>WBZU01000186.1_pt1 | contig 60270 bp, 49 predicted proteins | sample 5204311 | NCBI WGS metagenome assembly WBZU01 (sample SAMN12344359, study PRJNA552823) | activated sludge metagenome | biome: Activated sludge suspended growth; feature: Nitrification reactor; material: Wastewater; isolation source: activated sludge from nitrification reactor of wastewater...
CGCTGGTGCCGCCGGCACCGGTGCCGGAGATCGAGGTTCCCGCACGCTTTCGCCAGGCCGCGGCGGAGGGCATCGACAACGGATCATGGAAACCCGCCGAGCCTGCGGAGCACGCCGCACGCGGCGAATGGTGGAAGCTGTTCGGCGACGCGCAACTTGATGCGCTCATCGAACAGGCGCGGCGCGACAGCCCGACCCTGGCCTCCGCCGCAGCGCGCGTGCGGCAGGCTCGCGCGCTCGCCGGCGTCGCGCGCGCCGACCGCGTACCGCGTATCGACGCCGGCATCGGCGCGCAACGCGGCCGCTCTTCGCCTGCCTCGCTCGGCCTCAAGGACGGCGCCGACGTCTCGCCGCAGTCGCTGTACCGCGCGCCGTTGAGCATCTCGTGGGAGCTCGACCTGTTCGGCCGCATCGCCGCGAACGTCGAAGCCGCCGGCCAGGACGCGAATGCCGCCCAGGCAGCCTATCGCTCGGTCGATCTGGTGTTGCTGGCAGACATCGCGCAGACCTGGTTCGCGCTGCGTGAAACCGATGCCGAGACCGGCGTGCTGCGCGAGACCGTGGCCCTGCGGAGCGAAAACGTCAGGCTGCTGCAGGCGCGATACGATGCCGGCGACATCGGAGAGATCGATCTGGCGCGCGCGCGTGCGGAACTCGCCGTGACACAGAGCGAGGCGGCCGGACTCGAACGCACGCGCGCCGCGCTCGAACATGCGCTGGCGGTGCTCACCGGCCGCGCGCCGGGCAATGTCGAGATCGCCGCCGCGCCGCTCGCCACCGACCTCGTGCTGCCGGTGGTGCCGCCCGGTCTGCCCTCGGCGCTGCTCGAGCGCCGTCCCGATGTGGTGGCCGCGCAGCATGCGATGCTGGCGGCCAATGCGCGCATCGGTGTGGCAAAGGCCGCGTTCTTCCCCGCGCTGCCGCTGACCGGCGCGCTCGGCTACGAAAGCGGCGAACTCTCCAACCTGTTCCAGTGGTCGACGCGCACCTGGCTGATCGGCGGCCTGCTGTCGATGCCGATCTTCGACGGCGGGCGCAATCGCGCCAATCTCGAACGCAGCGAAGCCGCGCTCGAACAGAGCGTCGCGGACTACCGCAACAGCGTGTTGCAGGCCTTCGCCGAAGTCGAGGACAGCCTGGCGGGGTTGCGGGTGCTTTCCACCCAGGCCGCGCGACAGGCCGAGGCGCGCGCGGCTTCGGAGCGCGCGTTGCAGTTGGCCGACGCGCGCTATCGCAACGGCTACACCAGCTACTTCGAAGTCATCGATGCGCAACGCGCCCTGCTTGCCGCGCAGCGTGCCGAGACGCAGATCCGCGGTGCCCGCGCCGGTGCGACGGTGGCGCTGATCCGCGCGCTCGGTGGCGGCTGGGAAGGCGCCTACTCGCCGGTCGCACAGCGTTAGTTCGCGTAACGCACCACGCCACGACTCGCATGGCATGGCCCTCGCGGGCCGGCCATGCCGGCGAGGCGCATGGAATGGCGCTGTCGGCGCTGTTGCCGCCGAAATGACCGATGGGCGGCTTCTCCCGGTCCGTACGTTTCAGGGCGGTGCAGGCGAACCCAGCGCCTTGCCGACATCGCGCCAGCGCCCCTGCGGCGATCTGGTGCAGCCGTAGCGCGTAATCATCATGCCGGTCTTGACGTCGAGCTTGCGTTCCACGCAACGCGTCGATGGCTTCTGCTTCGCGGGCGGCTTTGCATCCAGGGCATCGGGCAGGGATGCCGACACCGGCGCGGCAGCCGGCATGCAGATCGCAAGTATGGAAAACAGCAGGAGGGGTTTCACGCGACAGGCGTTCCGAACGGTGAGAGAAAACCAAACTGCCATGCTGCAGTGCGATTGAAAAGGGTGGATTTCCCGTCGAAACCGGGAGTTTCTCCCTTGGAAACCGGGATATTCGACCGTTATAATGCGGTGCAAAAATAGCATTTGTTATCAGCAGATCCAAAAGGAGTCAGCCATGAAGTTCGTGAAACCCGTTCTGTTCGCGGCACCCGTCATGCTTGCAGCAGCCGTTCCGGCATTCGCCGACGGCGCGCCGCCGAAAACCAAGGTCAGCCTCGAGCAGTGCGAGAAGACGGTGCTCGACAAGTACCCCGGCAAGGTGGTGAAGGTCGAACTCAAGAAGGAAAAGGGTGTGCCGACCTTCGAATTCGACGTGCAGGGTGCCGACAAGACCTGGGACATCGAGTGCAGCGGCAAGACCGGTGCCATCACCGAGGTTGAGGAAGAAGTCGCCAATGCCGATGCGCCCGCGTTCAAGGCCAAGGTCAAGGTGTCGCTCGAAGCCGCGCAGAAGACCGCGCTGACGAAGTATCCGGGCGAGATCGTCGAGACCGAATACGAAATCGAACCCGACGGCGCCGCCTCGTACGAATTCGACATCAAGACCAAGTCGGGCAAGGAAATTAAGGTCGAGGTCGACGCCACCAGCGGCAAGATCGTCGAGGCCAGCGAGGAAGTCTGGCAGCGCGGCACCGAATAAGCGTTTCCGCAGATTTGCCGGGCCCGCCGCAGTGATGCGGCGGGCCTTTTTGTTTGCGCAGCGGGATTGGAAGCAGGGGAAAAGTTCGCCCCGGGGATTTTGTGGAGGAGGCCCCGGGGCGGTTTGGAGCATATCCGTTCGTCACGCAACGATTGGATGGGCAAATCCTACGCGGCCCGGTGCACCGGTGCGCGGGAATCGGGCGGTCGCACGCAGGGAAAATTTCCCGGAAGCAAACCGCTATGATCGCCCGGTATCTGTTCCGGAAAGCGTCGCATGTCGTTGAAGTCCAGGCTGGTGCTGATCATCGGCGCCGTCATCGTGCTCCTGCTGGTGCTGGCCAACTTGCTGAGCCTGCAGCGCGCCGAGGAAGATTCGCTGCGCGAAATCGAATCCACCTCGAGGCTGCTGGTCGGGCTGCTGCCGGACCGTTTCGCGCCGAACGCCGGGGGCGAATCGGCGCTGCGCGCCGCCGAAACCCTGCTGCAGGATCGTTCGCTCGGCAGCGCGCGCCACGTGTCGGTCGAGATCCGCACGCGCACCGGCGAACGCGTCTGGGCAACAGAGAGTGCCGATGCGCGAGCCGCCGAGCGGCCGCTGCTGTTCCGCAACTCCCCGCTGTGGAGCCTGCAGCCCCTGCGCAAGGACATCTATGCTGGCGAACAACCGGTCGGTTACTACCTGGTGCGGCCGAATCCGTCCGACGAGTTGCGCGAGGTGCAGGCCGACTACCTCGACGAAGCGGTGCTCACGGCCGGCGTCGCGCTGGTGCTCGGCGCAGCGCTTTACTGGGGACTGGGCATGGTCCTGAATCCGCTGGTGGCGGTACGCCAGGCGCTTGCGCGCATCGAAGCCGGCGACCTCGCTGCTCGACTCCCGCGATTCTCGCTGCCCGAAATGCGCGAACTTGCTGCGTCGTTCAATCGCACCATCCTTTCGCTCGAGGAAGCCGTCGCAGAGCGCCAGCAACTGATGCAGAAGCTGGTCGGGCTCGAGGAGGAAACGCGCCGCTCGCTGGCACGCGACCTGCACGACGAACTGAGTCCTTATCTGGTGGCGATGCAGCCCCATGCGAGGCTGATCGACAACGCCTGCGCGCAGCATGCCGTCCTCCTGCCATTGCGCGAAAGCTCGCGCAGCCTGCTCGACCATCTCGCGCACCTGCTGCGCACCCTGCGCAACCTGCTCGAGCGCCTGCGTCCGCCCGAGATCGAGGAACTCGGCCTGCGCGAAGCCCTCGCCGGGTTGGTGCAGCACTGGCGCCAGCACGCAACGCGCCCGGTATCGATCGAGCTGCGCACCGGCGGCAACTGGCCCCCGTTTTCGCCGACGCTCGACGTCAGCATTTACCGCATCGTGCAGGAGTGCCTGACCAACGCCTTCAAGCATTCGGATGCCGCGCACATCGATATACGCATCGAATGCGATGCGACTCCGGCCAGCCGGCATGAAGTGCGCGTGCGCGTGTGCGACAACGGCAGCGGCCAGGGTGCAGGCGGGGCGTCCGGCCTCGGGGTGCTCGGCATGCGCGAACGCGTGCAGGCACTCGGCGGACGCCTGAGCGCCGGGCCCCTCGACGGCGGAGGCTGGCAGGTCGAAGCCCTGCTGCCGATCGGCGCCGACGTGAGGGCTGCGGCATGAGTCCGTCGCCGATCCGCGTATTGCTGGTCGACGACCACGCCGTGGTGCGTTCGGGCTACCGGCTGTTTCTCGAGCATACCCACGAGATCCGCGTCGTGGCCGAAGCCGCGACGGCCGACGAGGCCTATCGCGCCTGGCGCGAACACAGTCCGGACGTGGTGGTGATGGACATCGCGATGCCCGGATCGGGCGGCATCGAGGCGTTGCGCCGGATTCTTGCCGCCGACGCACAGGCGCGCGTGCTGATGTTCACCATGCATGCCAATCCGACCTTCGCCACGCAGGCGCTGAGCAACGGTGCGATCGGTTTCATCACCAAGGACAGTTCGCCCGAATTCCTCGTGCGCGCGGTGATCAGCGCGGCGAGCGGCAAGCGCGTGCTTAGCCCGAAGATCGCCGAGGAACTGGCGTTCTCGGTCACGCAGCCCGAACGCAGCCGCTTCGCCGAACTCACGCCGCGCGAATTCGAGATCTGCCGCCTGCGAGTGAACGGCTACAACGTCAATGACATTTCCGCACAGCTCAAGCTGAGTCCGAAGACCGTCGCCAACCACTTGAGCCTGGCACGTGCCAAGCTCGAGGTCGATTGCGACATCGCGCTGTTCCGCCTTGCCGTGGCGGCCGGCGTCGTGACGCTCAAGTCGCCGCTGGCAGGGCAGGACACGGAAACCTGATCGGTCTGCGGGGCGCGTGGGGGCTGGCCTGCGGGCAATGCCTGCCGGGGATGCGCGAGTCATGCGGCTTTGGCGCATGCCTTGCCTGAGCGCGAATATCCATGCGCCTTGCGCGAGGGCGGTGGGCAGGGTGTCGGCCGCCCCGTCTATCGGCGGCGGTTCGCCCCGAGCAGGCGGTCGAGCACCACGAGCAGGGCGGCGAGCAGCGCGAACAGCGGCCGAACGTCGCGCGGCGCATGGCTTATGTCTGCCGCAGCGGGGCGTGTTGCCGTCGTGGCAAACTCGGACGGCGATCTCGCATGGACGAAATCGAACCCCGCTGCCGTGCCCAGTTCCATGAGGTAACGACCGCGCATTGCCGACAGGTGTTCGTCCACGTCGTCGAGGCCGCCGCCGGGCGATGCAACGCCGGCTTCGAGTCCGGTCAGTGCGGCCACGTTGTTGGGGTGAAAGCCTTCACGAACGGCATCGGCAGCTTGCCAGTAACCGACGATCTGGTTGTCCTCGTCGAGCCTCGGCACCGGCTGCAGGGATTCACCGCCGACACCGACCAGCGTGCCCTTGATACGACCACGCAGGGCTTGCAGCCCCGTCAGCCGCGCGGCGCTGCGACGCGGCGTCTCGTCGCCGTCGGTAACGAAAAGCAGGTTGAGCTTCATCCTGGCGGCCTCTCCGATCGCGTGGGTCAGTCCGTTCTCGATCCGTGAATCGCCGATCCATCCCATGCGCCAGTCGAGCCTCGATACGACCTGTTCCATCGCATCGAAGTGGCTGCAAACCTCCAGCGGTTCGAACAGGTTCAGGGTATCGACGCCGGCAAAAAGGGCGATCGCGACCTGCGATCCGCACGGCAGTGCGCGCAGCGCGGCGACAACCGATTGCTTTGCGGCGTCGAGACGCGAATGTTCCGGGCCGCGACCGGCGATGTCGCGGACATTCATGCTCTCCGTGATGTCGATGACGATCAGCCAGCGATACGTCGGCCCCGGCAGGACGAGCTTCGGCATGAAAAAGCACGGGAGGGTGACGAGGGCCGCGCCAATCAGAAGGGCTGCCCTGCGCCACCTTGCCTTCAACATGCTGGCGGCAGCCTGATGGAACGTGGGATCCATGTGGTCAGGGGAGGCCGCGCTTCGGGTTGTCCTTCATCTGGGCCCACCCGTCGCGCTTGAATGCCTGCAAGGTCACGCCGTCGGTTTCACGGGACCATCCCAGTGTGCGACGTGAAGGGCCGATGCGCTCGAGCAGTTCGAGGTTGTATCGCGCGGGGTAGAAGTCGGGGAAGATCCGAAGTGCCCCGCGGTAGGCTTCGCGCGCGAGTTCCAGCTGCGCGGCTCCTTGTTGATGCGAGCCGCCTTCAGCGACGTTCGCGGCGGCCATCCCCAGTTCGAAGTACAGGTTGCCGAGTGCAAGCTTGGCCTGGGCAGCCAGGCGCGGATCGCCGGCCGATTCAGCTTCCGCGAAGCGTCGGGCCGCTTCGCGGAATTCTCCTTTCTCCGCGTGCAGCCATCCCTGCGCGTAGCGGATACGCGCGTCGTGCGCCGCCGAAGGATCGGCGATCACTGTGCCGTCAGCGATTGCCGCATTCAATCGTCGGATCTCCCGGATCGAGTGGCCCGACAGGACCATTCCGATCAATCCCAGGGCGAGGAGCATCCATGCGAGCGCCGGCGTGGCGCGTCTTAGTGCACCCATGACTGCACCTCGTGGAGCCGCGCAAACACCAGCAGCAGGATGCAGGCGCAGGCTGCGGCATAGATCGGCCCGGCAAGGTCGCGCCGCGGCAGGCGCTCTTCGTAGCGTGTCGGCAGGCTGGTCAATCGCCCGACTTCTGCGACGGCCTGTTGCAGACCGGCGCTACTCGTCACCTCGAATACCTTGTAGCCAACGGGCAGTTCGGAGAAGAAGCGATGCATCTGCAGGCTCTCCGAAACGTCCTTGTCGGGCGGATCGAGCACCGAGGGCTCCCGTTCTCCGCGCGCGTAGATCCAGATCAGCGATGCGCCCTCTTCGGCGAACATGCGCTTGATGCGCGACCTGTCCTCGTCGCGGATCACCGCGCCGCCGTCCGATACCAGAAGCACAACGCGTGCCGCCGTTCGCTCGCGGCCGCGGAAGAACTCGAGCCCGAGACCGAGCGCCCGTCCAAGGGCGGTGTAGCCGGTGCTTCGCGATTGCGCCGCGGCGAGGGCCGATTCGGCGATTCCGCGGTCTTCCGATAGCGGCGCTACCGCAATGGGTGCGGCATTGAACACGACGAGGCCGAACGTGTCGCCCCTTCGGGCCCGCATGAAATCGAGCAGCACGCGGCGCGCTGCGGCGATCTTCGATTCGCCCGGATCAGCCAATCGATCTCCAACCCCGCCAGCATCATTGACGTCGTCCAGCGTCACCGCACCGCCGAGCATGGGTTCGGTCATGCTGCCGCTGCGGTCGAAAACCACGACGATCTCCGCGCCTTCGCCGATCTTGGAAATGGTGCCGCCCTCGACGAACGGCGCGGAAGCGCCCAGTGCCAGCATGGCGACGCACACGCCTGCCAACCCCCTCAGCAGAATCCGTAACCGGTCGGATGGCGGATCCGGCGGCAGGAGCTCGACGTGGGAGTGCTGGAATTCCGGGATGCCATGCCAGAACATCGCGGGCGCCGCGAGCAACAGACCCCACAGCGCCCACGGGTATGCGAACTGGACATTCAACGCGTGCCCCTCTCGCATTCCCGTGCACGCCGAAGCAAGGCCATCAGGTCCTGCACGGGCATGGCGTTGGCGGGGTTGCCGGTGTAGAACAGATTCCACGAGTGGTGGAAGAATTGCTCGATCTCCGTGCGAATCGCCTCGAGATGCGGTGCCCTCTCGAACAGGGATTGCAACGTGGTCGGGTAGAGCGTTGCCCCGGCACATTGGTTGAGCGCCGCGTGGATTTCATGTCTGAGCGTGGTCTCGTCCGCATGGGCGCGACGCCTGAGCTCGCGCAGCAGGCGGGTGAACGGACCCGGGTTGCGACCGAGGAAAGGGAGGCGATCGTGCAGCCAGGCCAGCCAGGTTGCCGCAGCCAGGGATGTCAGGCAAGCCAGAGCAGCCGCGAGCCAGTATGCCTTCTCCTGCAGCGGCGCCGGTGCGGGGGCCTTGTGAGGCGCCCGGTCTGACTCGGCGAGCTGTGGCGGCAGTACGGGTGACAGGACCACCCGGCCGCCAGAAGCGATGTGTTCGCGGGCGCCGCCCGGCCCGCTGACCGCGAGCGTGACATCGGGCATGCGCAAGGGCGTCGCCTGTTCGACCGCTGCGAATATCTGCAGGCTCAGGTCCACGGTGGCACGCCCCTGCGCTTCGTTCAGGCTCGCGCGGCGGACTTCGAGCCAGTGGTTGAGGCGTCCAGAAGGCGGGAGCGATTCCGCATTCACGTGCTCGCCCGGTGCCAGTTCGATAACAATGCGCTGCTCCAGAAGATCGCCCAGCATGTAGCCGGCTTCGCGCATTTCGATGCGAACAGCGCCATCGCCGGCCGCTCCGGACTGGGCGGCGAGCAGCGCCAGAACGGCAAGGGCGATCCGACTCAAGGCGCGACACTCCGCAAGAAGTGATTCGTCAGCTTGCGCGGATCGAAGCGCCCGTCCAGATAGAACGGTGCGCAACCTGCGCGGCCAAAGATCGAATCGAGATGCTCCCGACGCGCGCGACCGGCCTGGCGAATCCGCTCCACCAGGCGCGGGCGCAGCCACACGAAGCGTCGCGTTCCGCGCTCGAGGTCGAGCAGACTTGCAAAGCCCCTGGAAGGCAATTCCGCAAACTCTGCCGGATCCTGCAGAACCATCGGCACCACTTCATGCTGTGCAAGTGATTTCAGCAGGGCGGAAATCTCGCGGTCAGGCCAGTTGAAGTCCGAGATGACGAATACCAGCGCGTGTCTGCGCGGCAGGCGCATGCACACATCGAGCAGGCCGCGCGCACTGGTGCCGGTGGGCGTCGTGGCCCGCAGACGGCGTTCGAGCCAATCCGCAGCGCTGCGGTTGACGCGTGGTGGCAGGCAAAGATCCTGGCACGTTTGTTCGTTGGCGGCGTAGAACCCGAATGCATCGCCATTGCGGAACGCGGAGCGCGCAAGTGCGGTTGCGATGTCACGCAGTTGCACATGGCGATGCTGGTACCCCCGGTACGCCATGGACGCCGAGAAGTCAGCGAGTACGATCACCCTGGTTGCGGTGTTCTGTGCAAAGTCTCGAACCCACAGGCGATGCAAGGGGTCCCGCAGGCTTGCCCGCAGATCGAGCCGGCGGGGATCCGGGTGATCCTTGAGCGGTACGACGGCCCTTACGTTCTGCCCGCTTCCCGGCACCAGTCCCGCGAATGCGCCCGGCAGCACACCGCCCGGCTTGTACCTTATCCGATACTCGACGAGGAACGAGCGGCCGTCTTCCATCGAGCAGAATCAGGGCGCGGGAACCGCGCGAAGAATTGCTTCGCTGAGCGGCCTTGCAATACGGCCGCGCTGCATCTCGTAGATCGGCGTGAAGAAGATCCGATGGGCGATGGTCTCATGAAACACCGCCGCGATGTCCTGCGGCGCGAGGTCGAGCCGGCCGTCGAGCCAGGCGGCGACCTTCGCTGCCCGCACGAGCATGCTCATCCCGCGGGGGCCCGCGCCGCACAGGATCAGTTCATCCATCTCCACGTTGTCGAGCGTTACCCCGAACTCGGTCGGGTCGTGGGTCGCACGGCGCAGCCGCTCGACGAACTGCTGGACTGCCTCTCCCGCGCGTACCGAGCGCTGAATGGCGCAGGCAATCTCCTCGATCGTTCTGTAGTCGACTACGGATTCGCGAACCTCTCCGATCAGCGTATCCGTATCGTGATAGCGCGTGTCGAATGTGAGTTGCCTGTGAACCGTTTCAGAGGATTCCGGCGCGATCTCGAGCTCCATCAGGAAGCGGTCGCGCGCTGCGCCGGGGAGTTCGAACGTTTCCTCCTTCTCCACACGGTTGCGGTCGGCAAAGACCTGCAAGTGCGGAAAGCGGTACTCGGTGTTGAACGCGCTCACGCTGCGTTCGGACATCACCCTCAACAGGAGCGAGTGCACCTGCGGTCTCGCACGGTTGATCTCGTTGAAGAAGAACACCGAAAGGTCGCAACCGTGGGCCAGGATCGGCCCGGGTTCGATGCGCGGCTGGCCGTTGCGATCGACGTGCGTGTGGTAGATGAGATCCTGCGGCATGAGGTCGATGGTGCCCTCGATCCGCTGGTAGGCGCCTCCCAGCGCGCGCGCTGCGGCTCGCAGCAGCGTGGTTTTGCCGACGCCGACATTCCCTTCGAGCAGCGCATGTCCTCGCGCGAACACTGCGACTGTCAGCAAGCGCACTGCGCGTTGCAGGCCGAGAACGACGCCGTCCAGTTGCGATTCGAATTCCAGTGCGTCGGCGCGCCAGTCGGCGAGACGATCTTCCGTTCCCATGGTTCTCCATGCCGGTGACCGGGGTTGAGTCGGCCGAACTATAGCGACCGGGCGGACGGGTGCATCGGCGTCCGAAAAGCGAGGGACAGAATCCCGGGTTGCGTGTGAAGTCTTCCGGCCCCGGTTGTACAGGGGCGCTGTTCCGGCCATGCGCAGCGCGTCCGCCCGAGGCGAGGACGGATTCCTGACCACGAAGGGAAAAGTCCCCCTGTTTGCTGCGCCGCGGTTGTCCGGATAGTTCGACCATCCGGCGAAGCGTCATTCGACACGGATATTGGAGTCAGCAAACAACAACTGGAGGAGCAAATGAGCCTTAGAGAAAGACATCTCCTGACGCGTGTCGTGCATTCTGCGGCGCGTGCCGGAGCCATCGCGGTGTTGGGCTGGTCGATCGGTGCGTCGGCAAACCAGGAGATTCACGAACGCAGCAAGAACCACAACAACTGGGCGGCACCGGGGTCGAATCTCGCGCTTCAACGTCACAGCCAGCTCAAGGACATCAACACCGGCAATGTGAAAAACCTCCAGATGATGTGGTCCCAGTCGTCGGGCGGTCTTCGCGGCCACGAGGGTCAGCCCGTCGTGATCGATGACGTCGGCGGCAAACCGATGATGTTCATGGTCAGCGGCTGGCCCAACATCGTGCAGGCGCTGGACCTTTCGGATCCGGATCATCCCAAGCAGGTCTGGAACTACACGAAAAAGACCGATCGCGACGAGTCGGCCGTGCCGCGTGCATGTTGCGACACGGTTCACCGCGGCCTCAACTATGCCGACGGAAAGGTCGTCGTGCATACCCTCGACGGCTTCATCATTGCGCTCGATGCCAAGACCGGCAAGGAGATCTGGACCGTGAAGCATGCGTTCCCGGACAAGGGCGAAACGCACACCGGGCCGGCCCTGGTTGCCGACAAGCTCGTCATTGCCGGCTTCGGTGGCGACGAGTTCGCGGCGCGCGGCCGCATGGTGGCGTATGACCTGAAGACCGGGAAGGAGGTCTGGAAGTGCCACAGCACCGGGTCGGACAAGGACGTGTGCATGACGCCGGAGACCAACAAGGCGAATCCCCACTACGGTACCTACGGCAAGGATCTGGGCATCACCACCTATCCGAAGGACGAGTGGAAGCTCGGTGGCGGGGCGCCATGGGCCTGGTTCAGCTATGACCCGGAACTGCGCATCGTCTACGCGGGTACGGGGAACCCGGGCCACTGGAGTCCGGCCTACCGTTGCGGCGAGGACACCCACGAGAAGTGCAATACCGGAAAGTGGGACAACAAGTGGTCGATGACCATCTTCGCCCGCAAGGTCGATACCGGCGAGGTCGTCTGGGCCTACCAGAAGACGCCGTTCGATCAGTGGGACTACGACGGTGTCAACGAGAACATCCTCGTCGATAACCTCGATGTCGACGGCAAGAAGCACAAGGCCCTGGTGAACTTCGACCGGAACGGCTTTGTGTATGTGCTCGATCGCGTCGATGGCACGCTGCTGAAGGCGCACAAGTTCGTCACCGTGAACTGGGCGGAGAAGGTCGATCTGAAGACCGGTCGCCCGGTCAAGGTCAAGGAGCATTCTCCGTTCGCGCGTGGGGTCAATACCCAGGCCTGTCCCTCGGCGATGGGCGGCAAGGACCAGCAGCCGGCTTCGGTCGATCCGAAGGATCCGCAGTGGTTCTACGTGCCGACCAACAACTGGTGCATGGAGGACGAACCGCAGGAGCGCACCCACACCCAGCAGGGCACGGTGTACGTGTTTGCGAACGTCTATATGTATCCGGAGAAGCCGGGCGTTACGGGCAAGATCAAGAAGTTCAACGTCGTGACCGGAGAGACGAAGTGGGAGATTCCCGATCCGTATCCGAACTGGTCCGGCACGCTGGTCACCGACGGCGGCCTGATGTTCTACGGCAGCCTCGGCGGCGATTTCCGTGCAGTCGATCGGAATAGCGGCAAGGTGCTTTGGAGCCGCAAGCTCGGCTCGGGAATCATCGGCAACCCGATCACCTACAAGGTGAAGGGCAAGCAGTACGTGTCGGTGTGGTCCGGCATCGGCGGCTGGATCGGCCTGCCGGTGACGGCCGGGCTGGACATGGATGACAAGTACGGCGCCATCGGTGCGACTGCGATGGCCAAGGCAACCGGTCTCGACAAGATTCCTCAAGGCGGCACGCTCTACACGTTCCGCGTCGAGTAATCGAGGAGCTTCTGCAATTGACCCGGCACCTTGCGGTGCCGGGTCGCCTGTTTCTGCGCCCCAACTTCACAGCTCACGGAATCCAGAAAATGACCTTCCTTCGCGCTGCACTCTGCACCGCATTGGCGCTGCCCGTTCCGTTCATCGTCCCGCTCGCGCAGGCGGCGGACGTTGTGCCGCCTTTGCGTGTTTGCGCCGACCCCGGAAACATGCCGCTCTCGAACATCCGTGGAGAGGGCTTCGAGAACAAGATCGCCGAGACGCTCGCTGCTTCGATGGGTACCTACGTCCAGTACTTCTGGCGCCCGTCGATCGAACGGGGTCTGACGCGACAGACGTTCGATACCAACGATTGCGACGTATTCATGAACCTGCCGGCGGGGTATGAACGAACGCTCACTTCGGTTCCCATCTATCGCAGCACCTTTGTTTTCGTCTATCGAAATGACAAAGGAATCAAGATCGACGGGCTCGATGCTGCAGACCTGAAGAGCCGGCGCGTCGGTGTATTCCAGCACTCGGCCATACGAGAAGCGCTCCACAACCACGGCATTCGGGACGTATTCATCCATCACATCAGCCATGACGCCGACCTCCACCCGGAACTTCAGCCCGTGCAGCAAGTGCGCGATGTCGTCGCGGGAAATCTCGACATCGTGGGTGTCTGGGGCCCCTTCGCCGGCTACCTGAAAGTCAAGGAGGGCGCGCCGATCGTCGTTCAGCCGACGAACCTGATGGACGACGAGACACCGATGGAGTTCGAGATGGCCATCGGCATGCGCAGGACCGACCAGGCACGCAAGGCGCGTATCGAAATTGCGCTCGAGAAGGAGAAGGACAAGATCAAGCAGATCCTGATCGAGTACGGCGTGCCGCTGGTCAAGTGCGAAAAGTGTGTCGTTTCGGGTGATCTGCAATCGCACGGACCCTACGACCTGACTCTTGCGCAGAAGCGCCGCGCCGGTCGGGCCCAAGCCGATGCCCTGGACACGCCCGCGGACCAGAAAGTCGATCTCGCACGGCTCGACGAGTGGCTGGCCCAGGGTGGCAACCCGCAGGAGGAGATGAGCAATGCCGTGCTTTCCGGCGATCTCGTTCGCGTCGACTACCTGCTGAAAAAGGGCGCAAAGCTGGACGGCCTGGACGGCCAGGGACTGGGCGCTTTGCACCACGCGGCAAAGGATCGCAAGGTCGCCGTTGTGCGAGAACTGCTGGCGCGCAAGGCAAACGCGAACCTGAAGGATTCCGATGGCTGGCCAGTACTTGCCCACGCCGTGCTGCGTGACGATCCCGATCTCGTTCGCCTGCTCGCGGCTGCAAGTGCCGACCTGGAACTGCGGAATGGCCGCGGGCTGACGCCGCTTGCGCTCGCAATCGAGACGCGGAAATCGCGGGCAGCACTCGCCCTGATCGAAGCAGGCGCAAATGTCCGGGCGACGTACGGTGAGTCGCGGGTGACGCCCCTGATGCTTGCTGCCGCCATGGGGTTGGCAGATGTTCTGCAAAAGATCGTCGAACGCGGTGCAAATGTGAACGCCACAAATGCCCAGGGACTCGACGCGTTGATGGTCGCCGCAGCAAACAACCGTTCCGAATGTGTGCAGATGCTTCTGGGCGCCGGCGCAAGCCGGGACCGCAGAACGGCGGACGGCAAGACCGCACTGTCGATAGCGCGCGACAACGATGCAGGCGACGTGGTCAAGTTGCTCGAGGCAACTTCACCGGCGTCGGCAGCCGTCGGCTTAGACGCCGTTCCACGCGGATCGTAGTCCTTGCCGGCCGGTTGGCTGTCCGCGTGTGCGAGGCATTGGCATGTGCGGAGCGAAACGCCGGCGCGCGGCGCATGGCGCAACACCACGCGACCCCTTGCCCGGGCGATCGGGAAGCGGGACTCGGGCATGGGGCTCGCGGAATGCGGGACATTCTCACGACATGTGCGATTAGCCGTTTGGTCCCGGGCCGCTGCGACAGAATCCGGGGTGGGAGCGACAACGATCGCACGAACCCTGACACCGCGTGTCCAGACGGTTCGAACAAGACAACATCAACGAGGAGACAGATTCGCATGTTCCGTATTGCACGCATTGTTCGTTCTATCGTTCTTGCCGGCCTTTGCGTGATCGCGCATTGCGCCGTTGCCGATGGCGACACGCCGGGGGGAAAGCGACCGATCGAGGTCGCCGCTTCGGCGGAGAAGGGAAGTCTGAAGAATCCGCACACCGACAAGCCCGAGATGATCGAGGCGGGCCGGAAGCTCTACATGAGCTACAGCTGCAACGGCTGCCACGGCGGTGGCGGTGGCGGGGGAATGTGCCCGCCGCTGACCAACGAGGTCTGGGTGTATGGCAGCGAGGATGACACGCTGTTCCGCTTGATTTCCCTTGGAACGGTCGACCTGCAGAAGCAGGGCTTCATGAGGAAGGGCCGCGAAGGTGTCGTGGGGCCCATGCCGCCGCACGGCGAACTGATCAAGACCGATGACGATCTCTGGAAGATCATCACGTTCATCCGCTCCGTTTACAAAGGCGATGTTTCGCGCCGCAACTGGTGAGGTCACACCCCATGAACCGTCTGTTCTACCTGCCCTTGATGAGCCTCTTCGTTTTGAGCGCACGTGCCGAGATGGCCTTTGTTCCCAATGAAGGGGACGGCACCGTCAGTCAGGCCAACTTGGCCACGTTGTCGGTCGAGAACGTGCGGATTCCACGCGAGGGATCACTCGGGAAGAAGCTGCAGGGCATCGCGATTTCTGCTGATGGCGCAACTCTGTTCGCGGCCGATGCGAAAGGAAACGACGTCGCGGTGGTGGACGTCGGTTCCGGTGCGATCCGCAAGCGGATCCCGGCCGGGCAGAGTCCGGAAGGGATCATGCTGTCGCCGGATGGCAGGCAGTTGGCTGTCTGTGCCGAGGAGTCCAATGAAGTCGTGTTCATCGACACCGGCAAGCTGGCCGAGTCCTGGCGGCTCAAGATACGCGGGCGAAATCCGGAGCACTGCGTCTTCAGCCGCGACGGGAAGTGGCTGATGGCGAGCAATGAAGAAAGCAGCGATGTCGACGTCATCGATGTCGCGGCACGCAAGGTCGTTCACCAGATCAAGGGCCTGAGTCACCCACGGGGTATGGGCTTCAGTCCCGACGGAAAGCTGCTTTATGTCGCGAACGAAGGGGCGAACACGCTGGCCTTCGTCAAGGTCGAAGGCTGGACCGTGCAGGGCAGCGTCCAGACCGGGGTGCGGGCGGCGGGCGTACTCGTGCACCCGGTCGACGGGCGGATCTTCGTGGCCAACGGCGGCGAGGGGACCGTGGCCGTCGTGAATCCCGAAACACGCGCCGTGACAGCGCGCATAGGCGTCGGCAAGCGTCCGTGGAACATGGCGCTGTCCGGTGACGGCAAGCGCCTGCTGGTGGCCAATGGCCGTTCGGACAGCGTGTCGGTCATCGACACGGAGCAACTGACCGTGGTTTCCACGCTCGGCGTGGGAAAGCTGCCGTGGGGTGTGGCGATTCCCCGATGACGCTGGGAAACCGTCCCCGTTCGACAGGGATGGCCTCCCTCAACAGCGTGACACCGAGGCGATAGAGTCAGTGCCATGGTGGTCTCGGTGACTGGATCCGAAGCGGTCCGGCCGGGCGCCGGATAAGACCGTGGAGGAGACATGAAAACAAAACACCGCCGGCGACTTCGCTTGCTGGGGAAAGCGTCGTTCCTGGTCCTGACCGCTGGCAACGCCTCCGCGCAGCAGCCCGACTCCGTCGAACTGCCGTCCGTCAAGGTGATCGCCACCAGGCCTCTGCCGGACATCGGCACGCCAGTGGAGCGCATCCCTTCCAACGTCCAGGCCGTCACGGCCACCGAGTTGCGTGCCCATCAAAGTCTCAACCTGCCGGATTTCCTGTCCCAGTCCCTGCCCGGCGTGACGATCAATGAAGCGCAGAACAACCCCTTCCAACCGGACGTCAACTTCCGCGGGTTTACCGCCAGCCCCTTGCTCGGTACGGCCCAGGGGCTATCGGTCTTCGTCGATGGCGTGCGCATCAACGAGCCGTTCGGCGACACGGTGAACTGGGATCTGATTCCAATGAATGCGATATCGTCGATGTCGCTGATTCCCGGATCCAACCCTCTGTTCGGGCTCAACACGCTGGGGGGGGCGCTGTCGATCCAGACCAAGACCGGGGCGCAGTATCCGGGCGTTTCGCTTCAGGCAAGCGGCGGTTCCTGGGGCAGGCGATCGGCGGAATTCGAGTATGGCGGCAAGCGCGGGAATGTCGACTGGTTTCTGTCGGGCAACCTGTTCCGTGAAGACGGCTGGCGCGATTTCTCGCCATCCCGCGTGCGCCAGCTATTCGGAAAACTGGGTTGGGAAACTGCGACGACGGACATCGACCTCAGTTACACGCACGCCGACAACGATCTGACCGGCAATGGTTTCACGCCCGAAAGCATGCTTCGCGCAGATCGCGAAGCGTCCTTCACCTATCCCGACAATACGCGCAATCGGCTCGACTTCTTCAATGGCCGGCTGAGCCACTGGTTCAGTGACAACATGCTCTTCTCGGGGAACGTATACCACCGTCAAAACCGTGTTCGCACATTCAACGGCGACGTCAACGACGAATACGCCGATGAGTTCGAAGAACTGATCGAGGCCGGCGGAGAGTGCGCGCTCGACGCCGACCCCGAAGCCTGTGCCGTCGCCGCAATGGCCGGGGAGACCGGCGTCAACAACCGGACGACTACGCGGCAGCGCGGTTACGGGCTGAGTGCCCAATTGACGGCCATAGGCAAGACCGCGAGCGGCGAAAATCAATTGACTGCGGGTTTTGCGGTCGACAAGAGCCGTACCCGGTTCGAGCAGTCGGAGCAGGAGGCGGTGCTGACGCCGTCGAGAGGGACCGCGTCGGACGAGGAGACGGAACTCGTGACCCGGCTGCGCGGCAGCAGCCGGACCTGGAGCCTCTATGCGACCGACACCTTCTCATGGAACGGGCTGCTGCACTTCACCCTGTCGGGACGCTACAACCACACCAACGTCGAGCTCGACGATCGCTTGGGAACCGAACTGGACGGCCGGCACACGTTCCGGCGCTTCAATCCGGCTGCCGGTATCTCCTACACGCCGTTCGGCTCGCTCACGCTGTTTGCGGGATATAGCGAAGGCAACCGGGCGCCTTCGCCGATCGAGCTCGGTTGTGCCGACCCCGAGATTCCCTGCAAGTTGCCGAACGCGATGGCTGCCGATCCACCGCTCAAGCAGGTGGTGGCCAAGACGAGCGAAATTGGCGCGCGAGGGCGAATCGCCGGCATCGACTGGGCGACCGCGCTGTTCCATACCATCAACCGCGACGATATCCAGTTCATTGCGTCCTCGTCGACCGGCGCCGGCTACTTCGACAACGTCGGCAAGACACGCCGTCGCGGCGTCGAGTTCAATCTCGCCGGGGAACACGGAAGGCTGCGCTGGAACCTCGGCTACGCCTACGTCGACGCCACCTACCGATCGGCGCTGCGCGTGCTCGGCGAGAACAACAGCACTGCCGATGACGATGGTTTCATCGACGTCGAGCCGGGAAGTCGCATACCCGGCATTCCGCGGCACAGCGTCAAGCTCGGCGGGTCGTTCCGCGTAACGGATGCGTGGACGATCGGCGCCACGGCAACCGCCTACTCGGACCAGTACGCGCGCGGAAACGAAAACAACCGCCATCGGGCCGGAACCAACGCCGAGGGCGAGGAGTTCGAGGGCAGCGGACGGATTCCGGGCTATGTCATCGTCAATCTCGACACGAAGTATGCCGTTGCGCCCGGCTGGGAGGTATTTGCCAAGGTCTCGAACATCTTTGACCGGCGCTACAGCTCGGCAGGAATTCTGGGCGAGAACCCGTTCGGTGCCGGCGGCTTCAATCCTGAGCCTGATGAATGGCGCCGGGAGACGGCCCTGGCGCCGGGCGCGCCGAGGGCCGGATGGATCGGAATCCGTGCGAGCTTCAAGTGACGATGGTGGCGAATGCGGAGCATACCGAAGCGCCGGCCGTGCTCGCCCGTGAGCTTCGGGTGCCTGCGGCGGGCTCGCCGATCCGGAGCCGCGGTTCGGGCGGGCTGCGCGCCAACCCGATCCACGCCCGGATCAAGCGAGACGTCGCGACGGTCGTCCTGATCACGATCGGCACGTTCCTACTCTCCAGCACGTTCGAGGTCTACGAAAACTGGTTCGGATGGACGCGCGATTTCGAGTCGATGCAGATCGACGAGTTGCCCTTGACGTTCCTCGTCATGGCGATGGCGATCGGCTGGTTCGCGTGGCGACGTGCCCAGGAATTCGGCAGCGAACTCCGCTTGCGCATGCTGGCCGAAGTCAAGCTGGTCGATAGCGAAGAGCAGTACCGCCGCCTCTCGCGGCGCTATCTCGAAGCCCAGGAGAGCGAGCGTCGCCACCTCGCGCGGGAACTGCACGACGAACTCGGTCAGTATCTGAATGCGATCAAGGTCGATGCGGTTGCGTTGCGCGACTACACGAAATCCTCGGGTGGCGATGCGCGTCGCAGCGCGGCGACCATCGTCGACCTCACGGACCATGTTTATGGCGTCGTCCGCACGCTGATGAGCCAGTTGCGGCCGGTGGCCCTGGACGAACTTGGGCTGATACCGGCCCTGCAGCATTGCATCGAGGGCTGGCGCATGCGTCTCCCGCAACTCGGTTTCGACCTGTTCGCGAACGAGGGCGAATTGGGGATGCTGGACGAACAGGTACGGCTCACCGCGTTTCGCATCGTCCAGGAAAGCCTGACCAATGCCGCCCGGCATGCGCGGGCGACGCGGGTCAGCGTCATGCTCGGCCGGGAGGCGGGCACCATCAGGGCCGTGGTTCAGGACGACGGGATCGGCATGGACGCGAAGACGAGAACGAACGGGCTTGGTCTCGTCGGCATGCGGGACAGGGTGGAGGCGTTGGGCGGAACACTGTCCATCCGCTCCTCGCCGCAGTTCGGGACGCGGATCGAGGCGCGCATACCCTTGGTGGTCAGAGACGATGTGGCGCGACCGGAGGCGATCGATGATCGAGGTCCTGCTGGTTGACGATCACGCGGTCGTGCGTGCCGGCTACAGGCGCATGCTCGAGGCGATGCCGGACATCTCCGTGGTGGAGGCGGAGGACTGTGAAAGCTCGCTCTCGCAGGTGAAGAAGCGGCGGTTCGATGTCTATGTGCTCGACCTCACGCTTCCCGGTGTCAGCGGACTGGAAACCATGCGCCGGATTCTCGCGATCCACGAGGATGCCCGGATACTGATTTTCAGCATGCACGCGGATGTCGTGTTCGCGACCCGCGCGTTGCAGGTGGGTGCGCGCGGCTATCTCTCGAAGTCGAGCTCCCCCGAGGTGATGGTCGAGGCGGTGCGCGAGATTGCGCGAGGCAGGTACTACGTCGGGCGCGACGTGGCCCAATCCATCGTCATCGATACCCTTTCGACCCGCGAGCGCGGGCTGGACTCGCTGACGGACCGCGAGTTCGAGATATTCACGATGCTCGTCGAAGGTCGGACCCTGCCGCAGATATCGGACAGCCTCCGCTTGAACTACAAGACCGTCGCCAACCACCAGTCGAGCATCCGGCACAAGCTCGGCGTGGAGAACCGGCTGCAAATGATACGTGTGGCCGTCGAGCATGGACTGCAACTGCCGGACAGCCTGCTCGGGAATCTCCGACTCCAATAATCGGGGGAAGAAGTCCCGCCCTTGGCGGGAGCCGCTGACTGGGCGCCGTCGATTGCGCCATCTAGACTTTCTTCACGTACACCGTACGTGACATAAGCGTTTCGGGCCGGAATTCTTCCGGCCCGTTTTTTTGAGCGTGTTTCAGTTGTCACCGGCCGTCCGGTTTCGCGGCGGCCGGCAGCCATCGGATCACGTCCGACCGCGACCCGTCGCGTCCCGGTGCCGCGCACGCGCCCGGTCCGAACCTCCTCTGGAACCCGCATCCAGAAAGGCATCCGGCGTGGCATTACTCCGAAACGCCTTCTGGACCGACATCTCCGGCCCTCATGCCTCAGGACGCCCTATCCATGCGGCTCCCGGGCATGCGTGATTCAATGCCACACGCGTGACCCCATCTGCCGCGCGACGCCAACGACCTGTTGCCCTGTTCGGGGAGGGATCGACGGTGGAACGGCGCAAGGAGACGTTCTTGGCCGAGGCAGTCCTTCGCGCACCTCAGGGCGGGAGAAACTCCCGTCATCGGAGGGTGGTGTTCCCTTTCGTTGCCCCGGACCTGTCGTGAAACTGCGACTCTGCCTGCGGAACACCGGCCCCGCCGCACGGCCATGCTGATCGAATGCGGGCCGGTTCGAAGCCAGGATGTCCATGCGATCGGACACAATGAGGAGACAGAAGACATGAAAAAAAATTTGCTGATGGCCGCCGTTCTGGCCCTGTTCGCAACGACCGCGGCAGCAGCCGATGCGCAGAGGAAAGCCGACAAGAAGGGCGCGGAGAAGGCCGGCGCGGGCGGAGTCGAACTTGCCTACGACTACGCGAATCTCGATGCGAACAAGGACGGCTACGTGTCGCCCGACGAGATGAACGAACACGACAAGAAGCGCAACGCCGCGAAGGCCGACAAGAAGTAGGCGGCAGACCGCGGTGAGTCGCCGGGGGTAGAGCGCCCGGCGACCGGATCACGGGTTGGACGGGCCGCCCGGCGCGATGCGCAGGGTGGCCCGTGTGCTGAGTAGCGGTGCCTATCCGGGCTTGCTGGGTATCACCACTGCCTTCCCGGTCGCGACAGCCGTGGTACGCCGCACCCGGACTCCCCAAAAGCATAACGATGGCCGAACTTCTTGCCGACACCTGGCGTTCGTGGATGGGCGCGGGAACGGTCCGGCGCGTCTCGCGCCGGATGCTCTGCAATGCAACGCGGGTATCGTTGCGCCGCCTGCAGGCGGCCTATTCGATCGCCGTCGTATGTCTCGTGCTGATTACCGGCGCGCTCGGCATCGCAGGCGTCAAGCTGTGGGATGACGCCGCTTCCGAAAGCGAGCGTCTCGCCGCCATGACCCAGGTGGTGCAGGCGATACGCGGCACGCAGTACCGGCAGATCAAGGAGGTTTCCGATCACGTGCTGCTCGGCGACGAGCTTGCCCGGCAGGAGTTCGCCGGGTACGGCGCGGAGATCGAGGCGAGTTTCCTGCGTGTCTCGCTGCTCGTGCGCTCGCCCGGCGAAGCCCGGTTCGTCGATGCGCTTCGCACCGCGCACGCGGACATCCGGGCGTTCGGGGAAAGCTACTTCGGCACCGCGCCGGGCGTGCGCATCGCGAATGCATGGCGGCTCGACCGCGATCTTGAGAACGTGTTCAACAGGTACGAAGGCGCCTTCAACCAGACTCAGCAGTTCCTCGACCGGCAGCGGGAGGCCCTGGCGGGGCGGATGGCTTACGTCAAGACCATAGTGCCGGTGATATTCGCCATTCCGGTGGCCCTTGCCGCCTTGATGGTGCTGGCATCGCGACCTTTCCTCCGCCGCGGCATCGTCGATCCGCTCTATGCCGTCACAGAGGCCGCGCAGCGCATCAGCCGCGGCGACCTCGCGCACCGCGTGCCCGAGCGAGGCTTCGACGAAATGGCCGCTTTGGCGCGCGGCGTCAACCGGATGGCGGCCGATCTCGCGCTGCATCGCGAGTCGCTGTTGCGAAGCGAGAAGCAGGCGATGCTCGGTGCGCTCGTGCCCATCGTGGCGCACAACATCCGCAACCCGCTTGCCAGCATTCGGGCAACCGCCCAGGTACTCGCCGACGAACCGATCTCCGCCGAAGTGCGAGAAGGTCTCGAAGGCATACTGCGCGCCTCGGATCGCCTGCAGGCATGGACGCATTCGCTGCTGTCCTATCTCAATCCGCTGCAGCCGCGCTGCACGGTGGTCGATCTGGTGCCATTCGCCGACGTGGTCGCGGGTCTCGTCGAGGCGCGCGCCGCCGCGGCCGGCGTGGCGATCGTTGTGCAATCCGAGTCGCTGTCGATCGAAGCGTGCTTCGATCGCAACCTGATCGAGCAGGCCCTGACCGGGTTGCTCAACAACGCCATCGAAGCATCGCCTGCGGGCTCCTCGGTCAGTGTCCAGATCGCGACCCTGCCCGGCTGGGTGCTGGTCTCGATCCGCGACGCCGGCGCCGGCCTCGCGCGCCAGCCGGTGCCGCGCGGCCTGTCGCCGATTGCCAGTACCAAACCGTACGGCAGCGGACTCGGCATTCCGTTCGCGCTGAAGGTGTGCGAAGTGCATGGCGGAAGACTCGAATTCATCAATCACGACGACGGCACCGAAGTCACCGTCGCACTGCCCCGGGAGAGTCAGAACACATGAGCAGCGTTTCGCAAATGGTCGAGCAGATGTCGCAGCCGCGCCCGGTCGCCACGGCCGAGGCGCGCGTGCTGCTGATCGAGGACGAAGAGATCTTTGCCCGTGCGGTGAAGCGGCGGCTCGAGCGCGCTGGCTACGTTTGCGACATGGCTGGGACACTGGCCGACGCGCGTGCCCGAATCCGCAGTTTCGCACCCGACCTGATCCTGCTCGACCTGCGCCTGCCCGATGGGCTGGGTTTCGACCTGCTCGCCGAACTCGGCCGCGAAGGACGCACCGCGCCGGTCCTCGTGATGACCGCCTTCGGCGAAGTAGAAGATGCGGTGCGCGCGATGAAACTCGGCGCCTTCGACTACCTGAAGAAGCCGGTTGACCTTGATGAGCTGCTGATCAGCGTGGAGAGCGGCCTGAACCATGCCAGCCTGCGCCAGCGCGTCGACTATTCGCGTGAACGCGAAAGCCATGCCGCCGACGGTACCGACCTGCTCGGGGAAAGCCGCCACACACGCGCGGCGCGCGACAAGCTGATGTCGCTCGCAGCCATCGTCGGCACCCCCGGCGTACCGCCGCCGACCGTGCTTATTGTCGGCGAAACCGGCACCGGCAAGGATGTGGCGGCGCGCGTGCTGCATCGTGCCGGCCCGCTGCGCGACCGGCCCTTCGTGCAGGTCGACTGCGCCTCGCTGCCGCGCGAGCTCATCGAAGCGGAGCTGTTCGGCCACGAGAAGGGCGCCTACACCGGCGCGCAGGGCGCGCGCGTGGGGCTGCTCGAAGCTGCCGAGAACGGCACCGTGTTCCTCGACGAAATCGGCGAACTGCCGCTCGAGATGCAGGCCAAGCTGCTCAACGTGATCGAGCGGCGCATGGTGCGCCGCGTCGGCTCGGTGCGCGAGCGCCCGATCGCCGCGCGCTTCGTCGCCGGCACCAACCGCAACCTGCCCGAGATGATCGCCGCAGGCCAGTTCCGCGCCGACCTGTACTACCGGCTCAACGTCGTCACGCTCGCCATGCCGCCGCTGCGCGAGCGTGGAGCCGACATCGAACTGCTCGCACGCCATTTCGCCGGCCTCACGGCAAGCCGCTACGGCCTGCCCGAGCCACGCTTCGAAACCGAAGCCCTGCAGCGCCTGCAGCAGTACCGCTGGCCGGGCAATGTGCGCGAACTGAAGCACCTGATCGAGCGCGCCGTGCTGCTCAGCCAGAACCGGCCGATCGCCGTCGATGACCTTGGCATTCCCGGCCAGACCGCCGCGCCGGGCGAGGGAGAAGGGCCTTGGGCTGCGATGACGCTCGACCAGGCCGAGCGCTGGCTGATCGAGCGCGCGCTCGAGCGCACAGGGGGCAACGTCTCCGAGGCCGCGCGCCGCCTCGGTGTCACCCGCATGGCCCTGCGCTATCGCATCGACAAGCACCAGCTCGCCGCCAGTGCCGATCGCGCCGACCTTGGCCAATAGCGGCTCACGCGTGCGGCTGTATCGCGAACCGACAACGGCGCAGATGATGCGAATGACATGGAACTGCCGTTTGTCGATCGCCCGTGCTGCGATGCAGTGCAGCTTTTCAGCCAGCGCGGGTGGCTGCAAACCGCAAGCGCAATTCTCGGGTGAGGCGGGCCTATTCTCCGTCCTCCATAGCATTCAATCACTTGCGCGCCGTGAAGCAGGTGGCACGCCTCCTGCAAAGGAATGTGTACGCACCGGATGGGGCAAACCGCGCAATGCGGTGGTGCGTCGGACGCAAGTCTCCCCACAGGCGGATATCCGCCGATCCGGTGATGCACCCCCGTAAGTCGCCGGATTCCAGAACAAGCCCCGGGGTAACTGCTATCTGGAGGACTGACAAATGCTGAAGCCCGTTTCCGCCGTACAGAAGTTCCTGAAGGACGAAGAAGGCCAGTCGATGGTCGAGTACGGCATCACCCTCGGCGGCGTCGCTGCCGTTTCCTATCTCGCCATCGTCGTCCTCGGCGACAAGACCGGCGACCTGTACGCGTGGATGGCCAACCACATGCCGGGCGGCGAGTCGGGCGAAACCGCACAGGTCCGCGTCGATCGCGACGGCCTGGTCGGCACCGATACGCTGACCAATGCCGACGGCGTTGCGGAAGAAGTCTTCGCGGCCCGCACCGACAACGGTGCAAACCAGACCGCGGACTGGACGCTCAACGGCACGCTGGGTACGTCCTCGTACTTCTCGTCTGCCGACGGCGGCTGGAACGTCGACTGATCGCCCGCGCCGCGCCGGGTGCCGATCGGCCCCGGCGCGGTGGGTGGTCGAACATCGAAGTGCGGCTCGAACGGCTGCTCGCGCGCTTGCGCGCCGGCAGCCGTTCGGCTGCTTTCTGCATTTCTGCTTCACGGGGCGAATCCTTGCAGGGCGATTGTCATCTCGTCGTCAGTTCCGCAGTCCCGGCGCGTGCCGGGCTGCGGCTTTTCCGGGGGGGCGCATGAACACGTTCGCCCAGTGCTATCTAAGCGGCCTGTGCGTGCTGTCGCTTGCCGTGGCGCTGTCGGACTACCGCCGCCACCGCATTCCGAATCTCTACCTGCTGATTGCGCTGGTCTATGGCCTGGGCGTGTCCGCGTTCTTCGCCTGGCAACTTGGCCTGCGCTTCGCGCTCGGCAACCTCGGTTTCTCGCTGTTCGGCATGTTCATAGGCTGGTTCCTGCTGTTCTTTCCCTACCGTGCGCGGCAGGTCGCCGCGGGCGATGTCAAATTCATGATGGTGATCGGCTTCTTCCTCGGGCCGATCGGCACGGTGTTCGCACTGCTCAACGGCGCCCTGGTCGGGGGGCTGTGGGCGCTGGTGTTGTCGTGGCGCCACGGCGGGCTTGCAAGCGTGTTCCGCAACATCGGCCTGATGTGGCGCACCGGCTGGCTGTCCGGATTCAAGGAAGTCGGCTGGGACCTGCGCAGCGCTGGCGCAGTACGCATGCCCTACGGCGTGGCGCTCGCCGCCGGCGTGTGGATGGTCGCGGCCTGGCAGATTGCGCGCAGCCCGGCAGTGCGCGCCTGGGCAGGATACTGACGCGGCATGGACAACCACTGATGAGGACGGCAGGTGGCAGCGATACTTGAAACCTTCTCGCGCGACGCAAGCCGGCGCGAGGCGCGCGAAGGGCAGGCCCTGCTCGAACGCGGCAAGCTGCCGCAGGCAGTGCGCCGCTTCAACCAGGCGCTGCAGCGCGACCCGCAATGCGTGCCGGCATTGATCGGGCTTGGCGATGCGACCTTCCGCGACGGCCGCTACGATCTTGCCGCAAGCCTCTTCCGCAAGGCGCTCGAACATGCGCCGGACGACCCCACGCTGTGGGGCTGGCTGGGCACCGCGCAACTCGCGCTGGAAGACATCGATGCCGCGGAGGCGAGCCTCGAGCGCGCGCGCGCGCTCGGTCTCGAGATCTGCGACATCCATCGCGGCCTTGGCCGCATCGCCATGACGCGCGGCGATGTCGAAGCCGCACGTGGGCATTGGGAGCGTGCCCTCGAACTCGATCCGGCCTCGATCACCGTCTCGAGCTTTCTCGGCGTGCTGCACCTGTCCTGCGGCAACTGGCTGCAGGGCTGGCGCCACTGGGCCGACCGCCCGCAGCGCGCGCGCGAGAACCTTCCGCAGCCGCGCTGGGCTGCTGCCGACCTGAACGGCCGCGACGTGCTGGTGCTTTACAACCAGGGTTTGGGCGACGAGCTGTTCTTTCTGCGATGGCTACCTCAACTGCGCGCGCGCGGTGCGCGCGTGATCTACCGCAGCAGCCCGAAGCTCGCGCCGCTCCTGGCGCGCCTCGACACCATCGACGAACTGGTGCCCGAAATTGAAGGCGCGGCCGTGCCGGACCATGCGCGCGTCGCGAACCAGCAGTACGCCTGCCTCGTGGACGACTTTCCGCTCGCGCTCGGCGAAGGGGTGGCTGGCGAGGTTGCGCCGTCGCTGCGGATCGACCCCGAGCCAACGCGCGTGGCGGCGCTGCGGGAGCGGCTCGCAGCAGTCGGCCCGGCGCCGTACATCGGCGTCACCTGGCGCGGAGGCACGGCCCCGAGCGCGGACGGCAGGCACGAGAACCTCATCCGCTTCGATTCCGGTTCGGCTGTCCGCACCAAGGCCCTCTACAAGGAAGTGCCGCTTGCCGACTGCGCGCACGTCCTTGGCGGCGTGCGCGGCACGCTGATCGCCCTGCAGCGCAAGCCGGCCGCGGGCGAGCTTGCGGCCTTCGCCGCAGCGGCAGGCCGCGACCTGCATGATTTCACGGCGTGCAACGATGACCTCGAGAACATGCTGGCGCTCGTCTCGCTGCTCGACGATTACGTCTGTGTGTCGAATACCAACGTGCATCTGCGCGCGGCGGCCGGGCTGCCCTCGCGCGTGCTCATTCCCTTCCCGAGTCCCGACTGGCGCTGGATGCGCGAGGGCGACGAGAGTCCGTGGTTTCCCGGCAGCCGTACCTACCGGCAGGACGTCACACGCGGCTGGGAATCCGCCCTCTCGGCATTGGGCAGAGATCTGGCCGGGCGCTGGGGTAGGGTCGAACCCCTTGTGCCCGCGGCTCCGCCGCATCAGGAAGCCGGCTCGGTCGACGGCGCGGCAGGGGACGTGGCGGAACCATTGATGACGGCGCCGCCAGGCGAGGTACTCGACGCGCTGCTTGCAGAGGCCGACGCCTGCATCCGTGCCGCTGACGTTCCCGGCGCCATGCAGGCATTGCAGGCAGTGCTGTCGCGCGACCCCGGGCACGCCGGTGCGCTGCACGGCCTGGCGCGCCTGGCCTTGCGCGACGGACGCCACGACCTCGCGGAAGCCCTCTGCCGCAAGGCGCTCGAGGGCGGGCCGCGTGTCCCCGCAATCGAATCCACGCTGGCGCTCGCACTTGCCGGGCTGGACCGAATGGAGGAGGCACAGGCCGCCATTGCTGCGGCCCGTGTTGCCGGGAACGACAGTGCCGACCTGTGTCGTGCCGCCGGCCGCATCGCCTTCGAACGTGGCGACTGGACGCTGGCGGGTGAGCAGTGGCGCCATGGCCTGCAGCTCGATCCCAACCACCTCGCGTGCGCGGCACTGCTCGGCAATCTACACCTCGCGCTGGGCGAATGGGAGCCCGGGTGGCGGCTGCAGTCCTGCAGCGCGAAGAAGCTTGCGCGCAACCCGGTGCAGCGCCTGTGGGGCGGCATCGACTTCGGCGGTCGCACGGTACTGCTGTTCGCCAACGAAGGCCTGGGCGACGAACTGTTCTCGCTGCGCTGGCTACCCGCGTTGCGCGCGCGCCGCGCCCGCATCGCCTGCCTGGCCTCGCCCAAGCTGGCACCGCTGATCTTGCGGAACGGCCTCATCGACGAGGTGCTGGTCGACACGCGCGATCCGCAGCAGCATGCGGCGCTGCAGACCCGGCAGGGCGAAGACTGGGCGTTGGTGACCGAGTTGCCTTCCGCACTGGGCGCGGCGGAGTGTCCGGCGAGCATCCGGTTGTCGCCGCTGCCGGCGCGCCTGCAGGCGATTGGCCGCCGCCTCGCGTCACTCGGACCCGGCCCTTATGTCGGGCTGACCTGGCGGGCCGGCACCGCAGTCGGCGCAGACCAAGGCGCCGTCCATTACACCCTGAACAACGGCCAGCGCCTGCATGGCAGGCGCCTCGACAAGTCGGTCGACATCGGTGCGCTTGCACCGCTGGCGGCCGCCCTGCCGGGTACCCTGGTTTCCCTCCAGCGCAATCCTGCGGCGGATGAGTTGGCGCGACTCGGCGCTGCGGCTGGGCGCGTGGTGCACGACTTCGCCGATGCCAACGAGGATCTCGAAGACATGCTCGCGCTGCTCGCGCTGCTCGACGAGTATGTCTGCGTCTCCAACACCAACACCCACCTGCGCGAGGCACTCGGCCTCGGCTCGCGCGTGCTGGTGCCGTTTCCGCCGCCGGACTGGCGCTGGGGCCTGCAGGGGTCGCGCAGTCCGTGTTTCCCCGCTTCGCCGGTGTATCGCGAGGATGGCACCGCGGGCTGGGCACCGGCCAGTACCGCACTGGCGGCCGATCTCGAATCCGCATTGGGAAAGAGGGCATCGATGGAGCAGGCAGCCGGGCGGCAGCGCGTGTTCTGGGTCACCCACGGCGCGCTGGCGCTGGCGCAGGGGCGGCCGGTTTCGGCGCTGGCCAGCGCGCGGCTGCGCGTGCTGATGCCGGCGGCCGAACTTGCGCAACAGCTCGACAGCCGCTTCCTCAGCGAGCGCGAGTGCCCCGACGAGTTGTCGGGCAACGAACCGCCTTCGCCCGACGACGTGCTCGTCATTTCCAAGAGTTTCTCTCCCGACACCACGCGCCTGCTGCTGCAGACCAAGAAGCGCGGCACGCGCGTGGTGGTCGACGTTTGCGACAACCATTTCGACCACCCGGAGCACGGACCCCACCTGCGGTTCCTGACGGCAGCGGCCGATGCACTGGTCGTCAACACGCCGGCCATGCAGGCGCTCGTTCGCGAGAAGACAGGCCGCGACGCGACCCTGATCGGCGACCCATTCGAGGGTCCGCAGGGCGCGCCGAGTTTCGAGCCGGGCGATACCCTGCGTCTGCTGTGGTTCGGCCATCCGGCGAATGCCGACACGCTGATTGCGGCTCTCCCGGGGCTGGCGGCGCTCGCGTCACGCCGGCCGCTGCACCTCGCCGTGGTCACCGCGCCGGGACCCCATGTCGATCGTATCCGGGCCGGCGCGCGGGACGCGCTGCAGCTGGACTTCGTTGCCTGGACTCCGGCAGCCACCTGGGCTGCGCTCGCCGAGTGCGACCTGGTCATCGTGCCGACACTCGATGGGCCGACCAAGCTTACGCGCAGCGCCAACCGCCTGGTGGAATCGCTGCGCGCCGGCCGTTTCGCTATCGTCGGTCCCCAGCCTTCGCACGAACCGCTTGCCGCCTTCACCCGCATCGATGGCGACATCGCGGCCGGCATCGAATGGGCGCTGGCGCATGCCGAAGACGTGCGTGGGCGCATTGCGGCCGGCCAGCGCCACGTTGCGGTCGAGTTCGCCCCGGATGCGATCGCTGCCCGCTGGCTCAAGGTGTTGCACGCCGTGCGCGCAGGGCCGGCGCACGAGCCGCACGCCGCCGCGCCGCTGGAGTCTGTCTCGACGCGTCCGGCTTCGCTGCCTGCCTCGCAGCCAGTCTGTGGACCGGTGCGCCTGAATCTCGGCTGCGGCGACAAGATCCTGCCCGGCTACGTCAATGTCGATGTCGTGGCAAGCCGGGCAGGCCGCAAACCCGACGTGCAGTGCGACCTGCACCTGCTCGAACCCTTTGCCGACGACAGCGTCGACGAGATCCTCGCCGTACATGTGGTCGAGCATTTCTGGCGCTGGGAGGTGCTGGACGTCCTGAAGGAATGGGTGCGGGTGCTCAAGCCGGGCGGGCGCATGGTTCTCGAGTGCCCGAACCTGATCTCGGCCTGCGAGGAATTCCTGCGCGATCCGGAGGTCGCGGCGAGCGGCGGCCGCGCGGGCCAGCGCAGCATGTGGGTGTTCTACGGCGACCCGCAGTGGCGCGATCCCTACATGGTGCATCGCTGGGGCTACACACCGAAGAGCCTGGCCGCATTGATGGCCGAGGCCGGACTGGTCGGGGCGCGGCAGGAGCCGGCGCAGTTCAAGCTGCGCGAGCCGCGCGACATGCGCGTGGTCGCCGAGAAGCCGGCGCGAGGACTGCGCCAGGTCGGGCTCGACGCCATGGGCATCCGAATTACGCGATTCAGATAGGCGGACGACGACGTGGGCGACAACAACCAGCTCTTTTTCCTTAAGCGCCATGCTCCGCGTGCGAACGGCCCGGTGCTCGAGATCGGCAGCAAGGACTACGGCAGCACCGCGGACTTCCGGTCGAGTTACCGCGACGTGCCCTATACGGGGCTCGACCTGGCTGCGGGCAACAACGTCGACGTGGTGCAGGATCTGACCGAGGGCATCGGAGCGCTGCCGCCCGGCCATTTCGATCTGGCGATCTGCTGTTCGGTACTGGAGCATGTCGATCGCCCCTGGGAGTTCGCGCGCAACGTCACCCGCCTGGTGCGCACGGGCGGACGGCTCTACATGTCGGTACCGTGGGTGTGGCGCTTCCATGCCTATCCGGACGACTACTTCCGATACTCGTGGCGCGGCATCGAGGCGTTGTTTCCCGATTTCGAATGGTCGCACCGCTACTACTCGACCAACGTCGAGGACGAGTTCATCGCCATCGACGAGTTCCCGGATGCCGACAATCGCATGGCGCTGATGCAGCCGGTCGAAGGCGGCCAGCGCAAGCACTTGCCGTATCTGATGGTGAACATGATCGGCACCAAGCGTGCGGCCGGTGACGCGGTGCCGCGCACATCCGAGTCGCCGGATGCCGACCTGCGGCGCGTGTTCGGCGACAAGCCGGTCGAGCAGCACATCTGGGACGGTTACATGGCCTGGTTCTACCACACCAACGTGTGGAAGCAGATGCGCTGGCACGGGGTGCGCACGCTGAAGCTGCCGAGCGACATGTGGAACTACCAGGAGATCATCCACGAGCGCGGTGTCGATTGGGTCATCGAATGCGGCACGCGCCACGGCGGCAGTGCCCTGTTCTTCGCCGACGCGCTGGCAGGGCGGGATGCGCCCGGTCAGGTCATCAGCATCGACATCGATGCGCAGGCGCGACAGGTGGAGCAACACCCGCGCATCCGCTTCATGCTCGGCGACAGCGGCGCGCCGGCCATGGCGCGCGAAGTGATGGGCATGCTGCCGGCGACGCGGGGCACCGCATTTCTGATCCTCGACTCCGACCACAGCAAAGCGCATGTGCTGCGCGAACTCGAAGCCTGGGTGCCGTTGATGCGCAAGGGTGACTATCTGGTCGTCGAGGACACGAACGTCAACGGACATCCGGTTCGGCCCGACTTCGGCCCCGGGCCCTGGGAAGCCGTCGAAGCCTTCGTTTCGGCGAATCCCGGCCTGCTGATTCATGACGCGGCGCGCGAGCGAAAGTTCGGCGCGACCGCCGCCCCAAACGGGCACTTCATCCGGAACTGAGATTCTATTTGCCACGACAACGGGAGGGTTCTTAATGATCCGCGTCTTCATCGGCTACGACCCGCGCGAAGCGGTGGCCTTTTCTGTGCTCTCACACAGCATCCATACTCGCTCGAGCGAACCGGTTGCTATCGCGCCGCTGATGCTCTCGCAGCTCAAGCGGGAGATGTGGCGCGAACGCAATCCGCTGCAATCGACCGACTTCTCGTTCTCGCGCTTCCTTACGCCCTCACTGTCCGGCTTCGAGGGCTGGTCGATCTTCATGGACTGCGACATGCTCGTGCTCGACGACATCGCCAAACTGTGGGCGCTGCGCGACGAGCGCTACGCGGTGATGTGCATCAAGCACGACCACCAGCCGCGAGAGGACATCAAGTTCCTCGACGCGGTGCAGACCAAGTATGAGAAGAAGAACTGGTCGAGTGTGATGATGTTCAACAACGCGCGCTGCCGCGCACTGACGCCCGAGTACGTGAACAGCGCAAACGGGCTGGAACTTCACCAATTCAAATGGCTGGAAAGCGACGACTTGATCGGCCCGCTTCCGCAGCGCTGGAACCATCTGGTCGGCTACGATGCGCCGTTGCCTTCGGCCGGCCTCGTGCATTACACCATAGGCGGGCCGTACTTCCGCGAGTACGTCGATTGCGAACACGCCGACGCCTGGCGCAAGGACCGCGACGCCATGCTCTACTGCCAGCAGCGCGAGACGATCAAGGCGGCGGCCTGAGTCCGATGTGTCGCGGCCGGCCGTCGATGCGACGCAGCGTGGTCCTCGTGCCGCGCACTTGCCTCGCCCCGCTCGTGCAGCGCGGGCAGGCCATGATCGAGTTCGCCATCGTCATGTTCGTGCTCCTGATCCTGCTTGCTGGCGGTGTCGAACTCGGCATTGCCGGCATCAACTCGTACAAGAATGCGAGCGCGGCCGAGGAGGCGGCTCGCACCTGGGCCGAACACGTCGGCGCGAACGGCGTATCCGACTACACGATCGGCGGAGGGCGCGGTCTGGGCGACCACAACGACCTCTCCGGGTTCAGTCGGCCCCGCATCGTGGCCGGTTCCCCGGTCGGTTACGATCCGGGCCTGCCGGATTCGGACGTCTACCTGTTTAATCCGAAGCCGATCGACATCACTGTCTGCGTAGACAACACGTCCGGCGCCATCGATTACACGTGCGTCAATCCGCTGTTCGACAACCTGCCGCCCGCGCACAACGCGCTGTACAGCCTGTATCAGGTACGCTGCCTCGACGTGAACGATTTCGAGATGGAATGCAGCGGCGGCAACGTAGTGACAACGTGGCTGATGCGCCTCCCCGGCAAGCTCGCCGATCCGGACGGCCCCAACGAAACCGTCACGCTGGCGGTGCTGGACAGCGATGGCAACCTCGCGCCCGACTCGCCCTGGAACACCTTCCAGCTGCAGTGCGTCGCCGGGGCGGCTGCGGACTTTTCGGGGTGCGACAAGAACGACCCGTCGACCTGCGGATGCGACACCCGTGCCGCGCCCGCCGACATCTGCTGGAGCAGTTCGGCGCCGAATGCACCACTGGCTTGCCGCGTGCGGGTGATGACGCGCTACCGCCACCATTTCTACAGCTTCATCACCAACGGCTTTACCGACGGAACGCCGTTGCCGGCTGCGACCGTTGCGGAACTCGACCTCGGTGTGCGCGACGCGGCTTCGGGCGATTATGTCGGCGGTCTCGGTGCCGATGTGACTGCGCAGGGGGTGGGATCGGGCAATGCGTCCTACTTCCAGGTGTTCTGGCGCACCTTCCAGGGTTGCAGCAGTTCGCGTTCCGTCATCGACGGATCGAGCCTGCGTGCGCCGGTTTCGGCATGCAACTGAACCTTTTCAACGATACGACGAGAACGAGGCACTGAATTGGCTACCGCACCCTCGACCCTGCGCGCGCGGCGCGCGCGCCGCCAGCGCATCCTGCTGATCCTTGCCGCCTTGCTGCTCGTCGGCGGCGCGGCGTACTGGTATTTGTACCTGCGCAAACCCAAGGCGCGCATCGAACCGCAGCCGCCCGGCACCATCGCCGTGCCGGTGGCGGCCAAACAGCTCGCCAAAGGGATCGAGCTTGCCGGCGCGGGACTGATCCGGCCGATGTATTTGCGCCCGGAACTCGTGCCGCCCGCGGCATTGCTCAAGACCAGCCAGGTGCAGGGCCGCGTGACGCGCGAACCGCTGCGTGCCGGGGACTACTTCAGCGAAGAGAACCTCGCCCCGACCGGCGCACCGCCGGGCTTCTCTGGCCTGGCGCGGCCAGGCAAGCGAATCGTGGTCATCGAGAGCACGGCAATCGTCGGCGCGCTTGGATACATCCGCGACGGTGACCATGTGGATGTACTGGCGATCGCGCAGCAGGGGACGCGCGGTGCAGCGCGTCCGGGACAGAGCAACACCACGATTGCGGGCGGCGGCGTGCAGCCGGGCGCGGCGGGTGCCGTGGCCGGGGGGCAGACGGCCGGCGGGGCGTCGGTCGGCGCGATACCTGCGGTGAGCGCGACCTTGGTCGCCGAGGGGGCTCGTGTGATCCTGGTGCCCAAGCCCGGCAAGACGCAATTCACCGTGCTGGAGATGGAACCGCAGGATGCGCACGTGACCACGCTGGCGATGGCTTCGAACCAGTTGCTGCGTTTCGTCTATCGGCCGTTCAACGACGAATCGCGCGTGCCGCGCGACCTGCCGCGGCTCGCAACGGAAACGCGGCCGCCGCGCGATTCGCGGCTGGTCGAAGTGCTCAATGGCACCAGCCGTTCGATCGAGCGCACGACGCTCGATTGACCGTCAGGCCAGGTACGGAGGTCGGGCGATTCCAATGCCCCGTCTTTCGCTGTGTATCGCGCTGATCGGCGCGCTGATCGGGTCGGTTGCCGCAGCGGCTTCTTCTTCGCCCGACGCGAATGCGGTCGGGACGCCCCAATCAGCCTGCCACGTACCAGGGATTCCGGCGGACGTGCGCTGCGGCAGGCTCGCAGCGCGTCTCGATCCGTCGGACGCCAGTTCGGCGGCTTTCGATCTCCACTATGTCGTCATGCCGGCGCGCGCGTTGCGCCCACGCGAAGATGCGGTGTTCGTGCTGGCAGGCGGGCCGGGGCAGAGCGCGGTGGACCGCGCGGCGGCGCTCGCGCCGCTGCTGTCGCGCCTCAACAACCGGCGCGATCTGGTGTTCGTCGGCCTGCGCGGCACCGGCGATTCGGCGCCGCTCGTCTGCCCGCGGCGCAACGAGGCGCCACTCGGCGAACTGCTCGACCCGGACGCCCAGGCGCGTGCGCTTGCCGATTGCCGCGTGCGACTGGCACGCCTGCCCTGGGGCGACCTGCGCCAGTTCGGCACGCCGGCGGCCGCGGCGGATGTCGAGGCGTTGCGCGTTGCACTCGGCTACCCTCAGGTAAACCTGCTCGCGTTCAGCTATGGAACACGCGTGGCGCTCGAATACCGGCGTCGCTTCGCCGGCACGGTGCGGCGCCTCGTGCTCGATGGCGTGCTGCCGCCGGATGCGGTCATGCCGGAGAGCTTCGGCACCGATGCGCAGGCCGCGTTCGACGCATTGCTGGCCGCCTGTCGCTCGGACCTGGCGTGCGACGCCGTGTATCCGGATCTCGCGCTGCTCTGGCGCGAACTGCTCGACGGACTGCCGCGCGAGACGACGCTCCCGCATCCGCTGCGCGGCACCCGTGAGGCGGTGCGCGTGACGCGCGGCATGCTGCTCGGCATGGTGCGCGGCGCGCTGTATTCGCCGGTGCTCTCGGCGGCCCTGCCGCATGCGATCCGCGAGGCGGCGGCGGGCCGCTTCGAGCCGCTGTTCGGTGTCGCGAGCATGACGTGGGCAGCGCGCGCGCGCCGCGGCGAGTTCGCCTGGGGGCTGCATTACGCTGTGGTGTGCGGCGAGGATCTGCCGCGCGCCCTGGCACACCCCGGTGCGCGCGAGTTCGAGGCGCACTTCGATGCGCTCTATCGCACGCATTGCGATGGCTGGCCGCGCCAGGTGCTGCCGCCGGAGTTCGAGCGCGTTACGCCGACAACGACAGCCGCACTGCTGCTGAGCGGCGGGCGCGACCCGGCCACGCCGCCGCGCCACGCGGCACGTGCGGCCGAGGCACTCGGCCCGCTGGCGCGGCACGTCGTCGCGGCGCAGGCTGGCCACGGCGTGCTGCAGTTGGGTTGCGCACGCGACGTGCTGTTCCGTTTCATCGACGTGGCGGATGAGGCTGCCGCGCGCGATGTCGATGCCGGGTGCCTGGCGCGGGTGCCCGCGCCGCCGTTCTATGTGCCGCGTAGCGCAACGCCGCCATGATCGAATTCGAGGGTGTGCGCAAGCAGTATCGCCAGCGATGCGGCTGGCGCAGCCGGCCGCTGCTCGCGGTGGATGGCGTGAGCCTGCGCGCAGGTGATGGCGCAATCACCGCGCTGCTCGGCCCCAATGGCGCGGGCAAGACCACCTGCCTGCGGATGCTGTGCGGTCTCACTTTGCCCGATGCGGGCCGGGTGCTGGTCGACGGCATCGATGCGGCGGGCGATGCGATCGCGGCGCGCCGCCGCGTCGGTTTGCTGAGCGACGCGCGCGGGCTGTATCCGCGCATGACGGCGCGCGAGAACATCGTGTACTTCGGTGCCCTTCACGGCATGTCGCGCGAAGCGGCCGAGGTGCGCTGCGAGGCGCTTGCCCGCCCGCTCGAACTCGGGCCGTTGCTGGACCGGCGCACCGAGGGATTCAGCCAGGGCGAACGAATGAAGACAGCGCTGGCTCGGGCGCTGGTGCACGATCCGGGCAACGTGGTGCTCGACGAGCCCACCAACGGGCTGGACGTGCAATCGACGCGCGCCCTGCGCGAACTGCTGCGCAACCTGCGCGCGCAGGAGTGCAGCGATGGTGATGGGCCGACGCCGCGCCGGATCTGCATCCTGTTCTGCAGCCACCTGATGGACGAGGTGGAGCGCCTGTGCGATCACGTGGTGTTGATTGCGCGCGGGCGCGTGCTGGCGGGCGGCACGGTCGGGCAGATCCGGGACGCGGCGCGTGCCGGCACGCTCGAGGAGGCGTACTTGCGGCTGACCGGTGCCGCCGGCGCCGCCGAATGAGTTGCCGATGAGGCGCTGGATCGCGATAGCGGCGAAGGAGGTCCGCGACGCCCTGCGCGATCGGCGCACGCTGGCGGTCATGATGCTCACCTCGGTGCTGGCCGGCCCGCTGGTGCTGCTTGCGCTGTCCAACATGCTGGCCTCGCTCGAGGCGCGCGCCGAGCGACGCGTGGTGGTGGTGGACGGCATCGAGCATGCGCCGTCGCTGCGCAACCACTTCGAGCGCAACACCTATTCCGTGCAACCCGCACCGGCTCGCTGGCAGCAGTTGTTGCGCGAATCGCGCCTGGGCGATCCGGTGCTGGTGGTGGGCGCGGATTTTTCGCAGAAGCTCCGCGATGGCGAGTTCATCACGCTGCAACTGGTTTCGCACAGTGCCAACCGCCAGGCCGAGAGCGCGGTGCCGCGCGTGCGCCGCCTGGTGAGCAGCTTCGGCGCTGAGCGGGGCAACCTGCAACTGGCGTTGCGCGGCGTGTCGCCGGACAGCCTGTCGGTGCTCGACGTCGACGAGATCGACCTCGCCAGCGCCCGGGCGCGCGCTGCGCGCCTGTTCGGCATCGTCCCGTTGTTCGTGCTGATGGCCATGCTCTACGGCGCGCTCGGCATGGCAATCGACACCACGGCCGGCGAGCGCGAGCGCGGGTCGCTCGAACCGCTGCTAGGCACCCCCGTGCCGCGTTCGGCGATCGTGCTCGGCAAATGGATCGCGGCCGGCGGCGTAAGCCTGCTGATCGCCGCGGCATCGGTGGCGGGCTTCGTGCCGACGCAGGCGCTACTGGGCGAATCGATGCAAGCGATGTTCCGCTTCGGATTGCGCGAGGCCATGCTGTTCATGCTGATCCTGGCGCCGCTCGGGTTGGCGTTTTCGGCCCTGCTGCTGGCGGTGGCGGCCGGCGCGCGCAGCGTGCGCGAGGCTCAGGCTGCATGCGCGGTGCTGATGCTGCTCGCCGGGCTGCTTCCGCTTGCGAGCGTGTTCAGCGACAGCGGCGAGTCCGACGCCGACCTGCGCTGGCCGGTGCTCGCGCAGCAGGTGCTGATGTCGCGCGTGCTGCGCGGCGACACGCTGCAGGGCACCGATTTTGCGCTGCCGCTGCTGGCCTGTACCGCCATCGCCGGCCTCGCGCTGGCCCGCGTGGCGCGGGTTTACCTGCGCCCGGCCGGCTGAGAAATTTACCGGTCTGGAAGCCGCATGGATACTGGGGCGGAGGACGGCATGCCGTGAAAGCAAGCGTCCATGGGCATCCTGGGGGTGCCATTCCGGAAAGGACCGGCCCGCGCCCCTTGCGGGGCAGGCCGTTCGCTGGCTGCGGAACGGTGTGTTGCCGCATTCAAGCACGGCGGCATGCCTGCCGTAACAGCAGGCGTAGGCACCCAAACGCGCGGGTGCGACTGTCTGCGGAGACGACCATGCTGGACACGATGATCTCGGTTTCGATACTCGGCGCCATTGCGCTGCTGGTGATGTATGCGCTGCCGCGCCGCGCCGCGCGCGACGAGACGCCGAGCGCCGATATTCTGGCGCGGCTGGCGCGCATTCGCGCCAGCGATCCGTTCAAGGACTGGAAGTGATCAGGCGCTTCGCCAGCCACGCCGGTTGAACACCCAGGCGGCGAACCCCAGCAACGCCAGGCTGATCAGCGCCAGCCGCCCCATGCCCCAGCCGATGGCGGCCATCGCCTCGCGCGGACTGCCGCCGAGCATGAAGAAGCTGACGAGAAAACTATAGTTCTCGAACATGAATAGTCGCATCCAGCCGAAGGCCGGGAAGCTTTTCGATAGCGCGAACACCATGCCGACACCCATCAGGTAGCAGAAGCCGATCAGGCTCGCCGCGGTTTGCGTGCGAGTGAAACTGACGATCAGCGTGGCGATGCCGAGCAGGCCCGCCGCGGTGAAGCACAGCGACAGCCACAGGCCGGGACGGGCCAATGCGCCGGCATCGAGGATGGCAACCATGGTCGCGCCGGCGATCAGGGAAAGCGCGAGATGGAACACGTATTTCGCGGCGAGGATGTCGGCCGGGCTTGCAGCCGTGAGCGCGAGCGCCTGCAGGATGCCGCGTTCGCGCTCGTGGCTGGCAAACGACACGAACAGGGCGCAGCAGACGAAAAACTGGAGCGAGAACAGCAGCATCGCACCGACCAGCGATTGGGTGCGCGCGGCAGAGAAGTCGAAGCCGGCGAACGGCCCAGCGCGGCGCGCGGCGGCAGGGGTCGGCAGCGGGTGCATCGACTCGCGAAGCGCGCGTTCGCCGTAGAACTCGACGGCGGCGGCGAGCAGCCAGCGCGCCATCGGCGCGAGCAGGGCTTCGTTGCTGCCGGGACGGAAGACTACGTCGCGGCCGCCGCGGCCCGCTGCGCCGTCCGCCAGTCGCCACTCGACGGCGCAGCCCAGGCCGGGGGGATAGCGCAGGCGGTTGTCACTGCCGCGCAGGCGATCGGCCGGAACGAAGCGCACCGGCACGCGCGACAGTGAGCCGTTGTCGGTTGCGGGCTGCGGTGCTGCGGCTGTCGCCGGATCGACACCTGCTTCCGTGCGCGGCGGCGGGAGTGCGTCGGTCGCGTTGCCGCGGCCACGCCGGCGCAACCAGGGGACAAAGCCATCGTCCTCCCAATACACGAGCCAGCAACCGCGGGCCAGTTCCGCCTGGGTGTGCGGGGGCGGCGGATCCCGGCTGAGCGCAACGAGCAGGGCCATCAGCACCATCAGCCCGATTGCCATCAGCGCGGGTGGGTTGCGCAGCAGCCGCGCCGCCTCCTTGCCGACCAGCACGCGAATGCGGCGCAGCCGGGACGGCGCGGCATTCACTGCCAGGCTTGCCCGGTCAGCTTGCGGAACACGTCCGCGAAGCCGAACGCGAGCGACCGCAGGCGCACGTCGCGTTGGTCACGCACGAGGCCGGCGAGCCGGTCGCGTGCGGCGGGCTGATCCATGTCGAACAGTTCGCACAGGCTGCGGCCGTCAAGGTCGTAGCGTGCCTCAACCTGCGGGCGCGCGTGGCGGGCGATGAACGCGGCCGGCGTGTCGCAGTCGAGCAGTCGGCCGCGGGCGATGATCGCGACGCGGTCACAGACCTGCTCGACCTCCTCCATGTCGTGGGTGGTGAGAAAGACCGTGACGCCCTGGCCGGTCAGTTCGCGCAGCAGGCGGCGCACCAGGGCGACCGAGTGCGCGTCGAGGTTCGCCGTCGGTTCGTCAAAGAACACGATGCGTGGCCGGTGCAGGAGTTCGCGCGCAATCAGCAGTTTCTTCCTCATACCGCGCGAATAGGTGCCCACCTTCAGGTCAGCGGCCTCGGCGAGTTCGAGCGTGTCGAGCATCTGCGCGACGCGGGCCGGCGCACAGCCGTAAAGGCGCGCGTAGAGCGCCAGGTTCTGTCGCCCGGTGAAATCCTCGTAATGGTTGTCGGCGTCGGATACGTAGCCGAATAGCGGCTTGAGTTTCCCCAGCTCACGCGGCAGCATGCATCCGGCGACGCACACCGTGCCGCCGTGCGGGCGCAGGGCACCCGTCAAGACGCGGATGGTGGTGGTCTTTCCGGCACCGTTGGGGCCGAGGAAGCCGAACAACTCGCCGGAGCGGACCGACAGCGACAGGCCGTCGACCGCAGTGAAGTTGCCGAAGCGGACGGCCAGTTCGTCGATCTCGATCATGCTTGCCGGATCAGCCTTCCTTCAGGTGGTCGCCCTCGGCAAGGTGACCGGCGCCGCCGGCGGGCAGTTCCAGCACCGAGGAGGCGCCGCGCACCCAGGGCGAAAGCCGCCAGGGGCGCAATTCCGGATAGACCCGCATGATCCTGAGCGTCTTGTCGAGAAACACGACATCGATGGGTTCGCCGAGGAAATGGGTGTGCACCTGCTGGCAGGGGCGGATCCAGATGCCCTCGCCGGGCTGCAGGGCGGGCCGGCCGATGAGGCCGCGCAGGCGCGTGAAGTAGCTGTCGGCCACCCACACGCGATCGATCACGTGCGAGTTTCCGGCGTGGCGGAGTCGGGTCTGACGCATGGGGGCCTCTCTGTCTGCGGAATTGCGGGTCACATGCCCCTGCGCATCAGCGCCTCCATCACGCGCACGATGCGCAGGATGGACGGCAGGCCGGTGACGATGAACATCGCCGGCAGGATGGTCAGGAGCATCGGGAACATCATGCGGATCGGCAGCCGTTCGGCGCGCCGCTGCACCGAGGCTTCGTATTCGCGGAACAGCGTGCGCGCGTGGTGATGCAGCACCGCTGCGAGCGATCCGCCTGTCTGGTCGGCCTGGGTGAGGGCCGCGACCACCTCGGCCACCTCGGCGAGGTTGCAGCGCGCACCCCACAGTTTCAGCGCCTCGTGGCGGCGCCGGCCGCGGCGCATGGCGTCGAGCATCACCGAAAGTTCGAAGTAGAGCGGGTGGCGCGGGTCGGATTCGCGCACCACGTGAGTCAGCGCACCTTCGAAGGCAACGCCGCCTTCCATGATTGCGGCGATGAGTTCGAGCGCATCCGGCAGGGCCTTGCGGATCTTGCGTTCGCGCTCGCGCCGGATGCCGTTGAGGATCATCAACACCGCGAACAGCAGGATCAGACCGAGCGCTGCCGAAAGACTGAGCGAGGCGTAGAGATCCTTCTTCTGCAGATGGGCGACGACGTAGCCCATGCCGGCGCCGAGCAGCGCGATGATGGCGCGCCCCTTCCAGCTTGCGATGAATAGCGATGCCTGATAGTTGAAGCGCCGCAGTCCTTCGAGTCCGTAGTCTCCCGCCGTGAGGTCGGCTTCTTCTTCGGCGTCGCCCTCGGCCATGCCGAAGGCCAGCCGTTCGCGCACTACATCGACCTGCGTGCTGCGCCATGCGGAGAAGCCGATGGCCACGATCGCCAGCAGGATCAGCGGGACGAGGAGTGCGTCCATCTCAGTCGACTCCCTGGTGTCCGATGTTGACCCGACAGACCGCGGAGGTCACCGGGGGCAAGCGTAGTGTGCAAGGGGGCGGTCTCACATCACACTTCCAGCTTGGCGATCCTGCGCAACCACAGGAAGCCGAGCACCAGCAGCGCGAAGCCGACCCATAGCGCCTGCACCCCGATCGGATCCTCGACCATGAACTTGAAGATGCGCGGATTGCGATAGTAGGTGAAGAGCCAGAAGATCAGCGGCAGCGCGGTCAGCACGTAAGTGGCAAGCTGCGCCTGGGCTGTCAGGGTGCGCACGCGCAGGATCATGCGCTCGCGCGATTGCAATGATTCCAGCACGTGTTCGAGCATCGCGCTCATCTGGCCGCCGGCTTCCCACTTGAGGCGAATGCCGGTCGCGAGCAGGTGGCATTGGGCGCTGCCGGTGCGGCTGGCCCAGTCGCGCCAGGCCTGCGCCGGGGCGATGCCGATCTGGATCGTGTCGAGCAGGTTGCGCAGGCTGCCGCCGAGCGGTTCCGGTGTCGAACGGGAGGCGGTTTGCAGCGCCGACAATGGTGTGGCGCCGGAGCGCAGTGCTGTGAGCATCTGCGTCACGAAGGCAGGCAACAGTTTGTCGAGCTTGTTGATGCGCGATTCGGCGTAGGCATTGAGCCCGCCCCAAGCCGCAAGCGGTGCGGCGAACAGACCGACCAGCGGCATCCATGCGCGTGGATAGATCAGGTACGAGAGGCCTGCCAGGGCAAGGCCTATCAAGGCCATGCCAAGCAGTGCCTTGGAGAGCGGCAGCGCAATCTCGGCGCGCGTCAGCGTGGCGGCGAACCGGCGCACCAATGGCGAGCGTTCGACCAGGCGCTGCAGGGCGTCGATCTGCAGCAGGTCGGCGGCATCGCGCCAGAGGCCCACATCCTCGGGCTTCTCGTCGAATACGCCGGCTGCCAGCCGCTCGCGCGTGAGGTCGGCCCGTGCCATGCCGATGTATATGGCAATGCCGATCAGGAGCAGTGCGATCACGACAAGCAGAATGAGCATCTCCAACGCACTGCCTCACTGCTGGAAGAGTTGGTGGTCGATCTCGAAGCCGCGTTCGTGGAATATCTTCTGCGAGGCGGGCACGATGCCGGTACCGCGCATGACCAAGGCATCGCGCTCGCGGCGTGTTACGAACAGATCCTGCATCAGCACGGTGCCGTCGTCGACGCCTTCGATCTCGGTGATGTGCGTGACCCGGCGCGCGCCGTCGGCAAAGCGATTCAGATGGACGATGAAGTTCAGTGCCGATCCGATCTGCTCGCGCAGTACGCGCTGTGGCAGGTCCAGGTCCGCCATCAGCATCATGGTTTCGAGTCGCGAGAGCGTGTCGCGCGGGCTGTTCGAGTGCAAGGTGGCGAGGCTGCCGTCGTGGCCGGTATTCATGGCCTGCAACATGTCGAGCGCTTCGGAGCCGCGGACTTCGCCGACGATGATGCGGTCCGGCCGCATCCGAAGGGAGTTTCGGACCATGTCGCGGATGCTGATGGCTCCGCGACCTTCGGTATTCGGCGGGCGCGCCTCCAGACGGACCATGTGCTGATGATCGAGCTTGAGTTCGGCCGTGTCCTCGATGGTGATAATGCGTTCGCCCTCGGGGATGTGCTGCGAAAGGCAGTTGAGCATGGTGGTCTTGCCGCTGCCGGTGCCGCCGGAAACAACGACGTTCATGCGCGCGCGCACCGCGAGGCGCAGGAACTCGGCTGCTTCCGGAATCAGCGAGCCGGTGCGCACCAGTTCGTCCATGCTGTAGATCTCGCGCATGAAGCGGCGGATCGACATGGTCGGGCCTGTCACTGCAATCGGCGGAATGATCACGTTGACGCGGCTCCCGTCTGGAAGCCGGGCATCGGCCATCGGCGTGGACTCGTCCACGCGGCGGCCGACGCGCGCGAGTATGCGCTCGATGGTGAGCATCAGGTGATCGTTGTCGTGAAAGTGAATGTCGGTCAGTTCGAGCACGCCGTGGCGCTCGACGAAGATCTGGTGCGGCCCGTTCACCAGGATGTCGGCGACGGTAGGGTCTGTCATCAGCGGCGAAAGCGGTCCGAGACCGAGGACTTCGTAGAGCAGGTCTTCCTTGAGTTGCAGCTGCTCGGTGCGCGAGATGGGCGTGCCTTCGCGTTCGAGGCGCGCGTCGACATACTCGTCGATCGCTGCCTGGATCTGCGGCATGGTCGCATTGGCAACCGCCTGCGGGTTGAGGATCTCGATCAATCCGCGGTGCAACTGGTGGCGGATCTGTCCGTAGCCGCTGCTCGGCGCGCGTTCGACGGCGAGCGTAGCCATGGTTTCGCCGATGATGCGGTTCTCGCGATTCGCACTGGCCAGAGCGCGCATCCGGTCGGTGAGCACATCGGTCTGCATGCCGACGCGCCTGCGCAGCGTGTCGCGGATGCTTCCGCCCGGGTGTGTCTCGTCGACGAGGGCGGGTTTGTCCGGATCAATCATGTCGAGCTTCTCAGTAGCCGCGCAGGAAGACCATCAGCCGCTCGCCGAGGGAGGCGCGCGGGCGGCTGGTTGTCGCAGACTCGCCGCTGATCAGTCCGCCGAGTTCGACGATCTGCTGCGAGAGCTTGCTGTCGGGGAACATCTCGACGATGCCCTTGCCATTGTTGGCGGCGATCGTGGCATGGACGTCGTAGGGCAGCACGGTCTCGATTGGCCAGTCGAGGGTTTCCTGTGCCAGCTCGACCGGCACGTTGCCGCGGAAGCGGGTGAAGCGGTTGAGCACCAGCAGGATGCGGCCGGGACCATAGCCGGCCTGGCGCAACACCTGCAGGTTGTAGCGCGCACTGCGCAGCGCGGGAACGACCGCTTCCGTGACGAGCATGATCTGGTCTGACAAATCGAGCAGGGCCAGATTCAGGCTTGAAAGCAGGGGAAACGTGTCGACCAGCACGAAATCGAAGTTCGCCTTGGCGACGAGGAGGATCTTGGACAACTGGTCTTCATCGAAGTCGAGCCCCAGCGGATTGTCGGCGGAGTGCGCGAGCACCATGAGTCCGCTCGGATGGGGCGTCATGATCTGGCTCAGCATTTCGCCATCGAGGCGGCGGTATTCCTCGACCGCATCGCGCAGCCAGCGCTCGGGACGCAGGTCGAGCATCGGCGCGACGTTCGGTGCCTGGGTGTTGGCATCGATCAGGGCCACGCGTCCGGCGCCGTATTTCTGCGCGAGCAGCAGGGCGAGGTTGCACGTCAACGTGGTCTTGCCGACGCCGCCCTTGCTGGAAAAGGCGACGACGATCCGTCCGCGCCGGTTCTCCGGCATCTCGACCGGCGAGAGCATGCGCTGCGCCTTGCGCAGGACGGCGTGGATTTCGTCCTCCTGCGGGGGCTGGGCAATGAATTCGCCTGCGCCTGCGCGGATTGCCCGCGTCATGAGGTCGGTGGTCGACTTGTCGATGCTGGCGACGACAAGGCGCGTCATCTTTGCCGCGGCAAGATCGCCGATGGCGATCAGTCCTGCCTCGACGTTGCGCGTGAGGTCGACGATGACGACCTCGGCTTCGAACTGGTGCGCAAGTTCCAGACCCTGCCCAAGCGAGTCGGCAAGGCGCAAGCTGACCAGCGATTCCGTGAAGCGGAGGCAGGCGGCTTGCGCCGGCTGCCGAAACGCATCGTTCGGACTGATGACGAGAATGCGCATCGGCGATCAGTATGGAACGCGAGCGTTGTAGTCCTTGACGGCCTCGAACAGCGACCGGTGCTTGCGACGGTCGGTGGCGCTGTCGCCTGCCGCGCCGGCCCGGTGCAGCGTCTCGGTGATAGGCAGGAAGTAGTCGGACGCGGCGAGGACGCGCGCATCGTCTAGCCGCACCAGCTTGATGCTGACCCAGGTGCCGTTCTCGGTCGGCGAGTAGAGGCCGATCACCGCGGCCTGCGCCTCGTGGCTGCGCGCGATCTCGGCGATCTCGCGCGAGAGGATCAATTCTCCTGTTTCACGCCGGATGTAGAGGTCGCCGCGCAAGCGGACCTCCTTGACCGCGATGCCATGATTGGCGAGCCGCCCGCCGACCTGTTCGGCAACGAGTCGCCCGAGCGAAGAGGAGCGTGTCAGATCGTCCTGGCGTACGGCGCTCGTGATGATGACGGCCTCACCAACAGCGAGTAGCGAAGCGGATTTGGCGTGAATTTCATCCGCGGCGTCGTGGTTGGCGCGGACCACCGGGTCGAGCTCGCTCGAGTCAGGGCGAGCGAATCCGTTGGGATGGGTGCAACCGGCCATCGCCAGGAGTCCGACCAGGAGCAGGGCCCTCATCGCGCGCCTCCACGCGTCGGCCCGACGACGTTCAGCGTTTTCGCGCGGGAAACGGTACTGCGGTAGAGTCCGGCTTCGGCATCATCGATGTAATGGATGGCCTGACGCTGCGCGCGATAGTTGCTGCCGTCGACTACGGCGAGAGTGGTCAGCACTTCGTGGGCGGGTGTGCCGCCAGTGGCCTGAAGATGGCCGCTGTCGGGCGCGACGCGTGCGCCGCTGCGTCCTTCCCGGAAGGCGACAAGGCGCGTCTGGAGGCTGAGGCGGCGCGCGCCATCGGCACGTGTGGCCACGACCAGGCCGTTTCGCGCCAGCCGCGCCTGGAGCATCTCGCGCAGGCTGGCGGCATAAGTGGAGTTTTCGCGCGTTTCGATGAACACCGGGAGTCGCGTTGCATCGCTGCCGAGATCCTGCGCGATGCCGTCGGCCAGATCGTTGGAAAGGCTTTCCCAATGCACGAGCGCCTGCGTCTTGGTCTGTACGGTCAGTGCAGGCACGACCGGCACCGGCGCGTCGGGCGAGCTGGTGCAGCCCGCAAGCATCAGACTGCCCACGGTGATTGCGATACCGCGGTTTCGAGTGATCATCGGACTTCCTCCTTGCGCGCCGACTCGTGCTTTTCCTTGAACTGGTTGATCTCGTCCTGCAGTTTGCGGATCTGCTCCGGCGGCGCCAGCTTCAGTGCTTCCTCGTAGGACGCTTCGGCCTGCGCAAGCTGTCTCGCAGCCGCCGATACGCGGGCCAACTGGCGGTGCGCGATCCACACCTGCGGATCGAGCTGCACCGCGAGGCGGGCGGAACGCTGCGCCGGCATATGCTGGCCCATGCGCGAGTAAAGGAGAGCAATCTCGCCGTGCAGGTAGCTCGTCTCCGCTGTGAGCGCGATAGCCTTGCGGTACGCGGCAACGGCATCTTCGAGCCTGTTCATGTGTGCGAGGCATTGCCCGAGCGAGCGATGCCCTCTGGTTGCGAGCGGGATCTTCTTGTCATCGCCCTCCAAGTTGTCCAGCGCCTCTTTCAGCGCGCCGATGATGGCCGTGCAGGCTTGCTGGGCCTCCGCGCCGCCCTTTGCGCCCGCCTGCTCGGAGGCCGAGAGAACCTGCTCGACGCGTTTGGCCTTGCGATCCAGCGTCCACATCCCGAATCCAGCCAGCGCGAGGAGCGCAACGGCGGCGAGCAGCAGCACGCTGCGCGGCAGGCGAATCATTGCGGCGCCTCTGCAGCGCGCTCCGGTGCGGGCTTCGCGCCTGCAAGTGCTGGCGGCAGGGGGCCGCTGTCGGGTACCCGGCGGGCGTTGACGGTGATGATCAGTTCCGACCGAATCTTGCGGTCGTCCGTCTTCTTGAACAGGTTGCCGAGGATGGGCACCTTGCTGATGTAGGGCACGTCCTGCATCTGCTTGCTTTCTTCCTCGGTCAGCAATCCGGCAACCGCCCAGATTTCGCCGTCCTCGGATTCCGTCACCGTTCGCACCGCGCGCTTCGAGAATGCCGGCACCGCGTTGCCCCCGAGCGTGATTGCGCGGCCGTAGTCAGGTTGCGTGATGAACTGGTCGAGTACGATACTGATCCTGCCGTTCTCGAGCACTGTCGGACGAAGCAGGAGCTGGATGCCGAACTGGCGGAAGACAATGATTGTCTGGGTCGTCGTCGTACTTCCGCCAACGGCGCTGTTTGTCCCAATGGAGGTTGTCGTGCCCGGTATTGGCAGTTCGCCCCCAACGAGGAAACTGACCGATTCGCCACTAACTGCGGTGAGCAGTGGCTCGGAGAGGGCGCTTGCCGCACCCTTGCCCTCGATCGCCTGCAGGAATGCCGCAATCGAGTATTTACCCGGCGTGAACAGGCCGACCAGATTTGCGACGCCCACGTCGATTTTCGATGTACCGCTGTTTCCGCTTGAGTTGCCGGTGCTACTGGTGGAGCCTTCGCCGAGCGAACGGCCGCTTCCAATGGTCGGGAGTTCGGGCACGATCTCGCCGGTGAGGCTTCCGATCGTGATTTTCGGCCCATCGAGCCGCCAGTTGATGCCGAGCTGGTCGGTCGCGTTGCGGTCCACTGCGACTATGCGCAACTGAACCTCTACGCGCGGCATGTCGCGCACCTTGATCATGCTCAGCGCCTTGCCGCCGGCAATCGAGATGGCGTCGGCGCGCGCCAAATTCTGGGTAATGTTTCCCTTGGGCGGAGAAGGCTCAAGGGTGGAAGACAGATCCTCGATTCCGATGGGGATAACCATGCCGCTCGAATCCTGAATCGACGTGCGGCGGGTTCCGCGGGTGTCGTTCGCATTCTCCGTACTGCGAAGGAGGACGCCGCCGCGGTCCGCGACGACGCGGAAGTCGCCGGTGCCCTTGCCGTTGACGCTCACGAAGCTGTCGATCAGCGTCAATGCCCGCGTGAGCTTGGCCGGATCACCGACGGTGCCGGTCACGTGGAACACGCTATTGACCATCTTGACCCGCAGGCTCGAGTCGACGCTCGCGAGCAGTTCTTCGAGCCGCGATGCCGGCGCGGCAAGCTGCTCTTCCGTGGTGAGCAGGTCGATGATGCGCGGCGCGCCATCGCCCGTGGTTCGCGTGCTGCTGATCGTGGAGCGCGCATCGACCGGTATCTCGCGATAGTTCGTGACCGAAGCGCTGCCGTCGCGGCGGATCGCTTGCGCCGGCGCTGCCGCTGGTGCGGATGCCAGGCCGCCCGAAGTGGTTGCTTCGATCGAGGGCTGTCCGTTGCCGGGCAGCGAAACCGTGCGGCTCGTCTGCTGCGCCGAGACGTTCATGGATTCTGGGGTGCCGATGACCTCGCCGGTATTGTTGACGATGACCGGCACGTCCATGCTCTTGCGCTCGATCTCGCCGACGTAGCTCAGGGCGGCGTCGACGGCGCGGGTCCTGACTTGCTCCGACCTGACGACCCCGGTCAGCACGATCGCGTCACGGTTGGTGTCGGTTTCGACCCGGATGCGGGTATCGAGCCCTTCGAGTTGCTTGCGCAGCACGCGCAGGTCATGGATGACGTGCACGCGATACTCGAGGAAGTCCTCCGGCTTCTTGCCGAACAACATCATCGAGGTCGCGCCGATCCGGCCGCCGTTGATCAGGATGCGTCGCGGGGTGACGGCCGTGCCGCGAACGATGTCGCTGTTGCCCATCGCGATTGTCGCCACTTCGAACGGCGCCTCGACGACGCGCGAGTGCGAGCGAAGAATCTCGATGTTGGCAGTCTCGGCGCTTGCGCCGGTCGACAATGCCAGCCCGAGGACCAGGGCCGAAAGCAGCGCGGTATGTCGTGTGAAAGGTTGGGGCATCGGTACGCGAGCGGTCTCGGGTCTCTTTTCTTGGCGCCGGGTTGGACAGCGATGATTCGTACCGCCTCAGCAAGATCACTGCCATTTGTACGGAAGCCTGCGTGGTGCGGCGCGGAAGGATCTCATCACATGCTGATTGCAGAGGAAAAGCTTCATGGAGCGGGCAGGCTGCCCGTCCCTTGGCCGCGAGAGGATCGTGGCGTTTCCTGCAGTGTGCGGTGGCTGAATTCAGCCAGAGTGAAGAAAAACAGCCGGCCGGCGTCCTACGGAGGTACGGCATGCCGCGCCGTGCCGACGTGGTTGAGTACAGTGAACTTTACCCGCCGATCGCGGGAGCGTCGCCCTCGCGTCAGTCCTGACTGGGCTGCATGATTCGCGCCGGTACGCCAACTTCGGGTATCGATTCAAACAGGATTGAGCGGCCGGGCGACGCCCGGCCGTCTTTTTTCCCGGATATTCCGGGAGCGGCTCCCGATCTTCCGGTTCGATGTCGATGTTGGCGGCGGATGCGCCTATCATCGCGCCCTTCGCACATATCGGGTGTCTGCCGTGTCGCTGCGGTTTCGACTGATTCTGCTGCTCTCGATCCTGTTTCTCGGCGTCATCCTGGCGGCTGCGGTCGCGCTGCTGTCGAACACGCAGGCCAACGTTGGCGCAGAAGCGCGCGCGGCGCTAGGTCTGGTCGGCGCCTTCGCTGCCGAGGTCGATGCCGCCGACGGTGTTTCGCCGGCGACGGTGGAAGCGATCAGCGGCACGCGACACCTGCGCGTGGAATCGGGCCTGCCCCGATCGGCGGCGTCCGGAGAGGCTGCGCCCGGGAGCGTTCCCGGATGGTTCGCACGCATGGTGTCGCCGGTCGAGCTTCCGGCGCCGGTTCAAATGAAACTGGCGGCGGACGCGTCCACGATCGTTCCGATCGAAGTCCGCGCCGCACCCGGCGACGAGATTGCCGAGGCCTGGGACGATCTCGCCGCGTCGGCCACCTATGCGATGGTTCTGTTTCTGGTGCTGTGCGCCGGTACCAGTCTTGTCGTGACACGGGAGCTGGCGCCGCTTGCGCTACTCGGCGCAGCACTGAGGCATGTCGAGGATGGTGCCCTGGACACGCGCATGCCCCATGCCGCACTGCCGGAAATCGAACGATTGAGCATCGGCTTCAACCGTATGGCCATGGCGCTCGGCGAGGCGCAGCGAACCAACCGCGAACTCACGCGACGCATCATCGGTGTCCAGGAGTCGGAGCGCCGCGCGCTGGCGCGTGAACTGCACGACGAGTTCGGCCAGCACCTGACGGCGATCCGCGCGGATGCCGCGGCCCTGCTGGCGCCGAACGCGACGGTCGAAACCTCGCGGGTCAGCGGACGCGCAATCGAGGACACGGCGGCAACGCTGATGCACCTGTTGCGCTCGATGCTGGAACGCCTGCGGCCCGAAGCCCTGGATGCCCTCGGGCTGTGCGCGGCGCTGGAAGACCTGGCCGGCGCATTCCGCTCGCGGAACTGCGATGTCGTGGTGACGACCGACCTGCCGGCGTCGGTCGATCTGGAAGAGGAACGCGCGATCGCACTCTACCGTGTCGCCCAGGAGGCGTTGACCAATATCGCGCGCCATGCCAATGCCGGGCGTGTGTCGATCGGCCTGACCAGCGGCGAACGGCTCGCACTGCGCATCGAGGACGACGGACGCGGCATGCCGGGCGGCGCGTGCGCGGAGGGGTTCGGGCTGCTCGGCATGCGCGAGCGCATCGACAGTTGCGGCGGAGTGCTCGAGATCAGGCGCGGCGTTGGCGGCCGAGGAACCTCGGTCTGTGCGTGGTTTCCTGAGAATCCGGTGTGAGCGGCGACGTCATCCGCATCCTGCTGGCCGACGACCACGAGGTGGTGCGTTCGGGACTGCGCAGGATGTTCGAGCGGGAGCCCGGCTTCGAGATCGTCGCGGAAGCGGACAGTGGCGAAGAGGCCTATCGCAGGCTGGCGGCTCTCAACGTCGATGTCGCGGTGATCGATCTGTCGATGCCCGGCATGGGCGGTATCGAGGCGATACGCCGCATCCGCGCACGCCGGCCGGAAGTGAAAATTCTCGTATTCAGCATCCACGAGTCGGCGGGCTTTGCACAGCGCGCCTTGGGTGCCGGCGCCGAAGGCTATCTGACCAAGACCAGCCCTGCGTCGGCAATGATCGAGGCGGTTCGCGCCGTGGCCGAAGGGCGCCATTGGCTGGCGCGGGAGGTGGCGCAGAACCTCGCGCTGCAGTCACTTGGGCAGCAGGGCAATCCGATGTCTGAACTGACAGCGCGTGAGTTCGAGGTCCTGCGGTTGTTCGCCTTCGGGCGCCAGCCGGAGGAAATTGCCGTCGCCCTGCACCTGAGCGCAAAGACGGTTGCCAATCACCTTTCGATCATCAAGCAGAAGGTCGGGGTCCGGTCCTCGGCCGAGCTCATGCGGCGGGCGCTCGCATGGGATCTCGTATCCGACTGACGGGCATCCCGTTTTCCGGTACATCCGGCCGGCCCGCCGGCCTGGCCAATCGTGCTTGCACGTGCCCGCTCACGCTTCGACTTTCCGGGTTCCGTTCGATTCTGCGGCGCCCTGCGTAGTGCGGGAGCATTCTGCAACAGTTTGTACCAACTCGGGAGGCGGGCCTGATGCGAGCGGGAGGAATGCCCGATGCAGCCGGGATCGTACATCAAGACGCGCACACCGCTCCTGCCTAGCATTCGCCTCCACGTTTGCCCTACGCATTGTGGTCCGCAAACGACCGGGGCCGGTTTCGCCGGCACGGTGACAACTTCACCAAGGAGGCAAGGAGAGCCATGACAAGGAGTATCGGTATGCGCCGCACATCCATCGCGATCGCCACTGCGCTGGCATGCGGAATCAGCGGCGGAGCCATTGCTGCCGGCAAGAAGGTGAGCTGGGAAGACATCGTCAACGACGACAAGACTGGCGGCGACGTGCTGACGTATGGCCTGGGCATGAAGGCGCAGCGCCATTCCCCGCTCAAGCAGATCAACACGAAGTCGGTTGCCGGCCTGGTGCCTGCCTGGACATATTCGTTCGGCGGCGAAAAGCAGCGCGGCCAGGAAGGCCAGTCGCTGGTGCACGATGGTGTCATCTACGTGACGGCCTCCTACTCGCGCATGTATGCGCTCGATGCGAAGACCGGTCAGCGCCTGTGGACCTACGAGCACAAACTGCCCGACGACATCCGGCCCTGCTGCGACGTGGTCAATCGCGGCCCGGCGATCTACGGCGACAAGGTCTTCTTCGGAACCCTGGACGCGGCCATCGTCGCGCTCAACAAGGACACCGGAAAAGTCGTCTGGAAGGAAAAGTTCGCCGATCACGGCGTCGGTTACACGATGACAGGCGCACCGTTCATCGTAAAGGATCAGAGGTCGGGCCGCGTGCTGCTGGTGCACGGCTCGTCCGGCGACGAGTTCGGTGTCGTCGGCTGGCTGTTCGCTCGCGATCCGGATACTGGCAAGGAAGTATGGGCACGCCCGATGGTCGAGGGCCACATGGGTCGGCTCGACGGCAAGGAGAGCACGGCCACCGGCGACAAGAACGCGCCTTCCTGGCCGCGCGACAAGGACGGCAAGCTGGTCGAGGCCTGGAACCATGGTGGTGGAGCCCCCTGGCAGACCGCGAGCTTCGACGTCGAGAAGAACATGGTGGTGATCGGCACGGGCAACCCTGCACCGTGGAACACCTGGAAGCGCACCAAGGAAGGCGACGACCCGCGCAACTGGGACAGCCTCTTCACCTCGGGCCAGGCGTATGTTGATGCGAGCACCGGCGAACTCAAGGGCTTTTTCCAGCATACGCCGAACGATGCCTGGGACTTCTCCGGCAATAATTCGGTGCTGCTGTTCGAGTACAAGGATCCCAAGAGCGGCAAGTTGGTCAAGGCTTCCGCGCATGCCGACCGCAATGGCTTCTTCTTTGTCACCGATCGCGAGAAGTTGTCCGATGGCGCGGGCTATCCCAACAAGCCGACCGCGCTGATCGGCGCCTGGCCGTTCGTCGACAAGATTACCTGGGCGACCGGTTGGGACTTGAAGACCGGCAAGCCGAAGATCGTCAATGGCCAGCATCCTCCACAGCCCAAGGAAGGGGCCGACAAGGGCGACAGCATCTTCGTCTCACCGCCGTTCCTCGGCGGCACCAACTGGATGCCCATGTCCTACAGCCCGGATACGGAGCTGTTCTACATCCCGGCCAACCACTGGGCGATGGATTACTGGACCGAGAAGGTGACTTACAAGGCAGGTTCGGCATACCTCGGCCAGGGCTTTCGCATCAAGAAGCTGTTCGACGACCACGTCGGCGTGCTGCGCGCCATCGACCCGAAGACCGGCAAGATTGCTTGGGAGCACAAGGAAAAGTTCCCACTGTGGGCGGGCACATTGACGACCGCGGGTGGGCTGCTGTTTACCGGCACTTCGGACGGCTTCGTCAAGGCCTTCGACCAGAAGACCGGCAAGGAGCTCTGGAAATTCCAGACCGGCTCGGGTGTCGTCTCGGTGCCGATCACCTGGGAACAGGATGGTGAGCAGTACATTGGCATTTCGTCAGGCTACGGCGGCGCGGTTCCGCTTTGGGGCGGCGACATGGCCGAACTGACCAAGCTGGTCAGCCAGGGTGGCTCGTTCTGGGCGTTCAAGCTGCCGAAGTAGCCATCCACCAACCGGCGGTAACCGTTGCGGATCGCGTGGCCGGCACCTCCTCCAGCCGGTTACGCGCTTCCGCGCATGTCACAAGTGAAACGAGACAACAAGAGAGAAGCGTGATTTCCCACCTCAACAAGGCATTTGCCCGTCTTCTGGCGTGCGTCGCCTGCGCATGCTTCGTCGCGCCGGTTGTCCATGCCGAGGCACAAGACGATGGCAGCGACCCGCTCGTCATCAACGGCTGCAACATCTGGCCCCGAACGCGCTGCCCCGGTGCAGACCTGCGTCATGCGAACCTGTCGGCGAGGAATCTTGCCGGCGCGGATTTTTCCGGGGCGAACCTGGCGCGGGTTGACCTCAGGCTGGCGAATGTCGCAGGCGCAAATTTCGATGGTGCAAACCTGACTGGTGCGAGGCTCGGACGGGTGCACGCGCCCGCGGCAACCTTTCGCGGTGCGAAACTGGTCGGTGCGGACCTCGAAATGGCACGGCTGTTCCGCACCGACTTCAGCAACGCTGACTTGACGGGTGCCAATCTCGAGGCAGCACGAATGACTTTTGCGTGGGTTGTCGGTGCGCGGCTGGTTGACGCCAATTTGCAGGAAACCAAGTTCAATGCGGTTAACCTGACGAATGCCGACCTCAGCGGCAGCTTCCTGCGCTACACCATTTTTCCGGATTCGACATTCGACGGCTGCACAGGCTGCCCGAAGGGTTGGGAATGAAAGAGAACGACAAGAAGGCGACGGCCAAGCGCGCAGGACGCGCCCTTGCGGCGGCCGTGCTGCTGTTGTACGGATTCGCAGCGGGTGGCGCGCCTGCCGGCGAACAGGCATTCCGAGTGAACGTGGACACCCGAGCATTGCCGGCGCTTGGCAGCGCATTGCGCGAGGAGAATCCCTATCGCGGCAACGCGACGGCCGTTACGGTTGGTGCACAGGTGTTCGAGCAGGCCTGCTCTCGCTGTCATGTGCTGGCAACTTCGGGCGGCATCGGTCCGGACCTGCGCATGCTCGACGTCTCTTGCCGCAAGATTGCCGACGAAGCGCGGCGCGCGGCCTGCCTGCGCGACCAGGATCATTACTTTCTCAAGACCGTGCGCGATGGCAAGACCATCGTCGGCGTGACGCACATGCCCGGCTGGCGCGACTTCATGTCCCAGGAAGCGATCTGGGCGATTCGCAGCTACATCGAATCGCACAACCGGTAGCGCTGTCACGGCAACCGGCCTGAAAGGCGCATCAGGTGGCCATTGCAGAGCATGCCGGCCGGCGAGCGCCATTCCACGAGACAGCCGGCGATGGCACCCTGAAGAGCGCCATTGCGTGCGCCTCCCGGCATGGGTGCGGCGCGTTCTCGCCGGCCCGATTCAACGTATCTCGATCGTCGCGCGCATGCCGGCCTCTGCATGCGAACGGGTTGACATCACGTCGTCGAACTTGCCGGTGCGAACCGGCACGAACCACCATTCGACAACCGCACCGGGCTTGAGCTCGATCCGCCTGACCGGTCCGTAGATCTCCGCAAGCGGCTTGTTGTCGGCGCCGAGCGCGACCACCTTGCGCGAGTAGATCGAATCCGCCAGACCCTGCGATCCGAAGTAGTAGGCATTGGGACTCGGGTTTTCCAGCCTGAGAACATGGAGCTTCCCGGTCTCGAATCCAAGCTTGTCCGGCTGGAAGCGATGGTCGCCGCTGGTGCTGCCGACGAGCAAAGTCACGGTTACCGGATCCTGCCGCGTCAAGTCGCCGGCAGCGGATGCCGCACCGGACGACAAGGCGAATACCGTGATGAGGGCAAGCGCAAACGGGTGCATGGGCGCGTTCTCCTGGTTGTGGCAGACGTGACCGCTTCGACCGGAAACGCCATTGCAGGTTCGCTGCGATGTCAGCGGACGAGCATTCCCACGCGACAGGACTGGACCCGCACGGAGGCCAGGGTCGAGGGCGGCCCGGCCTTGGACTTCGCTCTGCCGGCTTGCGGTGCGATGCGCCGCACCTGGCTGCAGCGCTGCCGCGAGCGATGACGACACCGCGATAACACAAGACGATGCGGGCCAACGGGAGACGGCGCCTAGCCCGGCGCAAAGCTGGCGGCCTCGTTCGGCGCGCGTCACGCAGATTCTGCAACGGCAGCGTGCACGGCCGGGTGTTGGCCGGGATTCAGCTTCGCGCTTGCGCCAGCCTCTCCCTGTAGGTCGTCGGCGCGATGCCGGTCCAGCTCATGAAGGCGCGATAGAACGTGGAAGGGTCGGCGTAGCCCAGATTCGTCGCGATGTCGGCAATCGCTTCGTCGGACTTTGCCAGTCGCGCCAGTGCGAGATCGCGGCGCAGCGCATCCTTGATCGCGCGCAGCGACGAGCCTTCCTCGTGCAGGCGGCGATGGACGCTGCGCGAGGACAGGTTGAGGCGCCGCGCAACATCCTCGAGCGAAGTCGGCGCGGGCAGGGCGGCGGCAACGATGTCCTTGACGCGGCGAACCATCTCCCGGTCGCGCCGGTAGAGCGCGGCGATCTTGCCCGGCGCGCCGTCGAGGAACGCGCGCAGGGCCTCCTCGTCGCGCCTGATGGGCAGGTCGAGCAGGTTTGCATTCAGTAAGGCGACGAGCGCCGTCCCGCCGAACTGCGAGTGGGCGGTGTAGATCAGCGCGTAGTCGGTCGCATGGGCCGGTCGGCTGTACGGGAAGCGCACCGCGTTCAGGGCCAGGTCGCGGCCGACCAGCCAGCACGACAGTCCGTGCAGCAGGCGCAGGATCCACTCGAATGCGAATACGCGGCGCGGATCGTCCGGGTCCGGTTGCAGTGCGACGGTCTCGGAAATTCGCAGTTCCGCTGTCACCGGGCCGCGGCGAATCTCGACTGCGAGGTCGGGCAACACGATGCGCAGGAAGCGGCCCGCCCGCTCGAGCGCTTCTTCCAGCGAGCGGCTGCCGATCATGCTCCTGCACAGGAACTCGAACGTGCCGAAGCGCAGTGGATTTAAGAAGAGCCCGAAGCCCTCGTCGTCGAACCGGCGCACGACGCGGTTGTAGAGATCCGAGTAGATCCCCACCGGTACGCGCCGGGTGCCGTCGCGCAGCCGCGCCGGGTCGATTGACGATTCCGCGAGCAGGCGTTCGCAATCGACGCCGCGGGACGCGAGGCCGGACAGCATGCCGGAGACGAATCCCGCTGCGACGCTTGCGCGGTGGCGCTGCGGCGGGCTGGCTTCAGCGCCACCGATGCGTTTTGACATCGGTCTTTTCACCGATCTTGCCCGAATGGGCGGGTTACGAATTAGTTTGGCGGATTATGCATGATGGCCGTCCGTTGCGGCAATGGAAGCGGGGCCGAAGCGGGCATACCATGGCGACTGCAACCAGCGCCCGAGGGCGCGCGATGCCCGCCCCGGGCGGCCCGCAATACGCAAACACTGTCTATGAACAGGAAGTCCTGATGACGATCCCGACGCTACCGAAAGCCGGCAAGGCGGCCAACAGGCTGCGTTTCGTGACCGCCGCGGCCTTGTTCGACGGCCACGATGCCTCGATCAACATCATGAGGCGGATTCTGCAATCCAGTGGTGCGGAGGTCATCCACCTCGGGCACAACCGCTCGGTGGGGGAGATCGTCAATGCCGCGCTCCAGGAGGACGTGCAGGCCATCGCGGTCACCAGCTACCAGGGTGGCCATGTCGAATACTTCAAGTACATGATCGACCTGCTGCGCAGCCACGGCGGCGAGAACATCAAGGTGTTCGGTGGTGGCGGCGGCGTCATCGTGCCGCGCGAGATCGCCGAGTTGCACGAGTACGGCGTGGCACGTCTCTACTCGCCCGAAGACGGCGCCGCGCTCGGGCTGCAGGGCATGATCGACGACGTGATCCGCCAGGCCGATTGCGACAACGCCGCCCGGGCGCCGCAACCCGGCGACGTTCTGGGCGCCCTGCGCAGCGGCGACCGGCGCAGCCTGTCGCGCGTGATCACCGCGCTGGAAAACGGCCGCTACGACGATACACTCACGGCCGCCCTGCGCGACGCCGCCGGCAGCATTGCCACGCCGACCCTCGGCATCACCGGCACCGGCGGTGCCGGCAAGAGCTCACTCACCGACGAACTCGTGCTGCGCCTGCGCCTCGACCAGGAAGACCGGCTGCGCATCGCCATCATCTCGATCGATCCGTCACGCAAGCGTACCGGGGGCGCACTGCTGGGCGACCGCATCCGCATGAACGCGATCGAGCACGAACACATCTTCATGCGTTCGATGGCTACCCGCGATACAGGATCCGAGATCTCTGCCGCGCTCCCCGAAGTCATCGCGGCCTGCAAGCTATCGGGTTTCGACCTCATCATCGTCGAGACCTCGGGCATCGGGCAGGGCGATGCCGCGATCGTCCCGCTCGTCGGCACCGCGCTCTACGTCATGACCCCCGAGTTTGGCGCGGCCAGCCAGCTCGAGAAGATTGACATGCTGGACTTCGCCGACTTCGTTGCGATCAACAAGTACGACCGCAAGGGCGCCGAGGACGCGCTGCGCGACGTGCGCAAGCAATACCAGCGCAACCGCGAACTGTTCACGCGCCCGACCGACGAGATGCCGGTGTACGGCACCCAGGCCAGCCGCTTCAACGACGACGGCGTGACCGCGCTCTACCAGGCCATCCTGCCGCGGCTGATCGAGCAGGGCCTAGATCGCAGCCGCATCGTGCAACCGGGCCAGCTGCCGGCAGTGGCCGTCAAGGCATCCTCGCGCGGGCGCGCCATCGTCCCGGCCGAGCGCGTACGCTACCTCGCCGACATCGCCGACACGGTGCGCGCCTACCACACGCATGCCGCGCAGCAGGCACGCATCGCACGCGAACGCCAGTCGTTGCGTACCGCGAAGGCCCTGTTCGAGCAATGCGGCAAGGCGGCGGCGCACTTCGACGAACTGATCGACTGGAAGAACGGCGAACTCACACCGGCCGCGTGCAGGCTGCTCGACCAGTGGCCGACGACCAGGGCGCTGTACGCTGCCGATGACTACGTCGTGAAGATCCGTGACAAAGAAATACGCACCAAGCTGACCAGTGAGTCGCTGTCGGGCAGCAGGATACGCAAGGTCGCGCTGCCCGCGTATGAAGACGAGGGCGAGATCCTGCGCTTCCTGATGAAGGAGAACGTGCCGGGCTCGTTCCCCTACACGGCAGGCGTGTTCGCCTTCAAGCGCGAGAATGAAGATCCGACGCGCATGTTCGCCGGCGAAGGCGATGCCTTCCGCACCAACCGGCGCTTCAGGAAGGTCTCGGAGGGGATGCCTGCGCACCGGCTCAGCACCGCCTTCGACTCGGTCACGCTCTATGGCTGCGACCCCGATCCGCGCCCGGACATCTACGGCAAGGTCGGCAACTCGGGTGTGTCGATCGCCACGCTCGACGACATGAAGGTGCTCTACGACGGCTTCGACCTGTGCGCGCAGACGACCAGCGTCTCGATGACGATCAACGGCCCGGCGCCGATGATCCTGGCGATGTTCTTCAACACAGCAATTGACCAGCAGGTGGCGAAGTTTCAGGCTGACAACGGCCGCGAGCCGACCGGGGACGAGGCCGGGAAGATCCGCGAATGGACGCTGGCCACGGTGCGCGGCACCGTGCAGGCCGACATCCTAAAGGAAGACCAGGGCCAGAATACCTGCATCTTCTCCACCGAGTTCGCACTCAAGATGATGGGCGACATTCAGGAGTACTTCGTCCATCACGACGTGAAGAACTTCTATTCGGTGTCGATCTCCGGCTACCACATCGCGGAGGCCGGCGCGAACCCGATCAGCCAGCTCGCCTTCACGCTCGCCAACGGCTTCACCTACGTCGAGAGCTACCTCGCGCGCGGAATGCACATAGACGATTTCGCGCCGAACCTGAGCTTCTTCTTCAGCAATGGCATGGACCCGGAATACACCGTGATCGGCCGTGTGGCGCGGCGCATCTGGGCGGTGGCGATGAAGAACCGCTACGGCGCCAACGAGCGCAGCCAAAAGCTCAAGTACCACGTGCAGACCTCCGGCCGCAGCCTGCATGCGCAGGAGATGGCGTTCAACGACATCCGCACCACGCTGCAGGCGCTGATCGCGATCTACGACAACTGCAACAGCCTGCACACCAACGCCTACGACGAGGCAATCACCACGCCGACCGACGAATCGGTACGCCGGGCGATGGCGATCCAGCTTGTCATCA
>WBZU01000188.1_pt1 | contig 60018 bp, 75 predicted proteins | sample 5204311 | NCBI WGS metagenome assembly WBZU01 (sample SAMN12344359, study PRJNA552823) | activated sludge metagenome | biome: Activated sludge suspended growth; feature: Nitrification reactor; material: Wastewater; isolation source: activated sludge from nitrification reactor of wastewater...
TGTAATTTTACATACTGGTCCATAAGCACTCCATACACCACCTGCATAACTTGCTACTTCTACATCATAAGTAGTGTTAGGTAACATGTTTTGTTGATTGCAACAAAGTTGTGTCCAGCTAAAACGCCAATCATTTGCTCCAGAATTGCGCATAAAAGTTTTGTCGTAACCGCTAGTATTACTGATATGGTAGCGGTAATTGCTAGCTCCGGCAACAGCTGTTGTAAATACTTGAGTAGTAAATGTTGGCAATATGTAATTGCAGTAGGTAGTTTGCAAAGTAGTGAGTGGAGAAGCTGCAATACTCAATTGGCAGCTATTTCCAAACAATCCCCATATACCACCAACCTTTGCTCTCACTTCCACATCATAGGTAGTTGCGTATCTTATTCCACCGCTTGCAGAAGGCAACCAATTAAGTTGATAATCAGTTAACGAATTACCTCGAGTTCCAGTTTGACTATAACCAAGCGAAGTATTACTAATTCTGTATTCATAGTCTGTTGCACCCGGTACAGGGATGCAATAGAATTTTGAAGTTAGATTAGTAAGTGTTGAACCACAAAAAATATTCGTTAATTGTGTTGTTGGCATTCCACTGAGGGTAACTGAACATGCAGGGCCAAATGTTCCCCATTCACCTTGTTGTAAAGCTGTTTTACCAACTAAAGCTCTCACTTGAATGTTGTAGCTATATCCATAAGGTAAACCTTGTACAGGAGGTGTTGAGGAATATGCCCAACTTAGTTTATAATCGTTCAAAGAGGAACCTCTTTGCCAAGTATGATCATATCCGAGTAAAGAATTTTCAATGCGGTATTCATAATCATTGGCTCCGGAAATACTATCGCAAAATAATGAAGTATATAATGAAGTAATAGAACTACCACAAGATCCTACTCGTAATTGAGTTTGAGGAAAAGCTCCCAAACTAACTGCACAAGAAGCTCCATATTCGCTCCATACTCCATTTCGTTGAAAGGCGACCGAAACATCATAATTATTTCCATAGATAACTCCTGGTGCCCACTTTAAGCGAAAATCATTTAAAGCAAGATTACGTGTAAATTCAGCATTGAAACCATTGGTACTATTTACTAGCTTATATCGGTAGTTACTGGCTCCATAAACGGGGTTGGCATAAATAACATCGTTAAGCGAATTAAGGGTGGTGCAAGAACTTGTTTGCAAGTTGGTAACGGTGACCTCTTTTACTGAAATATCGTCGATGTAAAGACTCGCTTGTGCTCCGGCACTGTGTGCATAAAATCCAAAGTAATAGGTACCGCTTAGTGGTGCAATAAAATCAGCTGCTGAATCTTTTACATATAGTTGATTCGTGATACTGCTTTTTGAATAAATTGGAGCAGTTGCAAGCATATCAAACGAATTAGTAGTGTTGCCGGCATAAACTTGAAATTGCTCGCTTGCATTTGGATTGCTGCTACTATACCAAAAAGTCAGACGGTATAGTTTTCCAGCGTGCAAATTCAATGGGGCTGAATAAAACCAGTCATCTTTTGCGATACTGCTATTGTTGTTTGCTTTAATTGACATGTGATTCATACCGGTGTGTGGCGCTAAGGATGAAGTTTCCCATTGCTCCACATCCGGTGGATAATTATCGTTATTAATGCTCATACCACAAAACAATGCCGGTGGAGAAGCGTTTTCAAATCCATACTCATAGGGTATACCCAGTTGTGGCGAAAAAGGAACGATGTTGCTTGTATTAAAGTTTACGCGAATCGTATCTGAAAAGGCTGTGCATCCATTAAGGTCGGTATCACTTACGCGATAAGTTCCTGGCTGATTCACAAGTATACTTTGAGTGGTTTCAAGTGTAGACCACACAATAGATGTTCCGGGAGATGAAGTAAGGGTAACACTTCCGCCCCTGCATAAAAAAATGGGACCGTTTGCAAAGATGACAGGAATTGGAGGGCCGGGAGTGGGGTTAACATTTACTGTAACATTTATACAAACAGTTGTTCCGCAAGGCCCCTTGTAACGAACAAAATAAGTAGTGGTAACAGGTGGCGATACTACTATGCTGTTTCCAGTTCCTATTAATGTACCTCCGCACGAACCGGTGAACCATTGCGCATTTCCTCCTGTGCCAGGATTACCTCCGTTTACTGTGAGTGTTGTTCCAGAGCCTATACAAATATTGGTAGTTCCTGTTATAAGGGTAGGAGGTGATTGATTGGATACGACAGTAATTTGAAAAGTGCAGCTGGAGGTGTTACCGGACAAATCTGTTGCGGTTAATGTAATAGTATGGTTCCCTACTCCCAATATTGTACCGGGTGCTGGAAATTGTGTAATACTTGCAATGCCACAGTTATCCGAAGCTTGCGCCCCATTAAAAGATGCCTGAAGCGCAAAATTCACATTTCCCCAACTTGCATTTTGTCCATTATTTGGGATGCTGAGCGAATAGTTTATACTGTTGCCGGGTGCCGGAGTAGTAAAATTTTGGCACACTTGCGTACTACAACTTTTTACAGGTATACAATTCGTTCCATCGTCTTCGTAAGGATTAAAACAAACCTGCACCGAAGCCGGATAATTGCCGATACTGTATTGTTGTGAAAATTGTAGAAAGGGAGGATTGTTATAACAAATTCCATTTTGCGGATAATTGATATAGGAAAGTCCGTTTACCCTCACAGCCCATTGTGGTTCAGGAGCACCTTGAAGAAATCCATCGGTGCAAGTAGTTCCCGAATATCCGCTAGTGACAGAGAGGTTTAAATTTACTGCATTAGAAACAGTATAGTCGGCAAGCACATGCTGACAGCTATTATTGATTGTAACATTAGATGGACAAGTAATTACCGGAGGTGTATTATCAACCACATTAACCAAAAAAGTACATGGAGTAGAGTTACCGGAAGGGTCGCTGGCAATTAACGTTACAGCTTGAGTGCCTATGCCTAGTATTGTTCCCGGTGCTGGTGATTGAGTAATGGTAACCGGACCACAATTATCGCTAGCAATGGGAATCGCTGCTGAAGCCTGCAGTGTAAAGGTTACTGTTCCCCAACTTGAATTTTGACCATTATTGGGAATAGTAAGCGTATAAGTCAAACTATTGCCGGGTGCCGGTGTATTAAAGTTTTGACATACTTGTACACTGCAACTCTTTACAGGAACACAGCCGCTGCCATCATCTTCATAAGGATTAAAACAAACTTGAACAGTAGCGGGATAATTTCCGAGATTGTATTGTTGTGTAAATTGTAAAAAGGGTGGATTAGTAAAGCAAATACCCATTTGCGGAAAGTTCGTGTAAGCTTGTCCATTTACTCGCAGTGCCCATTGTGGCTCGGGAGCACCTTGAAGAAATCCATCGGTGCAGGAGGTACCTGATGAACCGCTATTTACTGTCAACGATAAATTTACACTAGCACCGATGGTATAATTACCTAAAACTGCCTGACAAAGGTTATCTACGTTTAGAGTTGAAGTAGGAGGGCATACTATAGTTGGAGGAGTTATATCCAATACGGTTATTGTAAAGCTACATGTATCAGTTCCAGAGGCATCGCCAGCAATGAGTGTTACAGTTGTAATTCCTAAATTGAAAGTATTTCCGCTTCCGGTGCCGATACCATTTCCAATAGTTGCACCGGTAAAGGCATAGATTACAAAAGGGGGTGGAATACCATTTAATGTTGGAGAATAAACTACAACCGCATTACAGTTTGCATTTGCAGATACAATGGTATCATTTGGGCAAGTAATAAAACTAAGAAGGGCAACTTGTTTTGTAAATGCTTGGCTTGTAAAATAAAGTGAAACCAAGAACAGTAAGTACAATTTTTTTTTCAGGTAATGCTTCATGATAGTAAAATAAAAGTGAGCAATTTTGAAAAAGTGGTTCCATTCGAACTACTTCAAACTTACAAAATTTGCAAGATTAATAAGCTAAACCTGAATTTATTTTTGAGACTTTTAAACTTTCAGCCATAGAAGTAGGCTTTTAAAAATGGAACTAAACTTCACTGAATTATTACTAGCGTGAGCTGGAAACTAAAAGCATTACAACAATTATTGATGTAATGCTTATTTAATATACAAGTGAATTGAGCTCTAAGTATGAAACTTCGAGAATGAGGTGTTACTTTTTATACTAGAAGTTGAATAATAATAAGATTTTATGAAGCTCTAAAGGTTAATACTTTTTTCAAGTAGGCTGAAAAATTTATGGATATTATTTAAAGAAATTGAGGTAAACGAAAACGGCTAATCCCATTGAAACAAATGTAAGAAGGAAAATAGAGAGTAGTTTACCAACTCTTAATTCATGCACCATGTAGTGTAGAGGAAAAATGAGGATTCCATATATTATTTCGCCAACTTTTTTTCGTGATTGCTTTCCTTTCAAAACAAAATCAGTAGCACCGTTTCGAAATGATTCAATGGCAATACCTATATTTTCATTAGAACTGAGCATAATAACTTCGGTTTTTGAATTTAGTTTTTTAATTGCTTTTAAAACATCATTCCCATTTTCTTTCACCGAATCATTATCAAGAATTACAATGTTCGTATTTGATCCAATGTGCTTTAAAGCACTATCACTGTTATAAAATGATGAAATATTTAAACTATTTCCAAAGCGAGTAGTAAGGTATTTACGAAGTTCCTTTACTGAAATAGTGTTGTTGTCAATTATTATTAAATTAAGTGTACTTGCAATCATGGTTTCTATAAATTAAATTAATGGTAGTTGTTTTTAAATTGTGAAAACCTTCTAATGAGCACAAAAATTTTGTTGACATTACTTACAGAGAATTACCTGCACTGCTAATAGCAGTGCGAGTAAAGTCTGTTGGTTTTTGGAGTTTATAAAGCCTAATGGTCTACCAAAAATTACTTTTTAACATTGTTTACAGTAAGGTCTTTAAATGCTTTTCCCATTTCTTCCATGTCGTGATTAAATTCTGATTTAAAAGCACTCCAGTTTTCTTTTCCATCTTCTTTATATTCATTCATTTTTTGTTTCATGCTTTTGTTTTTTTCATCCAGTTCAGCAATTTTTTTGTTATAATCAGATTTTGCTTCTTGTTTTTGGTTTTTAATTTTTAATTTAAAATCAGCCAAATCTTTTTCATTTTGTTCAATTTTATCTGCTGTTTCCTTGCGGTACTTTTCCACATCAGCTAAGTATTCCTCATTGGCTTTAGCTAGCTCTGCTTGTGCGTTTGAAACGTTTTCCTGAGCCGTATCTACTTTTTTTTCGGGGCTGCTGCAACTAGTAAGTAATGCAAAGGAAATAATGGATGCAGCAGTAATGCTTAAAATTGAAATTTTCATGTGTGTTGATGTGTATTATAATTTCCGCTTCCTGCGGACCGGTGTAATAGAATTACTACTGTGCAAAGTTGTGCAACCAGGGCTAAATGACTGTTATATTACTTTTTACTTAAATTATAAAATTCACACTTGATTATTCTTTGTTCTCTTGGAGTTATCGCTATCACTCGAATCAAGTTTATTTTCAATAAGTTCAATGTATTCTTTTGATAGCTCAGTTAGTTCACGCTCTGTTTTTTGTTCAGTATTTATTACTTCATTACTTGCTGATTCATGCGAAGAAACTAACTCATTTACTTTTAAATGAAGAGCTGCTGAAAAGCGGTTGAACGACTTTTGAATTAGAAAGAGACTTAAAAAAATAAAGCCATGAATTACATCACGTATACTTTCGTGCAATGTTAAATCGAAGAATTCTTTTTGACTAAACCAAAATAAAGTTAATGCCAATGCAAAGGTAAAAGTTAGGGAATTTCCCATAATGCTAATAGCAACTGATGTTACCTTCTCAAAAATTCGTTCGGTGTGATGGGATATTTTTTTTATGTGTTGCATTTCGATTTATTAATCAATGTTACGCTATTAGTTTATTTGAATTAGTTCCTTATTCTATCTGCTATTCCTGTATTATTTTATAAAGGGTGTATCCGCAATTCAGACGTTTTAAAAGTAGTTTAGCAGTAACAAAACACTGAATTATAAAAAATGACTGTCAGTTCAGCGACAGTCATTTTATTATGATTTACATCAATTACACTAGTAAGAAGTTTTTAATTCAACTCTTCTGTTTTTTGCTTTTCCTATTGTGGTTTTATTGTCAGCAATGGGTTGAGTTTCACCATAGCCAGTTGCTGTAAGTCTTGATTCCATTATACCTTTACCCATAAGGTAAGTTTTTACCGACTCAGTTCGTTTTTGTGAAAGTGTCATATTGTACATATCTTCTCCATCACTATCCGTGTGTCCGCCAACTAGTAAATTGGCTCCTTCATATTTTTTTAAGATATCGGCTAAGGCATCTAATTGTATTAATGATGCTACTTTAAGTTTATCACTGTCGAATTCAAAAAATATTTTGCTTGCGATTTCCGTAATTTTTTTAATATCCGCTTTAGCCATTTCAGGACAACCTTTATTGTTGATAGTACCTTTAATTGTAGGACAACGGTCGTCGTTATCAGCAACCCCATCAGCATCTGTATCAGGACAACCTTTAAATACCATAGGCCCCGATTTATCTGGACAAGCATCTTCTTCGTTTACAATTCCATCCATGTCGTTATCTTTGGTACAACCTTTTTCATCTACTTTGTAGCCTGCTTTAGTATCAGCGCATTTATCATCCAAATCAGCAACACCATCACCGTCTTTATCCGGACAGCCTTTCAAAGCTGATGGTCCTGCTGCTTCAGCACAACGATCATCTTTATCGGCAACACCATCGCCATCTTTATCCGGGCAACCTTTCAATGTAACACTCCCTTTTTGTTCAGGGCACTCGTCTTCTTTATCACCCACACCATCGCCATCCTTATCTGGACACCCACTTAATGCAATTGTTCCAGCTACATCAGCACAAGCGTCCATATAATCGGGCACACCATCTTTGTCTTTGTCAACCGGACATCCGGTTTTATCAACTGCTACAGCAGTAGGAGTATTGGCGCACTTATCGTTGTGGTCAGAAACACCGTCCATATCTGCATCTTTTTTCTTACCAAAATTGAACGATAATCCTAACATATGCATTAGATAAGCATCATTTCCGGCTTTGTTTACACCATCTTTTCCATCACCCGTAGAATAGATTACCATTTCTTGCATATTTAAAAGTAAACTTGGGTTTAAGCGAATATTTAGTCCAACACCAAAATCGGGCGCGGCATAATCGATTTTACTTTTATCAGTAACAGTTGGATTAACTGCAAATAGTAAAGCTCCGGCGCCTACAAATAAATAAGGTCGCACCGCAAATTTAGGATCCAACAAGTTAAAACGCACGTTTAAAGTAACTGTAGAGAATCCTGTTTGAAAACTACTGGTATCACCTTTATGACCAAGTTCTCCTTTTGTAAAAAGTAAATTGGCATCCAAATGTTTGGTGATGTAGCGTGAAAATGAGATTCCTCCAAAGCCATATAAAGCTTGGTTACCTTTGTAAAAACCTTTACCTAAATCACCTTGGTATTGTGATGCGCCACCATGCAGGCCAATACTCCATTTTTTATCTTCCGTTTGTGCATTTGCAAAAATTGCATTAGACAAGCAAGCGCTAAAGAGAATAAATCTTTTGCCCACACGTTTTAAATTAGAAAAATCGAGTTGGGATTTGTTTGATTTCATTTTGTTTTGTTTTAGAATTTATTTAGCACAAAGGTGAATTCCTCAGCTTCAAAAAGCATTATGTAATTTTTCGTATAACTTGTATAGTTCACAGATATTGAATTTGGAAAAATCTTTATTCGTTGCCAGAGTTGATTTAAATATTTGATACTATTTATAACGATAGTAACACAGAACTTTAAGTACAAAGTATTAGTAGAGTTTTAAGCATAAAAAGAGCCGTTGAATTCAACGACTCTAAAACTAAACCCAACAGTAAAAAGCAATTTTCAAATCAACATTTTACACTCACATTTTTGTTTTGTCCAGGTTATATTTATGTTTGAGTTGGTCATAACCTGCCTATGCTCAGTCCTTTTGAATGACTAAATATTTAGATGCACTCCAAAACTTTTCTGGATTGACGATGCTTAAATTGAGAATTCTTTTTTTGTTTTTCATATCCGCATCCAATACATAGGAATCTATAGGATGTGTAGTAATCAGTTTCATATTGCTGTTAACTTCAATGGTGGTGGTTTGTGTATAATCAATACGTGTAAATTTATTGTTATCTATATTGCTGCTCAACTTTGAAGTTTTACCCATTCCAAGTAATCCGCCGTTGCGGTCAATAATTTTTGCATCTTTTAGGTATTTTGATTCAGCAACCAAATAATAAGCAGTATGCAACGCCATAGTTTCTTCAGCAATGGTTTGCGACTTAACCATACTCTCTTCTGTTATAATACTAAGTGCTGTTTGTAAATCATTAACTTGTGCATTAAGGTTGAAAAGCTTCTCGTTCATTGCAATTAATTCAACATCCTTTTGAGCCAATTGATTGTTTAAGGTTGCAATTGCTTTAGCTAATTCTACATTTTTGTTAGAAGAGTTTCGAAGTTTGCGCTTCATTTCAGCTAATTTTTTCCGGTTCTCCTCCATTAATAAATTAATGGCATATATTCCATCATTGATGCGTGTTCGCTGACTTGGTTTTAAATCACCTTGTTGTTGAGTACTCACAGTAATTAGTTGTTGGCGTGCCGTAACCGAATCGAGATTGCGCTCAACTTCGTTGAATGAACTAATAAAATCAGTAATTGAAGCATCACGATCAGTCACCAGGTTTTTGAGCGAGTCGTTATCGGATTTTGATTTTTCGAGTGCAGCTTTATCGAGATTAGCTTGTGTACATGCCGATAATAGTAGGGCTACAACAGCAATTGTGAGATAATTTTTCATAAGATTATTTTTGGTTTAAGTGTTGAATAAAATTTCAAACACATTTTAAAGAGCACAAATTAACATGCAATTGTTTCGTAAAGTATTACATAGTAATTGCGATAATTTATAAAGTTCACACTTGACTTTAGTAAGCAATAAAAGTTTTATTAAGGCGAATTAGCAATGTGTTTTTAGTAGATTAGAGAGCCTCTAGTGTTAATTGAAAGAATCCATTCCGTAAAAATTTTAATGCGACATGAATTGATCAAATCATTATTCAATTAACAATGTTTCCAGATTGGGTTTGATGATGCATAAACCCCACACTTCTATTTGTGTTTTTTCAATCGCTGTAGGGCTAAGAGTTTCGTAGGCAAATTTTATTTTTACTAAATCTCTTGTGCTGCCATGTAAGCCAAACACTTTAGATTCATTTCCTTCTTTCATTTCGGTAATAACAGCAATTACTTGTCCATTCCCACCAGCATAATAAAGTTCCAAATCATATAAGTTTAATTCTGCTTTTACAACAATTATTTTAATTGCAGTATAACGTTCAATACCTGTAAGTACTATATCATCGCGGTTACGATTATTCCCTACTGTTTTATCAGCTATTTTGTACCATCCCCATTTGTCACTTAATAAATCAGAATTAGTTTGGGCAGAGATTTTTGTAAAGCAAGCGGCAATTACAAGTAGGGAAATAAGTTTAAGTTTTTTCATGATTTCTATTTGATTTAATTTCTATTTCGGTTTAATCTATTGCAAAGTTCCGCTATTTGTAAGTTTCATTCATTACATAACATTTATAATTACTTGTGTGTTTCACATTGAATTTATAATTGAGTAAAAAAAATGTAGTATTGGTGCTGATAAAAATTAACTAGAATTTATCTTGCTAAGTTTAGTTTAGACCAATAAATACGAGTAAAATGGGAAGCGTAATGGTTATGAACACAATCATTTTTTGAATATCAAGCTTTTTTGTATTAACTAAATTGTCGGGGCAAGTATTGCATGATTCTATTTTAAGAACCTTTTGATTCTTGGAATATGTCACATGTAATTGTTGATACCGGCCTTTTACTACTTTACCGTTTTTAGCTTGAGTAGTAAATGAAATGGTTTTGCGATCGACCAAACGGTATACATATATAAAAATCTGGTTACTATCAGCATAGGCTTTTAAGTCGTAAGGACTTACTCCTAGCACTTGTTCTACTTGTGTTTTAGACATACCAAGTTCAAGCGAAATTACTTGATCCAATGTTGTATATTTAGGAGATTGTACTATACATGAATTCATAGAAAGTATCCATAGCACTCCCATAAAATATTTTAATTTCATTTTAATAAATTGTTTTTTGCATTTGAGATTGTAAGGCACATTGCCAAAGTTCATTTATCAGTCTTCTGTTTTATTACTAAACTCAGTAATGCTGATTACTTTTAAAGTTTACTTGCATAAAAAAACCGCTTTACATTTCTGCAAAGCGGTCAACCAACCAGAAAAAGGGATTAATTTTTATCTGCATTAGTTTTGTATCCCCATACTTCAACTAACGCTTTTTCATTGTGTTTATCGGATAGTGTTTTGTATACAAAAACTATTTTTTTAATACTTCGTTCTCCGCCATTTAAATCTACGATACGGCTTTCTGTGCCCATCATAATTGGATTATTTATACTAATGCTTTGACTATCGCCGCTTGAATAAAACACTTCAATGCTTTTTAAATCAATGGATGCAAATGCTGCGTAAAATTTTAGTGATGCAAAGCGATCAGCTCCAACTACCATTATTTCATCGTGGTCTAATTTCCAATTAATAGTTCGTTCTCCAATTTTATGCCAACCGGTTTTATCGCTTATAACTACACCCGGCATTTCTATTGCTGATTTTACAGGTACCTCATTTGTTTTTCTACCCCAAATTTCAACCGATGCTTTTTCATCCTTTTCATTGGGGCTAGTTTGGTAAACAATAATAATTTTTTTAATGGCTCGTTCTGTTCCTTTCAAGTCATATGTTTTACTTTCGCCTGTTGGTTTAATTGGACTGCGGACTTCTATTACTTGCTTTGTATCATTTTCAAAATATACTTCTAAGTCGTAAATATTAACAGGGGCTCCTTTTACAAAGAGTTTTAATGATGCAAAGCGATCGGCACCCATTACAGTAAATTCGTCGCGATCGCGTTTAAAGTCTACATTTTTTTCGGAAATTTTATGCCAGCCGGTTTTGTCGTTGGTTATTACTTCCGGAGTTTGAGCCAAGCTTCTTCCTACCAAAGCGAGAAGAAAAAGGTAAGTTAGTGTTTTCATTTTTTTAGTTTAATTGGATTTGAATTGTATAATCGCACAAAGATGAACACGCGCAACAAAAGTGTTGTTATATAATCTATTCCAAACTTTATATGATTCACATTTAATACCAATTATTTGGGCATTTGGCTGTGGTATGAAGTAGTAGAATAGAGTTTATTTTTTACTATTTATTTTTTTAACTCCATTCTGCCATTTTTTGTAAGGTGTATTTGAATAGGTTTATTTTGTGGATTCGAAGGTTCCAGGGTGGCCCTCAAGATAAATTGGTAAGCATAATTATCCTTATTTAGCAGTACTTGAAAGGCTGTTTTTACACTATTTTTTAGTGTTATATAAATGGGTAAACTAACCAGAGTTTCACTGTATGGTTTAATCTTTATTGTTTGATTAAAATCACCACTGAGTTTTCCTTGCTTGCTTACCAACATTGTGTACTTCATTTTTTTAATGGAAAGTGTAATTGGCCCGTGATTCGTTATTTTAATTGTTGCATTAGCGCGAATGTATCGTAAACGTATTTTTTGGTATTCAACTCCAACCAATTCTAACTCGGGTGGTTGCGGCAGTTTAAGTTTAGCTTCCTTATGAATTGGCAATACAGAATTGCCTAACAAGGTTGAGTACTGAAGCGATACAAAAATAGAATAACTTGCGCTATCGCTTTCTTTGCGAGCTTTCTTCAAGTCTTGTAAAATTATCCGATAAGGTATTTTTAAAGAAAAGTCAATTGTATCAACACCGTTAGCCGGTAGTTTCATTCCAACGAATTTTTTGTTGTCCAAATAAATTTTGTTGAATAAGCTAATTTTGTAGGTAATGGTATCTACACCAATGGAAATGGCTGATTTATTAGTTATAAGTAGTTTGGTTTGAATGTAAGTTGTATCATCGTCTACTACTATTTCAAGTTTTCCAATTTGTTCTATTCCCGGAGTGTAGTTTCGTATTAATTCTTTGCGGAAAAAGTAAATGCCACCTGCGAGCAAACTTATCAATGCAATCAAAACAAGCAGTATTCTTAAAAGTTTATTTTTCATTCTTTTTAACTCTAAAGAATTTGCGCAATAAAATATTGTGTTGAATAGCTTCAAGATCTTCATCAAGTTTTTTGGAACTGCTTTCCAAATTCTTGAAGGTTTCTTTTAATTGTAATCCGGAGGTTTCATCGTGCATCAAAATACCTATTGGTGTACGCATACTTTTCTCAGCTAGATGAATATTATTGATGAGCGCTTTAGCTGTATCGGTGATTTGTTGCAAATTACCAGCAGCTAATTTCAAGGTTGCAAAAAGCACTGTGTCGGTTACCAACTGATTTGAAAGTGTTCCTTTTTTGGATAAGCCTTCGCTAAAGGTATTTAGATTGCTAATTAGTAGGTGAGAACCCGCCGCAGCATTTTGTATCGAAAGTGCAGCTGCATTTAAGCGATTATAGATAGTATCTTCTCTTAGGATTTTTCCGGCTGTACCATTTCCAGACACCAAATTATTGCTTAGGGTTTTAAAGTTATTCGTAATTAAAAGTAAGTTTTCATTATTCACCTGTAATGTATTTATCATATCATCAGATGAAAAAGTTTTTTCAACTTCCAATGTGTCTCCTTCACTCACTTCATTAACGAGAGATGTACCACCATAAATAACCAGAATTTTACTACCTATGAGTCCATCGGTACTAATTTTTACTTTGGCATCTTTACGGATATACTGGAGGGCTTTTGTTTCAATTTTTAAGCTTACTTCCACTTGTGAATGTCCATAAAAGCGCAAATTGCTTACAGTGCCAATTTTGACTCCCGAAAACCAAATGTTGTTTCCAATTTGTAGTCCACTTACATCATCGAAAAGTGAAACTATTTTTATTTTTCGTTTAAATGTTTCATGCAGGTTTCCAATCATTAGTACACCTGTAATAAAAAAAACAATCCCAATTACAACAAAAAATCCTACTGCTACTGCTCGTTTGTTTTGTGCATCTTTCATTTTTTATTGTATAAAATTGTAAGTATAAAAGCTTTTTATATCCTGATTTTCTGTTGAAAAAACATCATCAAACTTGCCAACTTTCAAGAATTTTCCACCAATCAGCATGGCAATTCTATTTCCTGTTTCTTTAGCACAGGTTAAATCATGTGTGATTATAATAGAACTGGTGTGGTATTGTGCTTGCACCTGTTTGATGAGTGCATTAATTTCGGCACTGGTGATTGGATCGAGTCCAGATGTTGGTTCGTCGTACAACATTATTTCGGGTTTTAAAATTAAGGTTCGTGCAATGCCAATACGCTTGCGCTGTCCTCCCGAAAGGTCACTAGGCATTTGATTGCGCTTTTCGATTAAACCCACCGATTCCAACACTGCAGTTACGGAATAATCAACTTCACTTTTACTCAAGTGTTTTACGTTCATGGTCAAGGGAAAGGCTAAATTTTGATAAACATTCATGCTATCGTAAAGGGCACTGTTTTGAAACGAAAAGCCAATGCGCAAACGCAAAGCATTTAAATCTTTTTCACTTAAATTGGCTACTTCATGGTTCAAAACATTCACAGTTCCGGTATCAGGTTTCAATAAGCCTGCAATAATTTTAATCAACACTGATTTACCGGTACCTGATTTTCCTAATACAGCAACATTTTCTCCTTTGTGTAAAACAAGATCAATGCCTTTCAAAACCTCCAGAGCTCCAAATGATTTGTGCAAATTGCATATAGAAATTACCGGATTGCCAATTTCTACTAGGGGAATTTTATTTTTCATTTTTAAAAATATCGTATCCAGTTTGACAATTGTACAATAACAATTTCTTCAATAAATATTAGGAACATGGAAAGCACCACCGCCTGATTCGCCGCTTTGCCAACCCCACGTGTACCTTGTGTGGCATGATAACCTTTGTAGCAACCAATGATTCCAATGGTGAAACCAAACACAACTGACTTAAATAAAGACGAAAAAATATCTACAAATGTGATGGTCTTAAAAGCACTTTGATAAAATGCAATGAAGCCTGTTGATTCTTCAGAATTTACATTTACATAGGAACCCAATAAGGCAACAAAACTACAATACAAGGCTAAAATTGGTACTGTAAGGATGGTAGCCCAAACCCGTGTTACTACCAAATATTTAAAGGGATTTATTGCCGAAACTTCCATAGCATCTATTTGTTCGGTTACTTTCATTGAACCAAGTTCAGCGCCAATACTTGAACCAATTTTGCCTGCACAAATAAGTGCGGTTACTAATGCTCCTAATGCGCGTACTATTGCTATTCCTATAAGTGAAGGGAGCCAGGATGCAGCGCCAAATTCTTCTAAGGATGGGCGTGATTGTTTGGTGAAAACAATTCCAGTTACAAATCCGGTTAAGGTAATTAAAGGTAATGCTTTTAAACCTACTTCAAAACACTGGTTTATAATTTCACGAAAGTGAATTGGGGGCGCTACTGCTTCCTTAAAGAATCGCATAGTAAAGTTATATGCCCGGTTTACAACTAGGAAATAGGCATCAACTTTTTGTGAGTAAACATATTTTCTTTGGCTAGCTAAATTCATGTTATTTACTTGCTGGTATCTGCTTTCTTTATTTTGTTATTTAAGATTGGCGAATGCTGATTCTTCTTTCTTATCCACTTGAACTTTTTTCTTGGAGAAGCATTATTTAAAACATTCAGCTCGCGATATGCTCTGAGTAGTGATTCCGGAAATTCTGATGTATAATCGATTTGGTAATAGGAAAAACCATTGTAGGGAATAACTGTTTTTCCGGACATAAAATTTATTTGTGAACTAACACCTATGCTGCTGAAAACACTAAGAAATGCTTTTTTTCTAGTTTCTTGTAATTGTGAATAGTATTGATTTAATTCAGCTACACTAACAAAACCAGCACATTTATCTTGTATGGTAAACAATAAACTGTCTTTAATTTGGTGGTTAAGGTAATTTACAAACTGTGGATCTTTAATCGACATTTTGGCGACCATATTAGAATCTGTTTCAGTATATGTTTTTGTATTAGGTGCAATTTTTGAACGATAGTATTTTTTCTTTGCTTCATACAGTAAGAGATATTCTTTCTCCTTAAGTGTGTAATTTTGTGGTGTAATGCTAAGTGAAGCATCCGGATTATCTTTCAAGAATTCGGCAAGGCCTTGGAGAAAATGAAGTTGATTGGTGTTCATTTTGCTAGTAATCATTTCCCAGTTAAAGGCTAGCGATTTCTCAATTTCTTTTTCAATGTTTCTAACTTGTATGCGGTAAGGAGTAGTTGCCGGTTTCACAAATATATTGGTAGCAACATCAAAAATTACATCTCGCAAATGAAAGTTAGGTTTCGTTAAATTTCCGGTAATAGGAATTTCATAGTCGATAACATTTCCACGTTCACGCACTAACGCCATAATTACCCGCATAGGAATCCATTGAGTTCCTTTGTTTAACAAACGCGAACTGATACGAGGATCAATAACAGTTAGGTGGTTATTGCTGTTTATTTCACCGTTTCGGACTGTCCATTTACCCTTTAATTCAAGAGTTCCACGGTCGAGAGGGAAGGAGGTATAGGAAATTAAATAGGGATTGAAAAGTGTAGCAGGAAGCTTTTCAAATTGATATTCAAGTTCAAAATCGCTGCTGTCTATGGGATTTATGCTTAATGTAACTGCACCATTTCCGAATGGTTTTATTCCCGAAGCCAATACAATGCTCACGCGTTTATGGTTTTTGTCAATTGAATCAGCAAAAGCATTTATTGGACTTAACCCAATTGCAAATTTTTCGCTTGTTGAATAGTCGTTGAACCGAAGATCTCCATTATAAATGACAAGTCGGTTGATCTTATAATTACTACGAAAGAAATTTTTTGCCAATACTTTTACATAGCGCGCAATTTCAATTACGAGGTTAAACTCGGTTTCATCTGCAGCAGCTTCTGTAATTTTTGATCCCTTTTTACCAAACATAGTTTGCACATTATCTAACCTATCGTAACGTTCGTACAAAAAGAATGGATGTGTAATTGCAATTGAATCAAAGAGGTATTTATGATGTTTCGGACTCAATTCAGTTATAGCCAGTACTAATTTATTAAACGATGCATAATCTAATTCTGTGTTTTTTCCAAAATGAAAGTCATTGAAAATCAGTTGACCATTGGCGGTAATGTTTTCTTGGTCTTTAAAGTTTCCTCTAGCTTTTATTTCTGCATCTAGGTTAGCACGAAAGCTACCATAATTACTAATATCCTTTAAGTATTGCTGAACAAAGTCCAAATCATACTTGGCAATGCTTGCATGTAACCGATAATTCAGGTTTTCAAGATTTATGCTGCAATCACCTCTTGCATTGCCACTTCCAATGCCGGATGTAAATGAAAAATTAGCCTCCAAACTATCTTTATTCCACCACTTTCCTGAACTTGTAATGTTTACATTTTTGATAAAATAGTGAATAGGAATGTGCTGTTCATAATAATGAAATTCTCCATTTTTAATTTGAATGTTTAATACATTAAATTGTAGTGGAGATTTTCTTTTTGAATTTGGTGATTTGGGTTGAAAGAGTTTTATTAAATCATCAAAATTGAGTACTTTTTTATTTTGGATAATGTTTGCTTTTGGCCTATTGAGTGTAATCTCGTTTATTTCGTAGGTTCCTCTAAATAGTTTCCATAGTGCGAAATTTGCACTTAAGTTATCGATAGAAATAAACGAACTGTCAGCGTGTAACTCATTTATTTGTACATGAGAAAAATAAAAGTAGCCGGTAAATGGATTTACATAAACCCAATCCATTTTAATTTCTCGTCCGGTAAATTTTGTATCATATTTTTCTACCAAAAACTTTGTAATGGGAGAAACAAACAGTACTACCAAGAAAACAAAAGAGAATATGACTCCGATGCTGATGAGGATACTCTTTTTTACTTTGTGTGTCATTCATCACAAAGATGCGTTCGGAGCTTCAAAATTGAGTTATACAATTACTCGAAAGTATTGCATTATTCACAGTTTAGTATGAAGAGATTAAAAGAAAATCGCTACAGTATGGAATAGGAAGAATGAATTATTACAAGAGTAAATTTTTGGTTTCAGTTTTCCACTCAGCGTAAAAGTACTGCGTTTTTTTGCAACGTGAACATTTTCTTGACTGGCTAAATTCATAGGGATTACCACTGCTATTAATGTGGTTATAATAATCTTGATAGTGCCAAGCATGCCCAACTAATTTGCAAATAAGAGAGACCAGCTTATTTCGAATACTGCCCGGATAACTCGTTGCAGCTTTTAGCATTTTTAGAGTGTTTTTTCTGAAACCACATCCTTGGTTTTTAGAGTGCGATGCAATATTTTATTTCCTATAGTTTGTAGGAGATTGGTGTGTTTTGAAATCGTGTTTCCTACAACAAACTGTAGCAACGCACCTAATCCATTTTTTATTGGATTGAGCGTGGAACCGATTATCATTTTGCGTGAAAGATAACCACCCAAAAGTCCAATCATGCTTCCAAATAAGTCATGTCGTAAATCGGGAGCTGTTGTTAAATCATGAATTGTTGACTTAATTAGGTTAATTGGTTTTGCTTGTTCACTAAGGAGTAAAAATTGTGTGCGCATACTTTGAAGTTCATCCGATTGTTTATCCTCGAGCAATCGAATTGATTCCTTTAATAAATTACTTTGATCCAATTGTTTCATGATTTTTGTTTTAAAATTTGACTTAAAATAGTATTTCCATAATACCGTTTTATTAGTTTGATGCAAGTGAAATTTAATAACACTGCAAGCATTACAAAACATCCTGCAATTACAAAAAAGCCATAATACGTTTTGCCTAGTTCTTCGCCTATACAAAGTGCACTGCCAATTGCTAGCATTAAAATAAAAAAGGCAACAGTAAGATAAATAACCATTCGTGAGAGCATACTTGATATTAGTTCAACCGAAACATCAATTGCTTTTAATTTGTAAAGTTCAAGACTGGTTTTACCAAACTGTTTTGCTTTCTCAAATAGTTCTTCTATAGCTGTTGCTTTTGTTTCCATCATTAATAATTTATTGTTTCAAGTAAAATTAAACAGCGTGATTTACTTCTTTTTTTGCCTCTGCATATTTTGCTTTTCCTTTTTCAACGAAAGCATCAGCTTGTGATTGTGCCTGTTCAAATTTCTCTGTTACACTATTGAGCATTCCATCCAGTTTAGCTTTTAAGTCATCCACCAAGTCTTCACCTTTGTCAACTAGTTGTCTTCTTGTTCTGCTTCCTTTGTCTGGTGCAAATAATATTCCTGCTAATGCTCCAATTGCTACTCCGGCCAAAAGGCCTATTACTACTTTTCCTGTTCTCATATTTATTATTTTTTTAAAGTATTATTTAATTATTTTATCACCTTGTATAACTCTCAATAGAATTGCGATTACAGCAATTACTAACAGTACATGGATGATTGCACCGGTGCTGTATGCAAAGAAACCAATTGCCCATATTATGATTAGAATTATTGCTATTGTATATAGTAGATTGCCCATGTTTGTTATTTTTATTTAGTATTAATTAATTATAATGAAGCCATTAAAGCATCAAATTCTTCTTTAGTTTTTCCAATTTTAACTTGTACGCGTTTTAGCATTTCATCCTTTTTACCGGTTTCGTAACGCAAGTCTTCATCGCTAAGTATTGTGTATTTTTCTTTTAATTTTCCTTTCTGAACATTCCAAGTTCCTACAACAGGAGCATTGGTATTTGTTGAATTTTTCATGTTTTATTAGTATTAGTTGTAACGATATTATTACATCACAAAGTTGAATAAAGTACTTTGATGTTGCTTATAGAATACCGCATTTGAATTATATATTTCACAGATTTTACTAGTACTTATTGCTTACATAATTTTGACAATATCCTTAAATTGAGTGGGACTTATTTTTCTAATTATGATCCAATAATCAATAGTTAAATTTGGTTGAGTTCAAATTGAAAAAGATTAGTTTGAACCAATATTACCCAGTGCTAGAATGTTGGAGTTATTTGCAGCATCATAAACAGTAATAAATCCGTCGTATACTAGCCAATTTTCATAACTTATTGCTGAGCCATCATTCAAGGTTCTTACGTTTGTGATACTTTTTCTGGTTATTCCATCAACGGGGTTCAAAGTTCTACGATTTACAGGACTTCCAATAGTTGCAACCGAACCAAGATTAATATGCGTTGGATATAAGCCAGCAGGTAAAGTACCACCTGATGCCATGTCAACAGTAACTAAGCTTGTTCCATTTTTACGTTTTTCAAATTTTACATTTCCTGTAATTCCAGAACTTGAATCGGCAAGAATTAAATAGGATTTGTTTGCTCCTGTTAAAGCATTTCCACCTATGTCGGCTTGCGCAATTATAGTTCCGAGAAGTAAATTGCTTAAATGAACATTGACGTAACCATCTAAACTAACTAGTATTGCATAAGATACAGCAAGTGTTGTGCTACTATTTCCTAAAGTATCAACATCGTTTAAACCGTATAGTATGGCTCCTGTTTCAAGTGCCGAGTTCATGTGAATGTGAGCGGGATGCATCCCCAATGGCGCCCCATCTAAATGAATAGATACTACCGATTCGCTGCTACCTGGACTCTTTTCTGCAATCGTTATAGTTCCTGAAACTCCAACAACATCCTTTACTTTCATAGCATAAGTTGTTTTTTGAATTTCTGCAGGTACCGGATCGGGCTGTGGTTCTTCTTCTTTGTCTTTTTTGCATCCTGTAATGGATAATGATAGAATCGCAATGAATGCAGCAAATAGTAAAACTGTATTTTTTACTCGGTTAATTTTCATTTTTAATTGTTTTAGTTTGTAACAAAATTATTACTCGACAAAGGTGCTACTGCTTTTGGATGCTGTTCTTATACAACTTTTAAAATTAGTTGTACAATTCACGCCTACTTTTATAATTTAAAAGAGAAACCAGCATTTACCATACTTTTGCCCATTCCTGCTTCTGCATTCAGTGCAAATTTTGGTGATATGTAATAACGAATTCCGGCATGTAAGCCACCAAACAATAATGGTACAATTCGTGTTGAATTGGTATAGTAAGTAAATGCAACACCACTTCCTATATTAATTCCTGCATAAATATCTGTTTTGTCAGCATGTATATTCTTTTTACTGTTATCAGCAATCAATTGATAAAAATGAAAATTTGAAACCAGTCCTACCGGAATATTGAGCTCTCCATTGTAATTATTTGACAGTCCTCCTCTTCCTCCAACGCCCACTAAAAATCCTAAGCCTACGTACTTATGAATTCCAAATTCTCCTTGAAAAATAAATTGTTCTGTCAGTAATTTATATCCTCTGCGACTATCATTTTTAGTATAATAGTAATCATCGAGGTGATAATATTGTGATAGGCTTACACCAATTGTTAAAACAGTTGAGCTTTTGTCCCAAGCTTGTGCTTGTGCATTTTTAGTTACTATTGCGAGTGTTGATATTAGCAGTTAAGGGGGCAAAAACGATTTAACTACTAATTGAGTATTCCAAAAAAGCCGAAAAAAGCCGTTTATCTAAGGTTACAATCCAAAAAAGGCGATTTCTCAAATAAAACGTTTTCACTACTTTTTTACTATTATGGTTATATTATGAGGGTGAATATTGCCTGCTTTTAGCACCTGGCTCCCAGTTACCCTCTATACCTTTACTATTTACGCTTTGATTTGCCTTCCAAAAGAAGTAAGCGCTCGCTGATATCAAGGTATTGCGTTTGAAGGCCGTTTATTGCCCGCTTGACATCCAATGAGCGGTTGGGGAGGTTGAAACCCAGGAAGGATTTAACTATCCATACCTCCAGCACTTCCGTAATATCCATTTCCCTTGGTGGGTAAGCTTCATTATCGGATTTTAATACCAGCTTTTGCCGGGCTTTGCTACGGTTAAGTATCCTTTTTACACAGACTTCAGCCGCAGTAATCACTACGTGCACATATCCCTCTTTTATTTCATCGAATGAGTGTAGTAGCCTACAAATTACCCAATCTCCGTGGTAAAGAGTATCGTACATGCTATCTCCTGAGACCTCGAAGGCACGAAAAGTTCCGTTGCGGAACTCCGGACCTGGTATTTGGAAAGATGGGAGCTTCTTAAAGTAGCTTGGATCGGCTACAGCGAACTGATTTGAGTAACCTGCAGCCGCCTTTACATCCACCATGACAATGTTTTCAGCCCCAGCACTATCTACAGTAATAAATACCGGATGAGGCTCATTTAAAACTGCAGGTAGGTTTTTATCCTCTTTGTGTTCCTTTTTTGTAGTTGGGCTTGCACTTGGGCTTGCAGTAGGGCTTGCATTTTTTACTCCCCGATTAATCAACTCCAAATGATTTGTCAAGTCGACCTTTAGTAAGTCTTCAATATTTACATGGAAGTAATCGCCCAATTGTAAAAGAACAGAAACTTCAGGATTGCTATGCCCAGTCTCATAGTTAGCGTATCGACTACGCTTCAATCCAATATCATCCGCGACCTCATATTGCTTTTTTCCAAGACGAGATCGTAAAAAAACCAAGTTATCTGAAAATTTTTTCAACTGATAATCAAACAATTATAAAATATATCTTCAAATGATTTGTCAAAACCAAATTAGTTGTAAATATTTGTGCTGTCCAAAATAATAGGACAAATATAGAAAAAAATGGAACTGCAAATTTTAGACGAGAAACTGAGGAGCGGGCGCAAGATCATAGCTGATATATTGGGCTGCGACCCGACAATGGTTACCAAGGTACTGAGCGGTAAAAGGAACCATAAAACCCGAATGGGCAGAAAGATAGTGCAGATGGCTAAGGTTACCATCGCCTCACAAGACAAGCTCACAATCCAATTAAATAAAATCAAAAACCAAGACAACGATGACAACAACTAAACCGAAATGGCGGGAAGTGATGTTAAACGAGGACAGCCTCTATAACATACTGACCAATCCACAGGAGGAGAAAACCCTTTTCCTGATGATCAAACAAATGGACCTGACAGCCATACGCATGTATAAGCTGACGGGCATACTGGAACATAAAGAGAACTGGCCCAAGCTGGCTTCGCTCATTGAAAAATTAAGAGCTGCAGGCATCATTTACATTGCCGCTCAACGTAGCAGCTACTTCCGGCATGTGGAAGATGAGGAAACCGGTACCATCGCATTCAATACATCCTGCGCGAGTGACCTACAGCGATTTAATGTATTAGGAATAGAAGGCGAACCCTGGCAGACTGACCGCACCAAAGAGGGATATGTGGCTTATAAGCTGTGGATGGATGATATTAAGAAAACAAACAAATACTGCCAGCAAAACGGCCTGACCAATGATGTGTATGTACACAAGTTCCTTGATACTACCACCAATACCGCTACCAGCGTAATTGCCCATGACCTGGCTTACTACAATAAGCGAGTAAACCTGACCTGCTACATTAATACTACCAAGCTCATCACAAAAGGAAGAGCATGGACCGAAATGCTTAACCGACTGATCCTCCTTGGCACTCAAGCAGCACAGATGGTAAAAATGCAAGAAGTACTGGTGCTATTTAACTGTAAAGATACCGAAGATGGCATTTGGGACTATCTCACCTACCACAGCCTGCTTGAAGCCCTGATGATCATTACAAGGGACTTTGAGGCCAACACCTTTAACGGGAAGGGCAACCTGAAGCTGATAGGGTTTGGAGGATTTGGATTCAACCAGCTGAAGCGCCTGGTGAACCTTAGCACAACCAGCCTGCCGGCTTAAAAGGTATTGCGGGGTAGCGCAGATGGTCAGCGCGCAAGACTCATAATCTTGAGGCCGCAGGTTCGAGTCCTGCCCCCGCTACAAAAGGAGTTTTAAAAATCAAACCAAACCATTGAGACACATTAACTACATCATGGACGAACACGCGGTTAAGCACCTGTGCTTAACTGCCGAGGCGTTTATTTATGAGGTTGGTGTACCTAAAGGGACCTATGATAGCCTAAAGGCGAGGGAGAGGTTTGAAGTAATTGGGTACGGTGGTAATGGTCGTCAGGTTTGGATCAAGTATGAGAGCCTTCCAGCGAATTATAAGGAGATGGTGCAGGCAAAGTACGGAAACCCATACCAGTATCAAAGTGCCCAGGTGATCAGGGAGCATCTGATACTGGACCCTGAGGATTCCCGATTTATCACCAACTATACCTACGGTGAGAATAATGACTTCCTGAAGCCGGAAGTACAGGAGCGTTACTGCCTTGCTCTTAAATACCTGAACCTGATGAGCCGCACAACGGTGAAGGATGTGAAGGAAACTATGCTCCTGGACAGCAAGACCACCTTTAACAATGCAGTGGTGCAGCTTATTAACAGCGAAACCATTGTACGCAAGGAGATGAAAGGCGGCAAGCTTGTGGAAGTGCGAAACCAACTGCTCCCGACAGATTACCAGGCGCTCCTCAAAAAAGTGAAGCAGTACGAAGCCGAAGGAGCTCAGGTGGTGGTTCATAAGATGTACGGGAAGCCCGGACCTAAAAAGGTGACCGATCCACAGGCGATAGCCCATCTAAGTCAAATGATAGCCCACCATCATGGGTTTGACTATACCGAAATTGAAAGGGCATATAATAAGTATGCCGAGCAAAACGGCTTCAAGACCATTACTTCGCAAACTATAGGCAACTTCCGAAAAGAACATGACTACATGATCACCGCATTCAGGGAAGGTAAAAATGTGGCCAAAGATAAGTATCAGAAGCAGGTACCACAGGAGCGCCCAACAGCCCCACTGCTATTGGTAAACAATGATGATAATACCGTGGATATGTGGTGGCAGGATGACAAAGGGATATTCAACCGGTTTACAGCAGTAATCGTTACGGACTGCTTCCAGGGAGATTATATACTAGGTTGGGCACTTGGTTACAAGCTTACCAATAAGCTCGTTGTAGCAGCCTATCACAACGCCATCCACCACATCAAGGAGTTAACCGGCCAGTACCTCAAGCCTTATGAGCTAAAGTATGACCGATGGGGATTAAAGGAGCTCCAGCCCATGTACAATGCATTAGGAATTGGGTTCCCTCATACGCTTCACCGCCCTCAGGGTAAAATGATTGAACAGTCATTTGGAAGGACCTGGCACCAGGAACTTAAAAAGTTCAAAGGATACAGCGGATACAACATCACAGCGAAAACCAGGACCAATATGGACGATGTGACCAAACGGGGCAAAGAGTTTTACACACTACCCGAAGCAATACAAGCTTTTGCCCAGTTCATTGACAATATGCGCCAGCGGGAGATTACCAGCCTTGGAGTAAGCAGGCAAAAACACTGGCTTAACGGATGGGAAGCCCGAAAAGATGAATTGGCACCTAAGCTGGCATTGAGTGACCGCGTAAGACTGGGATTATTTGGGGTACAGCATACACACCCCACCACCGGACTACCGCAAAGCAATACCATCACCACAAGGGTACTGGAGCCAACCATTGGGAAAAAACTCCGCTACGATATGCCGGATGTGGACTTTGACAGGCATGTGGGCAAACAGGTGAGTGTTTACTACGACAAATACGACATGAATACAGTGCTGGCGGTGGCAGATGGAGGCAAAATACAGATAGTTTGCCATAGACCGGAATATATACACGGTGCCATCTACGACCAGCAGCCAGGTGAGCGTAAGCGATTGAACACTTTACTTGAAGCCCGCGACAGGAAATTCAAAGAGCAGCTTGCAAAACACGCAAAGGATAAGCTGATCGTTGGAGTAAGCGCTGAAGCCTATTTGCTGGCCAATGTAAATAAGGAGTTAGCCCAGGCCGCTGAGGATACCTATTACGAAGAACTTCTGCTCCCTCAAAGCAGCGAAGCAAGTGATGAAGGCTCGATGGGACTGTACGGAAGCAACGCCAATGTAGGACAGGACCTTACTTAAAATGAAAAATCAAAACCAAACCAAATAAAATGAAAAACGACAACAAAAAAGAGTGGAAGTTAAAGGTGACACCTAATGTGAACGCCATTAACGATCTGTGCAACGATGCACAAGAGAACAGCCGGTACATGGCCGCTATTGGTAAAACAGGACTTGGTAAAACAGAGGCCCTGAAGCAATACGCTAAAAAGAACGCCAATACCTATTACATGCTGTGTACGATTACAATGGGGCGCAAAGACTTCCTGAGTTCCCTTGCTGAAGCTATTGGACTGCAGGTGGAAGGAAGTATTCATCACCGGGTTGATAGGATTGTGGAACACCTGAGCCAGCAAAGGCTCCCCCTGATCCTGATAGACGATGTGGGGAAGCTTCCCGATAGCTGCTTCCGGTTGATCCAGGTAATTTATGACCGCCTGAAGGATGAGTGCGGGATGGTGATTGCTGGGCTACCTGAATTCAAGCGCTACGTGGATAAGATGGCCGCCAAAGACAAAGCAGGCTTCCCTGAGCAAAAACGCAGGATTGAATACTGGATGCCGCTCATGGGCGTACCCGTTGATTTTGTGAAAACCGTGTGTTCTGAGTACGAGATCACCGACCCCGCCTGCATCCAGTACATCTATAACAACTCTCCCGATTATGGAACCCTCAGCAATATCATGGTTAACTACAGCCGTGCAGCTCTGAAGGCTACCAAATCGAATAAGGATATAAGCCAAATGGCTTTGCTGAGCTCCCTCACCATTGGGGACCGGCTTTTTAAGAATTAACCCGGTAATACTGATAAAAATGGCAACAATTAAAACACAAGAGCAGGACGAGCTGGACATGATCCGGTACTACTGCGACATGAGCCTGGAGGACTACAGGCGATTGTATCACGAAATAAAAATGGAGTACGCCAGGCGCAAGGGCTGGCCACAAATACTGCTCAGCCCGATCTTCTGTACATGGTTTGAAAACAAGTACAACCATGCCAATAAGATGCTGGCTTACCAGGTGGAGTTTACTCCAGGGATCAGGCGCAAGACACCTGCACAAATGAGGGAACTGTTTGTAAGGTGCCACACCTTTAATCCTAAGGTGACATTTCCCCACAAGGGACTAATGAACAGGATAAAGCACGAGGTGATCAGGTGCAGTTATTTAAACCATGTAAAAGCATAAATGAGGTATCTACCTATGAACAGAAAGAATGAGTTGGTCGATGCGGCCAAGGATGATCTTACGGAAATCGCTGAGTTGAATGCTTGGTTGATGGATAATGTCTCTCATCCGGACTTTGACAAAAAGACCAGGGCCAGGAATGGACTACTGGTGAAGATCAGCAACACCAAACAAAAGCTTGAGAACCTGAGTAATGGCAACCCAGAGTGCGGTTATAGCGATAATATCAGCATTAGCCAGGCCAGCATGCGACCAACCACCCTTAACAAACAAGTTTAAATGATGGAAACGGCAACAGAAACAAAAGTAAGGACCCTTAAAAAGTCGCTGGGTATTAAGAGCATCCTGGCAAAGACGTACGAAAGCTTCAGCGGACTAAGCCAGGTATGGATCGATGCGATTGGCGAGATATCCGACCCCTTCCGATGGCTGATCTTCGGCAAGCCAAAGAACGGTAAAACAAGCTTCATCCTTCAATTCTGCAAGGAGATCAGCAAGTTCGTTAAAGTGTATTACAACAGTATGGAGGAAGGAGATAGTAAGACTATGCAGCAAGCCTTCATCAATGCTCAGATGCATGAGGTGCAAGATGGCCGGTTCATGCTTGGTGATCGCGACAGCTTTGCAGACATGATCGAAAAGCTGAAAAAAAACCACGCAAGGGTAGTAGTGATCGACAGCCGGGATTACATGAAGCTCACAACGGATCAGTACAAGACTTTAACACGGACGTTCCCCCGAAAAAGCTTCATTATCATTTGCTGGGAGCAAAGCGGCAAGCCACTGGGCAAGTACGCCAAGGACATTGAGTTCATGGTGGACATGGTGACCCATGTGCGAAACTTCGAAGCGCTTACCCGTGGACGCTTTGGGATAGGCAAATACAAGATATGGGACCGCAAGACCCAGGCGGGCGAACAAGCAACATTGAATTTAACTGAGTAATAACAACAAAACCCTTGATAAAATGGACACAGCGCAATTAGAAATCGAAATCAAAACAAGTAATAAAATGAAAATCAAGACACAAGCAAAAGAGAAGATGTGGGTGGACGAAACCGGTATATCAATCCCGGTAAGCCGCATCCGCAAGAGTGAGAAACTGCGCGAGAAGGAAGCCTATGGGCTTGCTAAGGATGCAATTGATATCAACGAGAGCCTGAAAGCATTTAAGCTGAAAATCAGAGAAGCAGTAAATGACGTTTATAGCGCATTAGCTGAGGAGAACAATGTGAAAAAGGACACCAAGGGTAACATTACCTTTTTCAATTTCGACAGGAGCATCAAGGTGGAATGCAGCGTGAGTGAGAGGATAGCCTTTGATGAAACCCTGATCGGAATGTGCAAGGCCAAACTCAATGAGTTTATTGACGATAACCTTACCGGCCTGGACACTTTGATCAAGGAGCTGGTGAATGATGCCTTCAGTACCACTAAAGGTCAGCTGGATGCCAAGAAGGTAATGAGCCTGCTCAAATACCGAAGCAAGATCAAGGCTCAAAAGTTTCAGGATGCCCTGGACTTACTTGAAAAGAGCATCACCAGGCCAAGCAGTAAGCAGTACTTCAAAGTATCGGTTAAGGGCGAGGATGGTGGTTACCAAAACGTGGACCTAAACTTCAGCTCCGCAGAATAATACTCTTGGGGGAGTTTCAAGGGTTTGGTTCTCCCCCTCGGCAGGCCTGTTCTTATAACTGGTAATAAGCTCCACACCCGGAGAGAATTGGGGTTCGAATCCCTGACAGGTAGCAAAAACTTGAAACAATGAGCAAAATACAAGACGCAGTAGATTACATCACTTCCGCAATGGAGCGGGAGGAATTTACCCGATCAGAAGTGCAGCGGGTACTTGAACACGTAGGCAGGCACTTCGGGTGTGGCCAGCTGGGGTTTAATGGCATGCAAACCCCAGAGCTAAGGAAGCTTGAAAACCTTTCGAATCCAGCAGGGAGCAATTGCCCAGGAACGCTTTAAAAACTCACAATTAAAACCAAAACAAATGATTTCAAACGAAAACTATTACACAAGTAAAAACCCCTGGCATTGGCTTGTATGGGGTGACAAGGGAGTATTCAGTATGCTCTGGCTCATAGTAGGCATAATAGCCACATGGGTATGCTCTGAATATGGATGGGGCTTCGCGCTGGTGAATGCTGCCTTCTTCTTCATTATACTGGTAATTCTGTGCATATATCGATGGACTGACTACCGTAAGCGAGTGGCAGCAATTGACATTATGAGTTTTGAACGCTGGAAAGAACTGAAACGCGATGGACACATTTAGCCTTCAGCTTATCCTGCTGACCTACCTGGTTATAAGCAATTGGGTATTTGCTGCCGTGTGCGCCTGGATGGAAGGTGTGATGGATGACACTTTCTACTACACACAGACAATTGCCGGATATGAGAAGCACAAGGTTTACATGGTTCTCCGTGGCTGTTATTGGGCCGTGAACTGCTACCTGATAGCAAAATCATTCAACGGAATGGAGCTCTTGTTTGCAGAAGCCGTTATGGTGCCAGTTTTTCTGCTTCATTTCCGATTCGTGCATGATGGCATCTACCACCTTACCAGGAACAACCTAAACCGGGCCGTGAGCCCTCTCCGGTTTAAACAGGATGATGACGGATTAAGCGGCAGCTTTTGGGATACGATCATGGGGCACACCTATCTGCACAGGCTACAGCTGTTTTCTTTGGGTTTGGCGCTTTATGCCTGCCTGTTGGCCGGGTTGGGTTTTGGAATTATTAAACAACTATAAAGCCTTGGGCGGCTTAACTAAACCCGTAAACAATGACAATAGAGCTTAAAATTGACGAAAAGAAAGCCCGTGAGATTTATCCGGGTGCAAGTAAAGAAGTAAAAGAGATACTGGAGGCTTCAGCGCCAAAGGATTTCTTTTCAATGAAGATCACCGACAGGGTGAAAACCTTTGAGGATGTGCTGGCATTGGCACCACCGTCCGAAAACTCAAAAATCCTCCTTCTTTATAACGGAGCTGACCCGGACATGATAGGTGCACAGGCAATGCTTAAACTGACATTAATTGTGAGGGCATTAAATGAAGGATGGACTCCTGACTGGTCGAACAGCAGCCAGTATAAGTACTATCCATACTTCAAAAAGAACCCCGCGGGCTTCGGTTTCTCGGATTACGACTGCGATAGCTGGTACGCGTATGCGCTTTGCGGCTCCCGCCTTTGCTTTAAATCAGCTGAATTAGCTGTTTATGCAGGTAAGCAATTTCTCAGCATTTACAACGACTTTTTAAACAATCAATAATCAAAAAAATGGCAACAAAAAAGAAGATCAAAACCTTTGCTGAAGCTTGTAAGGCTCTCGGCATAAAAACAGCGGTTCCCGATGTGTCAATGCTTCCTGTAAAGGACAGGAAGGCAATCATTGCTCACTACAAACTCACAAAAATCATTGAGGCTCTTAACGAAGGCTGGAAGCCGAACTGGAACGACTCCAGCGAAACGAAGTACTTCCCTTGGTTTCAGATTAAAGCAGATGCCAAAAGACCCGCGGGCTTCGGTTTCTCGTATTACGACTGCGATGGCTGGCACACGGGTACGTATTGCGGCTCCCGCCTTTGCTTGAAAAGCAGAGAGCTGGCACTGTATGCCGGAAAACAGTTCAAAGACCTTTATATCGAGTATTTTCTATTTAAAAACTAAAACAAATGAACAAATCAATCACAACGTTTGAACAGGCTTTAGCCTTTGCTGGGACCGAAAAAGAAAAGGCATTTTTTGCAAACAAAGAGCTCATGGAATCCATTGAGACGGACGAAATGGCCTATAAGCGATTAAAGGTGATCACCAGGGCAATAAACACCAACCCCGAAACAGGCAAGACCTGGACACCTAATTGGAACGACTCCAGCGAAACAAAGTACCAGCCCTGGTTTGAAATTGAGGCAGATGCCGAAAGACCCGCGGGCTTCGGTTTCTCGGATGGCGCCTACGGTCGCTGGCACACGCTTACGCTTTGCGGCTCCCGCCTTTGCTTTGAAAGCGCTGAGGGGTACTATCATGCAATGGAGCACTTCAGAGATGAGTATCTGCCATTCATCCTCATAAAAGAGTAATAATTACGGCTGTGGGTTGTGAGAGCGCAGGCTTCGGTTTCTCGAATAACGACTACGATAACTGGAACACGAATACGAATTGCAGCTCCCACCTATGCTGAAGACACAACAGCCCAGGCCCTGCCACTTGGCAAAAAACAACGAGTAACAACAGGGGCGCTTTGGTAGCACTATTGAGCGAAGAAGAGCCTTATTAAGCAAAGCAATGAAACGAATTAACCACATATATCACAAAATCTGCAGCATCGCTAACCTTGAGTTGGCCGATCTCAAAGCCAGGAAGGGAAAACTAACCCAGCCCGGAGTGATAGCACATGACAAAAACCGTGAAGGCAATATCCTGAAGCTTCAGGATATGCTATTGAGTAAAACCTATACCACATCCACCTACACCACCTTTAAAATTTATGAACCTAAGGAACGCGAGATATTTCGCCTTCCTTATTTCCCGGACAGGATAACACACCACGCTGTGATGAATGTAATGGAGCCTATTTTCGTTAGCACATTCACAGCCAATACATATAGCTGCATCAAAGGCAGGGGAATTAAAGCCGCTGTTGACGATGTAAAGCAAGCCTTGCGAGACAGAGAGAACACTGTTTATTGCCTGAAGCTTGACATTAAAAAGTTCTACCCATCAGTAAATCACACCATTTTAAAACAGCAACTGCGCAGAAAGGTCAAGGACCAGGATGCTCTTTGGCTTCTTGATGAGATTATTGACAGCACACCAGGGCTACCCATTGGGAACTACCTGAGCCAATACTTTGCTAACTTCTACCTTACTCCGTTCGACCACTGGATAAAGGAGACTAAGCGCAGGAAGTACTTTTTCAGATATGCGGATGACATTGTTATCCTGGCCCGAACAAAACAAGAGCTTCATGAGCTGCTTGTGGAGATCAAGGCTTACCTATGGACCAATTTAAGGCTTGAAGTTAAGGGCAATTATCAGGTATTCCCGGTTGCTGATCGCGGTATAGACTTCCTTGGGTATGTGTTCTATCACACCCACGTAAGGATGCGCAAGACCATCAAAAAGAACTTTGCCCGCAAAGTTGCAAGGAACCCATTTCATCAATCAATACCAAGCTATACCGGATGGGGAAAACACGGAAACTGTAAACATTTAATCGAAACAATTCTATATGGAAGTAAAAAAGTTCAGCGAGTTGGGGATAAAGGCCCCGGAAATGAAATTTATTGGGGAAAAGGTATCAGTAAACCAAATCCTCAACAGGGAGATAAGAGTGTTAGACTACCTAATTGAAGACTCAAAATTCAAAGGAAAGCGGGGCAGGTTACAAATTGTAGTAGATGGCAGGAAACACATTGTATTTGTTACAGGGCAAGCAATATTAAAGATGCTTGCAGATATACAGCCAGGGCAACCATTTGACACGACACTGGTGGTGCAAGACAAACGATTACTATTGACTTAATCGCAAGGGTTAACGATGGAGGATAACAATAAAGCAGATGTATGGGAAGTGGTGCATTGGCATGTAATAAAGGTTTACAGCCAATACCCAAGAGAGATAATTGAATATGTTCTTTGGGACAACTTAAGATTTGAGCTTTCTAACAAATATAGGTGGTACTTCAAGTACAGGGCAGCACTCCTACAAGTTAAGTACCCTAAATGTGATGTTGATTATAGGTGGGGCCATAGTAAGCCTCAAGGTAAAATACTGGAATATCAGCTAATAAACCGGATAAAAGGTAAGAAAGCAACGATAACCAAGTATGAGAATAGGCTTGAAATGGCAAGGAAAGAATGGACCGGTTTTTTTCCAATTGAGGACGATCTGCTTTACAAAAGGGCCGTGGATAAGATTAACCGATTGAAGCAAGAACTAAAAGAATTAACAACACAGTAACCTATGGACAAGGACTATATCCCATTTGGAGAAGAATGGAAGAAGGAAATGGCAAAATTCAATAAGCCAGAACTTATTGAATTGCTAAGGAGTAACCTGATTGAATTACAATATCTCAAAACTCGTGACATAGTAAGCATGGAAATTGAGCGTATGGATTGGGCTATTCGAACCTTTCCTGAAGCGACAGCTATTAGTAGCCTACGGAAATGCGAGGAAGAAATAAAGGAAATTGAGGCTGACATTAACAAGGGTGAATCAAACCCGGAGGAGTATGCAGATGCCATTATGTGCTTATTTGATAGCGCAGGCAGGCAAGGCTTAGCCCCAGTTGAAGTCATTGCCTCGTTTGCTTATAAAATTAAGAAGAACAAAGCCCGTAGGTGGCAAAAGAACCCTGACAATACCTATTCTCATATAAAATGAAACGCACATCAACACAAAACACGGAATTCCACGCCCTGATCGGGAAGCTATCCATTGACAAGGAGCGCAAGGAAGATCTTGTTTTTGAATATAGCGAAGGCAGGTGCACGAGTAGTGCCGATTTGCTTTATACTGAGATGGCCCAGCTGATCATTTTTTTGCGAAAGCAAACCACCGGGACCTTTCTGCCTGGTAACAACCAGCGCAAGAAGATACTCAGCCTCTTTCATGAGCTGGGGTATGAACTGCCTGGGGGTAAGATTGATTGGAAGCGTGTAAACGGCTGGCTGATGAAGTATGGCTACCTGCACAAGGGATTGAATGATTATACTTTGAAAGAGCTGCCTAAGCTGGTTAGCCAGGTTGAACGAATACAAACGAGCAACTATGATCAGCATTAAGGTCGATTTTACGCACGATCAGCTTAAAGCCTTCATACTTTGTATTGAGGCGGCCAGTGATATCATGGATACGCCAGTTACGGCATTAACCGGCCTCCATTTTGCAAAGCTGAGAGGCAAGCTCTTTGCAAGGTCGCAGAACCGGCAAAAGAATTACAGGGTGACTTTGAAGCCGGAAGAGTACCTGAGCATTGGCATACACTTCCAGTTGCTTAACTCAGCCACCGATTACGAAACCATAGTAATGAATGGGGTATTGAGAACCATAGTAAATGAACTGACTAAATGAGAAGATACAGCCTTTTCAGCAACAAGCTTCAGAGTGATATCACCTTCAAGTACGGAGCCAATGGTGTACTCATTGGCTTTGAATTTGCGGATGACAAGGAACTGACCACCGCCCAGCTGGAGGAGTTTGTGAATAACCTGCCCTGGAGCTATCAGACCCTGAAGGCCCACTGTGCCAAATGGAAGCTGAAGCTGACCGAGCTGGTTCCCGATCTGAGCTTTACCGCCTTTTGGAACCGGTATAACTACAAGGATGGAGGGAGCAAAAAGAAAGCAGAGGCAGCATGGAACCGGATGCCGGAAAGCAAAAGAGCAAAGGCGATGGCTTTCATACCCAAGTATGAGGAGCGCCTAAGGACCCAACGGGTAGCGAAGATGTACGCCACCACTTACTTAAACTCGGAAATATTCGAAGACTAAACATAAACTCTAACACAAACTCCCTCAATGACCAAAGCAAAGCTTGCCCAAAAAAACAACCAACTCTCTCCAAAGGAGAAGAGAAGCCGCACCCGTTATTCTTCCATTAGGAAAGAATACAAAAAGCTGACTGATGAACAGCACCTCGATAGTGACTATGTGTGCGCCAAATTGGGCAAGAAACACCATGTAGATAAGAACACCATTTGGCAGATGGTAAGAAGGATCGGCTACTATAAGAACCGGTAATGGTAAATTGTTAATTTTGAACTTAAAACTGATATAATGGCAACAGAAACAACGAAAACAAAAAAGACTTGGCTATGGATTGCCGGGTCAGTCATAGTATTGACAATTGGTGGCTGGATTTATAACAAATATGTTGAATCCCAAATACCAATGCCCGCTTACGAATCGGGTTATAAAGGGAGGTCATACGACATTACAACAGCAGAGGCGAATGAACCCAATCGCATTACTTACGCAAATTATGAAGCCATACACACCGGTATGACCTGGGATCAGGTTGTAAAGGTACTTGGAGATAGAGCGAAAGAAATGCAACGCTCGGAATTTGAAGGAAATGTAATGGCTGTCTTTAATTGGAAGGGTGAAGGCATGGCCAATATTATCATTACCTTTCAAAATGGAGAGGTTAGTGCTAAAGGCCAAGTAGGTTTATAGCACTAAGGGATAACAAAGGGCGTCTTGATCACAACAGGGTTTATAGGTAAATTCTTTTGGTGCTCTGGAACCGGGTCGATTGTTGCCAGCACATAATCTTTGGCAGTTATAGCACCAGTATCTGTTATCATCGTGGCAAAATCAATTATCGTAACTATCATTGCATCATGATCCTCATCATCCTCTTCGGCCACCCTTTCAAGAGCACTAAAATTAGTACCTGAAAAGCCTTGCAATGCAGCGTAAACCTGCTCCTGAAACTCGTAATATTTTAAGCTTTCGGCTTGATTGCTTGATCCCTCGAAACTATCTGCATAACTTTCATATCCTATTCGAATACGAATGGTCGCCTGCCCTTCCTGCACGTTTTGACCATTTGATGTATATTCAGCACGGGCAAAGCCTATTGTTATTGCAGGTAAAGGAATAGGGAATCCTTGGTCCATAAGTCGAAACTGGCCGTTTTCCTTATCGACCCACCTTAGTGATGGCAATTCAGCCTCAGGTGCAAATGATAATTTTGCGAATAACCTATCGGCTATCTCAGTATAAATGGTTCCTTTAATGCTCATTTTGTAACCGTTTTGTTAGTAACTACTCAGTTATATCGTCAATAGCCTTGATAAGATAGCGTTCAACATCATTAGCGAGATCAGTACTATCATAAAAAATAGGTCTCGGATCAAAGTGGAAGCTTCCTTTTTTGGTCATTGCCAGGTTTTTCCAAATCTTCGCATATTTATTAAACTGTTCTTGTCCTCGCTTAATACTTATCGTGCCATTTTTGCCAGGCTTAATCTTGTCAATTTCCTTGAAATACATAGCCCAAAAGAACTTACGCATTTTAGAAGTAATTTGCAACTCGCCCCCTTCACTAAGCAACTTTGCATAAGGCTTGGTAGTATAAATCTCTATCTTTCCAGCCCTGTTGTTGGTCTGACGGATACTATTACCTAATGCACCGCTTTTGGTAAGGACTGCCCGAACTTTATTACTGCGATCCAAATTAAACTTTCTTGGCTTCCAGGGAGCGAAGCCGCCATTCAGTTGCTGTCCTCCCTTAACAAATCCCTTTATAAAGAAATTTTGAGCGATTACAGCCACTTGATTTGTCACGATGGGCTTCTTTCCCTTCCAGCGCTCCTTAATCTGTTTAAAAAGAAAAGCGTTACGATTTGTTTGCATTATCCAATAGCGACTTCAGCGTCTCGTAAAGCACGAACCAGTATGTTTGTCATTTCCTTCTCTATATCCCTACCGCTCTCCTTAATTGTGGCCGCATGGACACTTAGCTCCTTTACAAGGTTCGTAATATTTACAACTACATTTCTTGAGGTTGATCCCGTGCCAACTGCAGCCCCACTCGCTTTGCCATTACCTGTTAGTTTAGGAGTTTCTTTTAAAGGATCGTCCTTCCTTGGTAAATTGAAGATTGCATCCAGGCTGTCTCTCCTTTTTGTAAGCTCATCAATTTTTTTCTGTGCTGCTTGTATTGCGGGATTGTCGGTGGCTTTTACCCCGTCTCCATATAATCTTAATTGGGCTCGCTCATAGGAATCAATCTTTTTGTTAATCATATCCTTTTCATCGGAAATAGCTAACCCTTGAGCCTTTTCTTTGCTCATTCCTGCTTTCATATAATCGAGAGCAAGCATTTTAATTTGCATTCGTTCAGCGGTGTCCTGGTCAAAACTCATTGCCCTCCTTTGGGCCTCTGAAAGTTCTGTATACTTTCCGATCAGGCTATCCAGAGCCAAAGCCACTGCAACGGTGCCAGCTACAACCAAACCAAAGGCATTCGCTGCCATAGCCTCATTAAGGGCAACTTGGGCACCAGCCAAGCCATACTCTGCCCACATAGAAGCTATAAGTGCCAACCGACTTTCGCCTTGTAACCAGATATTGGCTTTTAGCATCAATGAATTAGAGGCAGTGGCAATAGTGGCTATTCCAATTGCGCCTGCAAGGACTTTAACAGCGGTGGTATGCCGTTCTACGAAATCCACCGACTTCAAGTCCTTTGCCCTGGAGTTGTAAATAACCAACCCATATCGGACTAAGCTTTTCACCAAGGGCAGACTCCTGCATCAGAATGGCGTTATTTGCTTCATTCATTTTGCCCGTTAAAGAATGCACCGCATTTTGCATCCCTGGACCATAAACCTCATGAAGCTTTGCTGCGAACTTAGGCAGGAACACATCAGCAGCAATATTTCCTTGCTCCATCTGTTTCATCAGCTCTGCAGTAGTCATCCCCATAGACTCCGCGGCAAGTTTTTGAGCACCTGGCAGTGCATTACCTAATTGCAGGGTAAGCTCCTGGGCCTGAAGCTTGCCCTTGCTCATAATGTTTTGGAGAGCATAATAGACACTATTTGCGGTCGCTGCATCCAGGTGCATTACTGTAATGGCCTCACTGGTCCCTTTAAAGATTTTGCGAGCTGCATCGCCCTCTAATGAGGTACCCTTCATTGCACCCAGAAGCTTGCTGAACCCGTCAGTGGTTTCCATCAGTGGCAATTTCATGTCGGTGATGGTTTGCTTTATGAACTGTTGGTTCAAGCCATAGTCTTCCGCATTTTTACTCGCAAACTTCAACACATTATCGTAAGCCTGGGTCTTGCTGTAAACCTCGGTGGTTCTTTCTGCCAGGTCCTTAAATTTGTCAACCGTGAACATAACGGCCAAGCTCCCCACCACCTTGTTCACAGCATTGTCGAGGGCGTTTGTTTTGTTGTAGGCCATGTCCATGCCCCTACCGAAGTTACCATCGTTCAGGTTAAGAAAGTAATTAAGTCCTCTGTTCATTTTGTAGTATCAAAATTGTTTGTACTTTTGTTGCGGCTGGGGGTATATCAACCGATATGCGCTTGGCCTGTAAGGGAAATAACGCAAGTTGTTTCCCTTATCTTTTTACCAGGGTTTCCAGTTGCTTTGCAAACCCTTCGCTAAACAGGTCATCCCGGCTGGTTGTTATCATTCTGTCTTTGTAAATAAACCCCAGTGTGTCGAAATCATACCCGTTATGCTGCGCCTGCCTTAAGCCGCGTTTGATTGCCTGTGTGGTGTAGGTGGTCTCACTATTCAGCTCCAGGAAGATCGTACGCGCCTGGCTTTTGGCATCCTTAATCGCAGAATTGATCCGGTTAGGGTTATTTGTACCAGCTCCCTTTAGCTCAGCCAGCTCTCCATTCACGATCAGATCAGCATGGCGCTCTCCTTCGAAATAGGGGTTAAACTGAACAGCATTACCCTTTGCAGCGATTGCCTTGGCTGACCGGAGGTTTAATCGCTCGTCTCCAATATTCAGAAAGGAATTAAGGCTTACAGACCCCTTGCCCTTTTTGTATACTGTCCGGTAGGGAGCCAGGGTAGCTGAGTGCTTTTGCAGCACATCCACCATTTTAGGCTTCATTCCATTGTAGTAACCCACATGAGGGTTCATGATCACGCCATCATCAACCCGCTTATTGCGGAACGCTTTGGGAACTTCAGGGAGCTTTATCTTACTGATATCAGAGATATTGGCAAGATAGGACTGGGCTACTTTGCACCTGCACCGAAAATCCAAAGGCGGCATCAGGCCACGGCTCTTAAATTCCAAAATTGGAAGAGTAAGTAGATCAAGCGCCAAGTGGCTGAACCTTACCCGTTCGTCATGGATGGCGTGATACACCCCGAAAGGGAACTCTGACTTATTAGCCATGAGCTCAGCCCATCTCTGTGCCTTGGTGATCTCTCCTTCAGCAAAAATGCGCTCCGTCTCCTGATAATGATCGGTGTAGGTGGTATAGGACCGCTCAGCGAGGGTTTTGAAGTCTGCCAGGTTGTTTGTTTTACCTGCAATCTCCTTCAACTCACTGATAAGCCTATTACACTTCACAGCAGCAAACTCATAACAAGAACGCTCGGCCCTGCTCAAAAAGGCAAAGTGCGGGTCCGTTACATCCAGGTCGGCCAATCGGTAACCATAAGTAGCCTGGATGGCCTCAAAGTATTCATCGGCCATCGCCTGGGTAAGTTCCGGGTGCAACAGATCTGTGAAGGTCCCTTTCCAAATTGGCGTAACGATTCCTTCAAACAAGTCAGCTACCTGCTTGGAGTAACCGGTGCTAAGCCCGGACGGGATGTTAAGAGCATCACATACGCTGCACATGGCTACTTTTGGGTTTTGGTTGCGAAGTAACTTGCGCTGATCTCATTGTGCATGTCGATCAATTCTTTCAGGTTGCTTGGCTCCTTTTCTTTCGATTTAGGAGGTTTTGGATCAGAGCCGGAAGTTTCCTTCTCCCCAAGTATTTCGATGCCGAATTCGGTCTTTAATTGCTTTGGGTCAACCTTGAAGCCCATATCGTTCACACTCTTGAAAAGGTCCATGCGCTCTTCCGGCTTCTCACGAATAGCATCATCCCACTGGAACTCATCAGCTTCAGTGAAAGGATAGCCAAGCCTTGTGAGGAATGGAAGGATGGTTTCATTAACAAGGGTGTAAATGAACAGTTTGTCGTCATCTGTTACTTCATCCGCTTCCTTGCCCATCTCCTTTTCCTTGGCAAAGGACCCACCGTTTTGAGTAACCCGGTTCTGACCAGTAATTAGCACCTCAATTTCGAAGTTGGCGTATTGGATTTTCTCCAGGAACACCCGGAAGGCATCCCGCTGACTGCTCTCCTTGATATCCATTTCGGCATCTTGTGGGAATATTCCATAAGGTGCACTTCCCATCTCCTGCAGCCATGCTTCAATTTCGGCAAGGACCTTCTTGTCGGTGGTGGCTGTTTTTGCAATACGCATTGGTATGCCGAATATTTCGCAGAACTCATCCCAGTTCTTCCAGCCATGCTTTTTGAGGATGTAATGAATAGCGATCTTTTCATAAAGGCCAAGGTCCTCAGGTTCGCCAATGGATAGCATGTAGTTGCTGTATGGTGGCTGGGTATAGTCAAAACCTGTATCATCATATTGGGTTTTGACAAAAATGTTCTTATCAGGTATCACATGTTCCCGATAGGTGAGCGCCATCTTAGTGATCAGCCCTCCTTTCATTTCAAGCACATAAGGAAGTGAATGGCCCCAAAAACGCGACCACATGGCATACTTGAGTGTATTGTTGAACCAGCCCTTCTGCAGAAGCTTTTTCTTATCAGCATCGATCTTATCACCGGTAATGATCTTGTAAGGCTTATTGCTGATTTTCAGAACACGTTTGTTGTAGGCGATACCATAGATGAACGGATCGTTCTCCATGTCCTTGTAAAACTCAGTAAGCCTTACCCTTTGAGGGTTGAAGATATTACGAGCTTCAAAGATGGCCGTTTGCCATTCCTCCATATCCTTCACGTACTGGGTACGTTGTGTGCGAATGATGGAGGCCATTACCCGTGCAGGGTCCTTTTTGAAAAGTTCTTTAATCTGTTGCTTTACCAGTGGGTTTGAGCCACGGGCCTCCATTGCCTGTTTAACAAGGCCGGGTAGCTGCTCCATTGTAACCGATGAGCGGTTCCAAAACTTCAGTTTGTTTAAATCCATTACCATTCTTTCGAGCGTTTAGTGTTTGATCCTAATTTGAAAGGGCCGGTCTCCTCACCCTCAAGTACAGGTAGGTTTGCAGGAAGCCTTCCCAGGTTGACCTTGTCAAGCCATGCAAGGGCATCCTTGTACCTGGTTACCCGAAGCTCCGGGATATTGCGCGGATTAACATTGGTATGCAGGTGGTATAGCAGGATATCCACGCAGTACATTACCACGAGCGGGTTGCGATCTGAACCAGTAGCCGCAAATACCAGGGCGCAGTCGTACCGGTTCCCCAGGTAGCTGCTCATCTCCTCGATGGCAGCAAGCTCCATATTGTTTTGGTTCACCGAGTCCGGAGCGTTCTTAATTATGTTCAGGACTTCAACACGTATCTGGGCACCGAAGTCGGCATCTACAAGGAAGATCATTTTACGGGGTTTTTAGGGTGTTTAATTCGGTACCATTCCCACAGCATCTTGCTGATATAGATGGTGCCTGATAGCACAGACAGTATTGGCATTACCTCTTTGCACAAGAGGCTTACCTGGTGAAACATAGCCCACAAGGCAGCAGATGTAAGGGTGCTCCAAACGAGCAAGTGTTCATGTTGCTTAGTAAGCCACATAATCAAAAGGAAAAAGGGTTTATGCATAGACTTCATTTTTTACCATTTACTTGATCTTGGCCGCTTTCCCATTACCACCGTTTGGTTGCGGGTTGAAAGGTGCATGTTCAACATGTAGAAAGCTCCCTCATCCGCATCCGGACTATCATCGTTGGTTTTGTAACCAGGCTTAATGCCTTTTAGCTGGTTATTGCCCTCAATCATTAGCGGATCGTGTATTTCATCAATGTTATAAGCGATCTTCCCTGAGCTATAATCTGGCTCCATCATCACAATACGGGTGTATTTGTTTTCCTTGACCCGCTTATCCCAAATGAGTCTAAGGGTTTGCTTTTTAAGCTTAATCCGCTTTTGGTTGTGTGCTTCCAGGGCATCGGCAAAAGGCCGGTTATAAAACTGGTTTTCGATGTACCAAATGACAGCTGCGCCTGATTTCATAGAGTCATCCACTTGGCTCATAAAGTCGAAGCAGGCACTGATCTCACATCGCTGAACAAAAGACTTAATGCACCACTTGATATCATTCTTAAGGCCCCATACCCGGATAGCCTTATAGTCGCTTGTGGATTTACTTTCGAAGGAGGGATCAAAGTAGCCAACGATTAGCTTAAACTCGCTTAATGGAGGCAGCTTACGCCAGTGGAAATAGGCGTCCTTAAAAATGTTACCTTCAATGCTGTGTTCATGGTAGTATTCAGCCTTGGTCTTAATGACCCCGACCTTATCGAACTTTAACTGAAGCTGCTCTATGGTGTAACGCTCCCATGCAGGGATACCTCCCTCAGAAATATAAGCCCGTTTACCTGATCCGGTTTTATTCCCCGGTAGTGGTCTTTCCGTAGCAAAAGCCTTACTGTGGTAAATACCCTTACGTTTAGGAACATCTTGCGCGATGTCGCCTACAAGGTGCGCCAGTATACTGCGTGGGTGGATACGGTTACCCTCCACAATAAAGCGTGATTGTTTGATACTCAAGGCAGGGATCAATGCCCCTTCAATATACTCCACCACGCCCTTTACCCGGTCGATATTGTTCACGATCTCATAATCATCCAAGTCACTCGCAACACCCAGGTTCGGACGTTTTTCATTTTTCCGGGCACCTTGCGGAGCCTGGCCCCTTCCAAGTCCAAGGAAGCGGATGCCGGATTTAGTTGTAAAGTCGCCCGTTGCCCAATCTCCCTGGTTGTATTGCTCCCCGAAGTCGCTTATGAACAGGTCATTGAATTGCAGCTGTGCTTGTATGTCTCCAAGTAGTGCAGAAGCCATTGTGTCGGTGCGGCTAATAAGGATCATCCCATCCAATTCACCATGCGCCATCAACCACATTGGTATAATGATACAAGCGTGAACTGACTTGGCATGTTCCCGTGGCCATTCCAAAGCAGCAAAGATGTTCGGGTCCTTGATGATTGCCTTTGCGGCATCTATGTGAAAATAGGCGCAATCAGCATCCGCATAGACAGGGAAGTAAGTCTTTGTGAAGAAGTTGTAATCCTTTAATGCGAGAGCCTTTCTTACGGCCTGTTCACCGGGTGTTTCAAATATGTTTCGTGCCGTGGTTGCCTGTACCTGGGCACAGAACGACTGCCAGTCATCAAGTGATCGCCTGTCTTTAGGGAGCAGTATCATTGGGCGATCTTGGTTTTAATGAAGTTCATTTGATGCAGGTTGATGGTCTTTGCCAGTTCCTGATCAACACCGAACATGTGGGTTGTAAAATCTTTGAACACCATAATGAAGTGGGAAATAGTGGCCTCCTTCTGTAGGTCCTTAGCTGTTTTTGACAGCTTCAACATCTTGTCCGCATCTATGGCGCTGGTGGATTGGCTCAGTTCATAAATCTGCTTGTAGATATTTACAATGATCTTTTGAGCGGTAACGGTTTGGGCACCCTTGAGTACCTCCCAGTCACCCTCCTTCTTATGGGTTGAAAAGGTCTTTTCCGTCCAGTTAACAAGCTCACAGATTTCCTTTTGGGAAAGGTCCGTGTTCATGTAGAGATCGAATGCTATGTTTTCCTTCTCCTTGTTGGTTGCTTTGGTTGATTTCTTTGCCATAGTGCTGATACTATGGTACAAAGGTGGGTTTGCGGGATGCCTTATGAAAGAACATCTTTTAGAGTTTAAACGAAAACAATGAAAGTTTAAACGAAAACGATTAAACTCTAAACGATAGGCTTGCAGAGGGGTTGCCGGAGTGTAACCTTTGTCGTGAAAATCAGCGCAAGCAATGGCAAAAGAGTGGTTTACAGTTGGGATGTCGAACAAGGGGGTTCCCGTGATCAAGGTGATTGGTTACATCGGACCTTATGACGAAGTAAACTACCGCGACTTTGATCGAGCTTTTGAGGAAATTGCAAGTAACCATCCAGAGTGCATTTTGAAGATCAACTCCGGAGGTGGCAGCACGGTAGAAGGGTTTGCCATTTATGACATGATACGGCAGAGCAAATGCAAGGTTCATGTTCAAACTGTAGGAATGGCTGCAAGCATGGGAATTATTCTCGCCATTTGCGGAGCATCCCATAAGATGGCAAAAAACGCCACGGGTATGACCCACAAGCCAACCGGAGGAGCCTGGGGCGAAAGCTCCAAACTCATCAGCATGGCGAAGCTGATCGACCAAATGGAGGACAAGGCCATTGCGGCATTTGTAGCGAAAACCGGACAAAAGGAGGAAGTTGTGAAAAGCTGGTTTCAACCGGGGGTTGACAATTGGCTCACAGCCAAGGAATGCATCGATTTGGGTATCGCTGACGGATACATCGAGGGTGATGAGGAAGATGTGAATGACAGCATCAAACCACCCTCCAATTTCGCAAGCCAGGAAGACGCCTGGAAAGTTTACAACGTAATCAACAATCAACCAAATAAACAAATGAAAAAAATCATTGCCGTGCTTTCAGCACTCAACATTGCTCATACCCTGACTGAAAACAGTACAGACGAGCAGGTAGCAGCCGTGATTGATGCGGCTATGAACAAAGACCGTCAACGTATTGGCGAGTTAGAAAACTCAACAAAAACCGAATTGGCCGCCAGGGTAAAAGCTGATGTCCAAGTGGCAAAAGATGACGGTAGGATCACTGCGGACGAAGAGCAATCAACGACCGCTCTTTTGATGGCAAATTACACTGTCGGTAAGGCAATGCTTGATAAGCTTCCTAAACGAGCTGATGTGAATGCATCATTGAACCGCGAGAAGAAGGATGGACCATCTGCATCAAGTGAGGCCGGTGAGGATCGCAAAAACTGGTCCTACAATGACTGGAGCAAGAATGATCCTGCGGGACTGGCAGAGTTGGAAACCAAGAACCCTGAGGCCTTCAAAAGGCTGGAAGAGGGGGCGGTGGCAAGCGCTCGCAAGAATTACACCATCGGAGACGGCAAGTAAACAGGCAACAAGGACTATATAAACAAATCAAAAAACTCAAAAAAGATCGAAAAGATGAAAAAATCAATTGTTTTCTTGCTTGCCTTACTGATGACTGCTGCTCAGGCGGTTATCAAACTGGTTCCTGCTCTCGCCTTCAACGCGATTGTAGCGGTAACCTTCGCTATGATCACTCAGGCACCCGTAGTTCCCATACTGATCGTTGCCCAACTGATCGGGGTATCACTCGGTTACGCAAAGCGGAAGTTCTTCATTTTCAACACCGATAATTTAGCCCTTGCAGGGGTACTTCGGGAGATTTGGATAGCTCAGTTAATGGAGAAGTTTTACAGCAACATGGCCTGGATGAATCGTTCCCAGGATATGAGTGAATATGTAAATAACAATGTCATTAACCTGGCAGATGCAGGTTCTGATCCAACGGTTCTTGTAGATAATGCAACTTATCCTGTGCCAACGGTTGAAAGAACCGATACCGCGCTTACCTTGCCATTGCAGGTTCTCGACACTTACAATGATGTTATCCGAAATGCTCAGGAAAAGCAGTTAAGTTATAGTAAGCGAGAGAGCATTATCCGCGGCCACAGGAATACCCTTGCAGAGAAATCTGCTGCTATTGCAGGAGTAAATTGGGCTCCTGCAGCGGATGGCGCAAATACCCCTGTTTTCGCGACCACCGGTACTACTGATGCGGTTCGCTTAAGGAAAGCTCTTTCCCTTTCAGATGTAGCAAAAATGCAGAAGTATTTTGATACGCTCAAAATACCTGTTAATGGACGTGTAATGCTCCTGAACCCACAACACCGAATGGACTTATTAAATGAGGACAAAGCCTTATTCAAGGCGTTTGCAAACCTGAAAGCAGGAGAAGTTCTTCCATTATACGGGTTTGATGTATACATGACTCAGCTTACTGCAACCTACAATGGATCAACTGGTGCCAAAAAAGCATTAGGTGCAGCAGCAGCAGGAACAGACAGCGAGGCTACAATGTTCTGGCATGAAGCTGAAGTGATGAAAGCAGAGGGTTCTGTAGACATGTTCTTCAAGTATAAAGACCCTGAACAAAGAGGCGATGTGTTAGGCTTCCAAAAGTTCTTCATAGCAAGGCAAATCCGCAGCAAGTATGTGGGTGCAGCTTTCAGCGCCATCACAACCTAAGAATTGGTTTAGTTCCCCCAGCGGCCCGTATCCTTCCAAGGTACGGGCCTTTGGCGGCACAAGAGGTTACATAAACTAAAACACAGGCAATGTCAGAATTCCCCATAATATCAGCTGAGACAGCTGAAAAACTCAGCAAAGCAGTTCAGGAACATTTCGATTTCAATAAGGAAGCCAATGTGGTTATCATAACTGAAGATGGCAACTGCTTTGTTCCTGACAGTACAAATGATGCATGGAACCACATGCGAGACGCCAAGCTGAAGGCATTCATTGTCACCCGTGACGGTAACGCCAGTGAGTTTACTGGCAGCAAAAAGGAAGTTAAGCCGGCTATGACCGAATCGGATGAGAAACGTAAGGAGAATGCTCAGAAAGTGCTGGATGAGCAGGAAATGGCAGCTAAGCAAGCCGCTGAAGAGCAAGCCAAAGCAGCCCAAGAGGCGGCTGATCTGAAAGCCAAGGAAGAAGCTGATGCAAAGGCTAAAGCTGAACAGGAAGCAGCGGAATTGAAGGAAAAGGAGGATGCCGAAGCAAAATCTAAAGAGGAGGATAAAGCAAAAGAAACCAAAGAATCAAAGGCGAAAGCCACAAAATAAAACTCCCGAAAGAAGGGGGTGGAGATAGTATCAAAGCCCCCGCGCGGGAATGAAACGATGAAAACATCAGCAAGGGGTATAGAGTTCATTAAAAGCTTCGAGGGATTGAGGCTTGCTCCGTATTTGTGCCCATCTGGTGTGCCCACTATCGGTTGGGGAAGTACCATTTACGAGAACGGGACCAAGGTTACCATGAAGGACAGGTCAATCACCAGGGATCGGGCAGATATGCTTTTCGCATTTCACCTTAACCTGTTTGAAAAGGATGTAAACTCCCTTGTATACACAGCAAAGTTGACTCAGGCACAGTTCGATGCTCTTGTAAGCTTCAGCTATAACGTGGGGACAGACATTGACCAGGACAGCATACCTGAAGGGCTTGGCGACAGCACACTTTTAAAAAAGATACTCAGTAACCCCCTTGATCCTACCATCACAAGGGAATTCCTGAAATGGAACAAATCCAAAGGCGTGGTTAATGCCGGACTTATTGCCAGGAGAAATCATGAGGCGCAAATGTATTTCGGAAAATGAAACGAATACTTGAACCCAATAACCCGGTATGGAATTCAGGTGCTGACTTGTGCGCAAGGATTGCTGTTGTTATTACAACTGCGGTAAATGCGGCACCTCTGGAAGTTCTAAGCGACCTTACCAAAAAGCAAGTAAGCTTTTGGATACCCTTAGCGGCATCCATCATTATCATCATTACTCAATTCACAACTAAAAAGAAATGAAGCTTTTTAAACAGATATGCTTGTCCTTGCTGCTTGGTTGCTGTTTCTGTTGCCAAACAATCAGGCCAAGCAGCGAGACGAGCACCCTCACCACTATAGAAAAGATCGTGCCGGTGGATGTGGAAGTGAAGGGAACTGAGGTTTCCGCTGCTCTTGACTGCGACAGCCTAAATAGATGGTTGCAGGTATTGAAGGCAAAACAAGCTGCTGGAATAAACATCACGGACACCATCATTATTCCGGATAAAAGCGGCAAGCTTCTCATGAAGTTTTACCTGGACAATATGGGAAACTTGATCAGCAGCTGCGAGCAGAAGGACAAGGTGATCACAGCCCTCACCAAACAGCTTGAAACCAAGCAGGTAAGCAAGGAAGTAAAGATACAGACCATAAAGAAAACACCAGTGTGGGTTTGGATGGTGCTGGGAATAAGCCTTTTTCTTAACCTGATACTGGTAATTTACGCGATTTACAAATTTTTCATTCCAATTCCATAAACGATGGCACATAGCAAAATTAACTCAGTACTCCGCAATGGAGGATTAGGACGAAGAGGAACCAACGGAGACGCGGTTCAGGGTTGCGTTATGAACGCAATTGCCGTTGTGGATGGTCTGGAACTGGATAAGATTTACCGTTTCAGAAGCATTCAGGACCTTGAAGAACTTAAGGTGGATGAGGCATACGATGAGACCAATAGCGTGTTGGTGCATCACCGTATTAAACGGTTCTTCCGCAAGAACCCGAACGGGGACTTATATGTGATGTTCGTTGACCAGGATGTTACCCTTACCGAAATGGTCGATAAGGATGAGGACTACCTGAAAAAGGTTCTTAAGGACAATGCCGGAAAGATCAAATTTGCCTGGATCGCCCTTAACCCACCCACAGATTACGAGGCAACCCTTTCAGCTGGGTTTGATGCCGATGTGCTCACAGCAATTCCTAAAGCAGAGGCATTGTGGGCAGATGAGCTTGCACAATACCGTTACCTGCATGGTGTTTTGATCGAAGGTCGATCTTTGAATGGTTCTATGGGGGCTGTTCAAAACCTCCATGCCATTACCAATGTGGTGGCTCCTCACGTAAGTGTAACAGTGCTTGCGGACCCTACCATCAGTGCAAAAGCGGCTATCTATAATGGTTATGCCGCTGTCGAGGATGTGGCCCGCCTGATCGCTCTTGCCGCTTTGAGCCAAAACATTGGAGAGAATATAGAGCTTTTCAATCTGAATGACGAAGCTGAAGGGGTATTTAGTACCTGCGGGCTTAGCAACAACAAGACACTCGCGGAAATGAGTGATACCGACCCTAATACACTCCATGCTACCGGAGCAATTTTTGGTGAGATTGTACCTGGCCTGAACGGGTTTTATCTGAATGATGCTTTCACCTGTACTTCGCTTACCAGTGACTATGCATACATAGAAAATAACCGGGTAATAATGTCAGCACTCGAAGCGGCTCGTATCAAATTGCTTCCTCATGTAAATAGCAGGATTAAAATTGATCCAACAAATGGACAAATGACAGACACAGACCGAAGCGGGTTAGAGGATATTGCTTCAGGAGCTGTGGATGCTAAAATGAATGCCGGAAAGGATAATGCAGATATCAGTGGGAACGCTGATGCATGGATCGATCCAGCAACCAACCTTTTGACCGGTGATAAGCTTATCGTAAAGCTATCAATGATCCCCTTGGCCATTGGCCGCGAAATTGAATTGAGTGTAGGATTTACAAACCCTTTTAAATCATAAACGATGGACGTATTCATTAACCAGGAGCGCTTTAGCGCTGCAGATGTACAAGTGTTTTGGCTGGGCCGAGCAATTACCGGCTTCAGGAAAATCACCTTCAAAGAAGAGCAGTCTGTTGAGGGAGTTAAAGTGGTGGGTAACCGTGAAGATGGTGGCTTTGTTCGCGGCAACTTGAAAAAGAATGCGAGCATCAATCTGCTCCAGGAGGAGATTGAGGGCATTATCATCGCTAATGGTGGAGGATCGCTTCTTACTGTTCCAGCATCCAACATGACTATTGTGATGAAAAAGGGGCCGCTTCTGCTCAAAAAGACAGTAGTGTGTGTGATCCCTCTCGCTTCAGGACTTGAAGCCGAAGCTGGAAACACAACAGCCCTTGGTATGGAAATACCATTATACATCGGACAAGTACTTAATAACTAATTTTTAAAGGCAACATACTATGGCAACAAAAATGCAGGCAATAAAAGGCGGTAAACTTACCCCAGATGCGTTTAAAGCACTTGAGGCAGTGCATGGTCCCCTGAGGGAAATGAAACTGAATTTAACCTCGAAAGAATCAGCGTTCTTTTACTTAAAGAAGCCACCAAGAGAGGTGATAAGCTTTGCGTATAACATGTATAAGGCTGGTAAGCATTTCGAATCCGGAGAGCTGATCTATACCAACCTTTGCGTGAGCACGGATGATCGAATCAATGAGTCTGACCCTGAAGTGCTTGCAAGCGCTTATATCATGTGCAATACGCACATAGACCTCAGGGGTGGTCTTGTGGGGGAGTACTCAGCTCCGGAAGTCCAGTTATCAGCGAACCCGGAGCAGACTACCTAAGGAAAATAAACGGGTTACTGAGCTACCACTTCAGCATACCGTTTCCTGAGCAGCTGGATGACGCGCTTTGGAGCGAAAAGTATCATCAACTTCTCTGGGTACTTGAATGGGAAAGCAAACGAGCAGGGCTTAAACAAGGAGACACAATCAGCATTTAACTATGGCAATCGCTAAGTTCAATATAGACCCCATTCTCAGCGTAGCCTTCAACCTTTACGCCCAACCCCCTATTTACTTTTTTGATAAGGGAGCCGATGCGGAAAAGCTGATGCTGGCCGAAGGCAACTACTCCACCAGTGAGCAAACAGGAATACCCATGTGGGACAAGTTTGTTTTGGAATGGGACGGAAATGAGGAAGACTCCACCATCTCCATTGCAAAGGACAACAGCTACACCATGCCGGACACAACTGTTTGTGAAACCAGCGTTCAGAGGAATGTGGTAATTACCCCAATGGTTAAGGCCAAGGATCAAATTGAAGTAATTGGCGAGGGGCTGACCAGGATGCGGTTTACAGGGTACATTATTAACACCGAAAGCGATACCTACCCTACCCGACAAAAACAGGCCATGAATGATGCCTTTAAGGCAGGCGCAAGCATGAAGGTAACAAGCAAGCTCTTGAATGATATAGGCATTCATAATATAGTAATCCTGAGCCTTCGGTTTATTCCGATGCCAGGATATGCGAACGTGCAGCCTTTTGAGATTGAAGCAATTGAGGACGAACCGATAGAATTAACGATTAAAGGATGATAATGGCATTTATACTTACCTGTAAATTGGTGATTGGAGACGTAGCCGTAAACTTCGCTAAGAGCATTGAAATGGATAGCACCAATGCCATTGAGATAGAAGATACATGGCAAAAGATGACCAATACAGCTAAGGTCACTATTGCAAAGCGTATTTCGGTTATTGGTGGTGATGACTTCAGAAATAGAAGCATTGCCGATGCTATTAAGGTTGGTGATAAGGTTATAGTAAGCCTTGGATATAATGGTAAGCTAAATGAGGAGTTCGTTGGTTATGTGGCACGAAGCCCGAAACTTACCATCCCATTAGAGATTGAGTGTGAGGACGAGATGTGGCAGCTCAAGCGTAAGTCAGTTGCCAGTAAAACAATCAAGAACTGCAAGGTAAGCGATCTTGTCAAGTACATCGCACCCGGTTATGAGTATGAGGTGTTGGATAGCGAACTGGGCACCTTTCCGATTGGATTACGTGGTCCTGAGACAGCAGCGCAGGTTTTGTTCCGTCTGGAAAAGGAAAGCGGCTTAAGGAGCTTCTTTCGCACCGGAACTGATGGACAACAAGTGCTTGTGGTTGGTAAGCCATTTTTATGGGGAGTCAGCGAAGAGGCTCCGGACCTGCCTGAGGTAGTTTATCACTTGGAGGAGAATGTTATAGGACACAACCTTCAATACCTTAAGGCTGAAGACCGGAGGATAAAAATTGATGCAGTAAGCATTAAGCAGGATAACAAACGCCTTAAGGCAAAATTCATAGGCGATGAGGATGGCCAGACGCGGTCACTTCATTATTACAATATCAGCCAGGAACAACTGGAAAAGAATGCAAGGGAGGATTATAACCTTTTTAAGCAGGACGGGCTTGAGGGAGATATTACGGCCTATGGTGAGCCATTTACTCAAAGCGGCCAAGTAGCAAGAGTGGTTGGTGAGTTTTATGAAAAAATCGATCAGAAGTACTTCATTGACTCAGTTAAGAAAAGGTTTGATGTGAATGGGTTCAGAAGGATCAATAAAATAGGGTTTAAGGCAAGCGCATGACAATAGCTGAAGCACTGGCAGAATTTGTAAAACGTGGGAAGTCACCCAGGGTGGTTATTGCTACCGTGTCCGATATTGACAGCTCTGCCCGGACCATTACTGCAAAACTTGCTGCCTCAGACGGAGAGTTACCCGATGTAAGGCTTACTTCGGTTATTGACAGCAATGGTAATTATAGTTGCGACTACCCGAAGAAGGACAGTAGCGTATGGTTGGCAATCGCTGATGGAAGTAAGGAAGCCGTTGTAATAGCTATGAGCGAGATCGAGAAGCGGGAGCTGATCATTGGTAGCATGAAGTACATGGTGGATAAAGATGGGTTTGTTTTTAATGATGGTAACAAGGGTGGTCTTCCAATAGTGTCAAAGGTTAAGGATAACCTTGACACCATTAAGAATTATGTAACGGCTATGAAAGCAGCTATTACTTCTGCACTGGGAACTGTGGACGCAGCAGCTGGTTCAGCCTCCTCAGGAACGTTTACAACAACTATGGCAGCCTTAAACATGAACCAGGTTGACATGGAGAATAAAGATATCAAGCAGTAATGGCAAAGGACTTTATACGAGGTGCTGATAATAAGCTGGTGATCCGTGGAGGAAGGTTTGTATTTGAGGAAGCAGATGAACAAGGCCTAAGGATACTGGCCATGTCAGAACCGGGAGATTTCGGCATCAATCTTTTGCTGGGGGGAAGGTTAAAACGCTTCCCCAATGCAAGGGGTACCGATATCAGCAAGAGTCTTAAGAATTTGAAGCTGCAGCTTGATATGGATGGGTGGAAAAAGGGTAATGTGAGCTTTGCTAATGGACAAGTAAGCCTGGAGGGTGACCAATGAGAGGACAAGTAATAACAGTACAGCATAGGCAATGCATTTATGATATAGCTGCACAGTATTACGGCAGCAAGGACGGAGTGATTCTGCTCCTATTGGATAACCCGGAGCTGCCAGGACTAGACACCCGGCTGACCGCAGGACAAAAACTGCAAATAAAGCAGTCACCAATCAATGTAGATGTGGTGAATTATTACAAGAAGAATGGCATTGTGCCCGTTACCGAAGTGGAGCAAGCTTTCTTTGATGAGGATGTAGTGCTGGTGTGGGGTAGCGGTGATGATGATACAATTGGTATTACTGATTATGACGAACTTAAAGTAGCATAAAATGAGAAAACGAACTTATGAGCTTAATGATCCAGCTGGCGCTGTAACTGTCGGTTTTTTGTTTCCTGCTGAGGAACCATCTGAAGAAACAGAAAGCGGATATGGTGCTGAATCGGTTAAGGTGACTGCGGCACAAATAGTCGCTCTGGGTGGAGGAATAACTGGGACCGGAAGCGCCAGTCGGGTGCCCTATATTGTTACCTCCCCAGGAGGAAACATCGCTACACTTGGACAGACCTCATTGAGCTATGGCCCCAATGCCCAGGGAACCGGCAATGCTGTTTTGGCAAGCAATATTCAAAACACCACCTTTGCCCAGGATCGGTACATACTGACGTTGGGTGTTGATGACGGAAATACTCATATTTCCTACGTTACCGTATCAATGACCAATGGTAACCTATTTAGCTCAACTGACGCAAATCTATTTGCTCAAAAGCCCATCAGCTACCAGTCGGGATTGGCGGGTACGGTCGCCAACCGGGTAGTGGTCATGAATTCAAACCATGAATTTGTAACGGCAAGCGCTACCATCAGTGATGTGAACCAACTGGTTGGGGTTACTGACCTTGTACAAACCCAGCTGGACTCAAAAGAAAGCCTTTCCAATAAGGATGCTAATTTTGGCTACGCAGGACTTGATGGTGATGGGAAGATCAATCCCCTACAACTTCCTGCCCTTGCAGTTACCAATACCTTTGTAGTTGCGAGCCAGGTGGCTATGCTTGCCCTATCTGTAGAGCCAGGGGATGTTGCCATCCGCACCGATGAAAACAAGACCTATATCCTCCAGGGAACAGACCCTACCAATTTAGCGGATTGGCAAGAAATGCTCGCGCCTCTTGCTGGAGTAAGCTCCGTATTTGGTAGAACAGGAGCAGTTACAGCTCAAAGCGGTGATTATACCACCTCACAGGTAACAGAGGGATCAAACCTTTACTATACCGATGCGAGAGCCAGGGCTGCTATTACAGGAACCACCAACCGTGTTACTGTAATAGCAGGAGTGGTTGATATCAGCTCCAGCTACGTTGGTCAAACCAGTATTACAACTCTTGGCACCATCGGTACAGGAACCTGGCACGGAACAGCAGTTGAGCTAACCTATGGCGGTACCGGAGCGAACCTTTCTGCTACTGGAGGAACCTCTCAGGTTTTAAAGCAAAATACCGTTGGAGGAACAATTACGGTGGCTCAACTGGCTGCCAGCGATCTTAGCAATGGTACCACCGGAAGCGGCAGTGTAGTGCTTGCATCGGGGCCGGCCATTACCGGCCACCCCACAATTGAAGGAGTAACTTCAACAGGAGCTACCGGTACCGGCAAGTTTGTATTTGATACAGCACCCACCATTGTAACCTCAGTAACAGTGCCTCAGATAATTGGAGGAACAGCTGTTGGAAGTACCGTTACCATTAAAGCCACCAGCAATGGTTCCAACACCGCATCTGCATCACTTTTCAATTTCATCAGCTCAGGAACGACTCCGGTCTTAACCTTCGGAGACTTCGGTGGGGCTGGGGATAACTTCTTTTTCTCCGCTCAAATAACACCTAGTAGCTCTAATTACTGGCTGAGAGCAACAGCATCGGTTAGTTACTTCAATGCGTCTTCCGACCTGCGTATGCAAATTGGAGGATCGAACATTATTATCTGTAGTTCGACCACAGCAACCATGTCCCAAGGGATTACAATTTCAGATGCAAAGAACATCGTCCTAAATACAACTACCGGGACCAAGATCGGAACCGCTACAGGGCAAAAGCTTGCATTTTGGAACGCTACACCAATTGTACAGCCCTCATCTGCAAATCAGGCCGCATTGACTGACAGCACCACTGGAACACCATCCTTTACCCTGGTTGATGTTGGTGCCGCTTTTTCCCAAGCGAACATCAACAATAATTTTTCATCCCTGTACCGGGTTATGAATGAGATGAGAAATGTACTGGTGAACACGGGGTTGATGAAAGGATCAGCATAATCAAAAATCTAAATAAATGGCAAAGAAAGGAGCAACATCAGCAAATGGTACAGTTAAAGACCTTAAACTAGGAATGGACAGAAAGGCCATCCAGGAAGCTATGCAAAAGGAAGGTCAGGAACGTGCTTTAAAAGTAGCAGAAAGCCTTAAGGAGAACAACTGCCGGATAAGCACTATAGTTGTTTACCGTGACGGGCAACTGGCGAATGTTGAACATCAAATTGTACCGAACTACGACTGAGAATGGGAACAACGACATCGGATTTCTATAACGAAATTATGGAGACCAAGGCTGCAGAAGCAGAGTTGGTTGGCTTACAGCCAGAAATTGATAATGCACAGGTTCTCAAGGATGACCTGGCAACATCAACCAAGGTTGCTGAGTTTCGTCTATGGGTATGGAACATTGCCTATGGGTTTCGGCAGATGTACACGTTTTTCACACAGTTAAAGGCCGATGTTCAGGAGATAGAGGATGCGAAGTCGCCACCTACAGACGGCTGGTGGAAAGCCTTGATACTTGATTTCCAGGAGAACTTCGAGCTTTCCTGGGATACAATCAAGCGCAGGTACCTTTATTCTGATACTACAAGCGATGCGGCAATCGCTTCTAGGATTGTAAAATTCTGCAGCATCACGGACTTTCAGGACACTGTCTTGATAAAGTGCGCTGCAGCCGATGGTGGTGGTCTACCCCTTGAACTGGATGTTGATCAGCTGGCAAAGGTGAGTAAGTATGCAAGAAGACAGCGCCCTCCCGGAACCACTGTAAATGTGGTAAGCCGGGAGCCGGACCTTATTAAGGTTCTTGGAACCATTTATATTGATCCGCTTGCTGATGAACCGACAGTAACAGCAGCGGTGGAAGCGGCAATCAATAATTTCGATAATTACCTGGAGTTTGATGGTACTTATAATATCACCAAGCTGGTGGATAACCTACAAAAAGTACCTGGGGTCCGCGAGCCTTATGATATCAAGGTTTATTACAAATATGGGCTTTTAACATACACTCAAATCACCAGGCAGTATCAAACAAGTGCTGGATATGTGAAGGTTGATCCAGCCAACCCGTTGAGCTCAACGCTTACTTATATAAAGGATGTTTAATAGTTATGCCATTAACTGGCGCTTGTTTATTAAGCGCAATACGCCACTTGAGATGCGGGACTCCCGCACACTCAGTTGGATTTATTGCCTTATGCACCCCTTAAAGACCCTGCATGAACTTTTCCTGTCTTACAGGGAGGAAGTACTTTTTCGGGTGCAGTTCCATTGCCAGGTGATCTATCTTGAGAAAGCGCTAAATGACAAGTTTAACGGAGGTCTTCCTGCCTACACCGGAGAAACCAGCACATCAGAGGGAACACCTGCAGGTATCTATATTGACAATCCCGGAGACCGGTTGCCAATACCCTACCTATTCAGGACCGAAGAGGGTAAAGACAATATGTTCCTATACAGGATTGGAGAAACGATCACCGACCCTCTGGATCAGGCTTACCTCTACAGAACCGAAGAGTACGAGAACCCAATTAACTACATTATCTATGTCCCGTTTGCTCTTGGTGACGTGGTAGCTGACCAAACACTTTACAATAACATTAAGGCTTTCGCCAATCTTTACCGGCCTGCCGCAAAACACTTTTCAATCATAAATTACTAAGCAATGAACCAAATTATAGCCGGAAGTGCACAGCTGGGCGGTATGCCTGCAAATCTGAACGACATTGAGTTTTGGCAGAATGCCACCATTGATGCTATTAAAGGGCTTGGCAGGGGGCTTAACCTTGGCGATACATTTATTACAGACGGGGTGGTGTTTACCGTATCAGGTGGCGCTCTTACTCACACTGCTGGTTATGTAATGCTGGATGGTGAAATATGCCAGGTTGATGCTTTAGGAGGCCCTGGTTTGACCATTGCCGGGAACTACATCTATCTTGAAAAGATTGACACCACAGACCCTACAGGTTTTAAACTATTCAGGGAGGCCGGTGTTGGCAGCAAGGACACATACCTGGTAAGAAAAGCCAAGTTTACGGCCTATGGATCTGTTCAGGCTGGAAAGGTTCTTTATAGTGCCTTGAAAACTACTGTAGAAGATGATGCCTGGCATTCAGTTGCTCCGACTTTTCTATCTTATGATAACGGTGGGGCGCTCGTTACGGGAGGGGTTCATAGTATAAGCGCAAACGGCCTTAAATACTATCGAAAAGGAAAAACGATTCATGTGTATGGAGCTTTTTCGGCTTCAATTTTGGCTGCTGTAAAAACTATTGCAATTAACGTTCCTCTCGATATGGTTACAGGCCAAACTGCCTATGGAGTAGGTTCGGCAATTTGGACCGGAACATCCCGAATTCCTGTTACGCTTGACATAGCTCTGTCTTATACAGGAGCTGGCGATGGACTTACCATTGCAAAGGTTGACGGTACCGATTTTGGTACTATATCCACTGCAAATGTTAGATACGCCATAGCTATTCATATCTATCCATAACAAACCAAAAAATACATCTTGAAAACACCAATTACTTACTACGGTGGTAAGCAGAAGCTTGCCACCGAGATTATCCGTTTATTCCCTAAACACAACCTATACTGCGAGCCTTTCTTTGGAGGGGGGGCCGTATTCTTTCAGAAGCCCAAAAGCCCTGTAGAAGTAATAAATGACACAAACAAGGAGCTGATCAACTTCTACAAGATGGTACAGAATGACTTTGTGGCCTTGGAAACGGAGATCAGGATCACATTGCATAGCCGTGACCTTCACCGTAAAGCCAAAACGATCTACCAAAACCCAGATATGTTCAGCGATCTGAAAAGAGCCTGGGCGGTATGGACCTTAGCGACCCAAAGCTTCAGTGGGATGCTGGACGGGTCCTTTGGTTACGATATCGCCAAAGGCACCACATCGGTCAAGGTTCGCAACAAACGGGAAGGGTTCACAGAGGAGTATGCTATCAGGCTACAGGACGTTCAGATTGAATGCGCTGATGCTATTCGTATAATAAGAAGCCGCGACACAAAGGATGCGCTTGTTTATGCTGATCCCCCCTATTATAATAGTGATTGTGGCCACTATGACGGATACACCCTGGAAGACTTCACCATGCTCCTGGAAGCACTAAGCAAAATGGAAGGCAAATTCTTGCTCAGCAGTTATCCCAGCCCTGTGCTCACACAGTTCACAGAGGAGCAGGGGTGGTTTACTAAGAGCTTCCAGCAGAGAGTGACAGTAGCAAACAAGTCCTCCAAGCCCGCAAAGACAAAGGTTGAAGTGCTGACAGCCAACTACGATATAACCAGTATGTAATTACTGGTTATATTTGCTTTATGGGACATAAAGGAGGGGTAACAACTGACGATGGGGAGCAGTTCGATTTCGAAGTGTTCTATTCCGACAACAAGTCTGATATATTCTTACGCAAAGCAGTTATCACCCATAAAGATGGTAGGGTTACTCAGCTGTCATATAACGCTAGTGAGCCGATAGGTGAGCGTAGGATATTTATTCGTCACTTGGAGTCAATTGGATGGATTAAGAAAAGTAGTTAAAACGTTTTATAAAAGTAGTGAATTCGATTTTGCGATTTTACAGTATAGATGTGATTAATTTTTTCATGTATATTTTTTTAAATGGTTTATTCAGGGTGAACCTAGTTCTAGAAATAAAAAATCTATCCATCTAAGGCTATAGATGGACAGATTTTTTTAGAGATATCGAAATTTATAATGCACTTAAGATTTTTTGCAACTCTTCCTTCGACTTGCCTAATTTGACTTGCAATCTGCCCATCATCTCTTCTTTTTTTCCTTCTTCAAACATCAAATCATTGTCGGTTAATGTTGCAAATTTTTGCATTAATTTTCCCTTTTGTTCATTCCAGTTACCTTTTAATTCAGTTGTGTTCATTGTTTTATTATTTTTATGTGAATAAATTTTCACTGAACAAAAGTGGAGGTAGAAACGGATTATTTCATTATACAATAAAAGCTATTAATTATACTTTTCACAGCTATTCAATTGATTTTAGATTATTGAATCAAGCTTCTAGTTCGATTTTCTGTTTAAGAATTTGTACTGAATAGGAATTTGGAATGATTTTTTTACCATGAGTGAGCGCATAAACTTTAGTGAATTCAGCTCCAAAATAAAGTATAATAGCCGAGTAGTAAACCCAAACCAAAATTAAAATTACTGAACCTGCAGCACCGTATACCGAGGCAATTGCACTGCTTCCCAAATATGCACCTATCGCAAATTTTCCTATCATAAATAAAAATGCAGTAAATGATGCCCCAATTATGCAATCACGTAGCGCTATTTTACCATCCGGTAGTGATTTAAAAATTACAGTAAACAATAGTGTAATAATCATGTAAACAACCAAAAGATTTAAACCATAAAATAGGTAAATGCTATCTTGCGGAAATCGAGTTGTTAAGCGGTTATTCATCACATCCATTAATGAATTTACAATTAAACCTACCATCAGTAAAAATCCAACTGAACCTATCATTGAAAACGACATTAGGCGATTTTTTATAAATTTCAGAAATCCTCTTTTGGGTTTCGCTTTTATACTCCAAATAAAGTTAAGCGAGTCCTGTATTTCTGCAAAGACTCCCGAAGCACCAATCAGTAAAATAATTAATCCTATTGTAGTAACAAAAGTGTTGCTGTTTGACAGTTTTACATTTTTAATAGTTTCTTGTATTTGCACCGCGGCTTCGTTTCCAACCAAACCATTTATTTGACCAAAAATTTCTCCTCGGACAGCTTCTGCTCCAAAAAAGAAACCGCACAAACTTATGATGATAATAAGAAGCGGAGGGAGCGAGAATATTGTATAATAGGATAAGGATGCACTGAGCTTTAACCCATTGTCATCAACAAATTCACTAAAGGTTTCTTTAATTAGATAATATAGCTTATGAATTATTGATTTGATTTTCAGACGATATTTTTTAAACATATTTTTAATTTTATAATTCGTTACAACTTCTACTTTAAATAAAGCCTGCGATTAGTTGATGTTTATTGATATCCATTGATGGAAGGTTTCCCAATTTCAAAATCACGATACCCAAAATCACCACTTTTAAATGAATTTACTTTAAATACATCTTGCTTATATCCGGGAATTGATGGGTAATAGGAAACTGAAAATTGAAAAGTATTAAAAACCAAATTATCGTTTTTTATCAACATTCCTATTCCTATTTGAGAATAAATTTTGCTTCTTTTAAATCCGGTTTTTGCATCACTCAGCATTCCAACTGAATAGATTAAGTAAGGACCAAATCTAAAACCAATTACATTCCAAGGTGCATACGATTGTGTTTGGAGTTTCAATAATAAGCGATTAGTTCCAATCAAATCCGAACTGTTGAATCCATCAATTCCATTACCATCATTAATATTCAATCCTTCCGTGTTGTTTCTGTTTATTCCAAAAGTCAATTGAGGTTTTGCAAATTCACGAAATCTCCATTTTCCTATTTCTAGCAAATGGGTGAAATAAATAATGCTTATTGATAAAATTCCTTGCTCGGCTTTTAAGGCACGCAAGTAAGTGCTATACTCGTAATTCGAACTCATGTATCCCCATGAGAAGAAATTTCCAAACGATATTCGGCCACTTAAATAAGTTCTACCAGTCTTATTTTTTTCCTGGTAACCCAAAGTTAAAGCATATACTTTTCCAACAGGTACATCCTCAGGTATACCATAGTTAAAAATAAACTTGTCTTGCACATATTTACGGGTTGAAATACCGGCACTAGCGATGTAAATATTTTCGGGGCGATATGCATGTGAAAGGTCGTACATTTCTTCCGGTTTCTCAGCATATTTAGTTCGAATAAAATGTAGTGCCGATATAAAATTTGTTGAGCGATTATTTTCAGTATTCCCTTTAAATAATT
>WBZU01000189.1_pt1 | contig 60007 bp, 47 predicted proteins | sample 5204311 | NCBI WGS metagenome assembly WBZU01 (sample SAMN12344359, study PRJNA552823) | activated sludge metagenome | biome: Activated sludge suspended growth; feature: Nitrification reactor; material: Wastewater; isolation source: activated sludge from nitrification reactor of wastewater...
GCACTTGCCGAACGATCTCGCATGACGCTCGCCGAATTGGGCATAAGGAACGTGCGAGTTCACATCGCGGATGGAACGCTCGGATGGCCGCGCGAAGCCCCCTACGACGCCATCTCGGTGACGGCCTCGGGACCTCGAGTTCCCCAGGAATTGCTCGATCAGCTCGCGGTCGGAGGTCGTCTGGTGATCCCCGTGGGCGACGAACTTTGTTCGCAAAATCTTCTGCTCATCGAACGCACCGGGCCGAACGGGTTTGCCCAAACAAACGTTTGTCCCGTACGCTTCGTGCCGCTCGTGGGTGCTCGCGGGTGGAATGACGAGCTGGGTACGGCTTCTTAAAATCGCGGGAACGTTTCCGGTGTTTTCGGCGGATGACGCACGGATGCTTCGTCATCGTGGGTTACGCCGGTCGAATGCAACATTGCAATCGACCCCATACCGTCACCAAGCCTCGCAAACGGCTGATTTTGGGTCTTTGAAACACTGAAACTCATTCGTGCACTTGTTTCATCCGCCAATGGTCGGCGAGGGAATTTCGGCCGAAGTACACGTGGTGTCCGTCTGGCCTCGATTTTGCTGCGTAGGGTCGACATGAATACCCATCGAACGTTCTTGTGGCCGTTTGTCGTCATATTCGCGGGCCTCGCCGGCTGCGGCGGAGGAGGAACCGCGATGATGGGCATGAATGGCGGTGCCGGCGGATTTGGAAGCGGCGGAAGTGATGTCGGCGGCGCGGCTTTGGGGGGGCTCAATCCCTTGCCCGGCCCGGTCACCGTGGAAAACGAAACATTCACGACGGCGGACCGATGCGCGATGTGCCATTCCGCAAACGACGTGGCGCTTCGGGATGCGGCCGGACGCGACGTTTCGCCATTCGCGTTATGGCGACGATCGATGATGGGTTTTTCCGGGCGTGATCCTTATTGGCTCGCGGCCTTCAGCCATGAATTGGCGGACAATCCGGGGGCCAAAGAGACCATCGAAGCGACATGTACGCGGTGTCATGCGCCGGCGGCGGCCGTCACGCTGGGCAAATCCGGTACGCATCTGACGTTCGACGACATCACGACGAATACCTCGAGCATCGGACATTTGGCTCGCGAAGGCGTGGGATGTGCGGTTTGTCATCAAATAAAACCGGACAATTTCGGCCAGGCATCGAGTTTTACCGGGCAATACATCATTGGAACGGAGCGCCGCATGTACGGGCCGCACACCAATCCGTTCACGATGCCCATGATGAACAACGTGAACTTCACGCCGACGTATTCCAATCACGTCACCGACAGCGGTTTATGCGCCACGTGTCATACCGTGATTACCCGAGCCCTCGACGACAAGGGTAATCCCACGGGCCCCGAAGTGCCCGAACAAGTTCCGTTTTTGGAATGGCAGAACTCGAGTTTTTCCTCGGGTCCGACGGCCCGAAGCTGCGCCGGTTGTCACGTCCCCACGATCGACGAAGATGGGAAAACCATTACGACGCAAATCTCCAATCGTCCGCCATTCTTGGATCCGCGAAGTCCCGTGGGTCGACATACGCTGGTCGGAGGAAACGCGTATATGCTGGACGTTTTGGCCGATAACGCCGCTTGGACCGGGACGAATGTTCCGCAAAACGAGCTCGTGACCGCCGCAGAAGACACGCGGCGTAATATCGGCAAAGCTGCAAACATTCGCATCCAAAAGGCCGAACGAGCCAATGGGCAACTCACGCTCGAAATCGTGGTCGAGAATCATTCGGGGCACAAATTCCCCACGGCCTATCCTTCACGTCGCGCGTGGATTCATCTGCTGGCCAAGGACAAAAATGGCGGGATCGTCTTCGAATCGGGAAAGTTCGATGGGCAGGGGAAAATCGTGAATGCGCAAAACCAGCGCCTCGATGGTCCCGACGTCTTGTTGCCGCATCGCGACGAAATCACGAAAGAGGACGAGGTGCAGGTGTATGAAGCGGTCATGTCGGATGCGATGGGCAAACCGACGCACGTATTGCTGCGAGCGACGGGGTACGTGAAGGACAATCGACTATTGCCGGCGGGTTGGTCCGCCGCGCATGTCACGGCGGCCATGACCAAGCCCGTGGGCACGGGAAATGACCCGACGTTTGTCCCGGCCGGCGACCTCGTCACGTATCGTTTCAACGTGCCGGATGGAGCGCTCGAAATCGCCGCCGAGCTTTTGTTTCAAACGGTTCCGCCTTCGTCGATGGATGTTCTTTCCGGCGTGGATACCGCAGCCGCGCGAACGTTCACGGCGATGATGAAGGCAAAACCGCCGCTTCCGGAACGCGTATCGAATGCCTCGACGACCGTGCCGTGACGCGTAATTTCGTCCCAAGGTGGACATCACCCATGATAACCTCGGGGCATGCGACAATGGCTTTCGTTGATGCTCGCCCCGTTTGTCTTTACCGCATGCAGTGATCCCGCCACATTGGTAACGGCGCCGCACATTACGGCGCTTTATGGAAAACCCGCCGAAACATCTTTGTCACCATATCCTTCGGATCGGTACACGCTGCCCGATGCGACCACCGCGACCGGACGTCGTGTGCACATCGGGCCCGATGTCACCAGCGACGAGCTCATTGCGGGTTACGACACGACCGTCGTGCAGCTCAATGAAATGGACGGGTTTTCTACGGTGGGCGGGGTCGTGGTCAATTTCAGCGGCCCGATTGACGCGCGCAGCTTGGTGCTCGCTCCGGACGCCGAACCTCCGCTTCTCGGACCGATTCTCGATGCCGCGGATTATCAAAAACCCGACGCGCCGTTTTACCTCGTCGATGTCGACCCGGCGTCGCCCGAAAAAGGTCGGCCCGTGGGATTGATTCCGCAATGGTATGCTCAACCGGACGATGGATATTATCCCGACGATTTTACACTCATTGCCGAACCGGCCATTCCGCTGCGTCCGGGAAATCGATACGCGTTTGTCGTTACGAATCGATTGCATGCCGAAGACGGTCGGCCGATGGATCGATCGCCCGAGATGGACGCATTGATCGGCGCGGGAGCGGAGGGCGAGTATGGCAAAGAGGTCTCGGACGCGCTCGACGAAATCGAAAAAAGTGTGGGCGTGAAGCGCAGTGATGTCGTTTTGGCGACAGCGTTCACGACGGCGACCATTCGTTCGGGCATCGAAGCGCTCGGCATGGCGGCCCGGAAAAACCCCGTACCGGCGCTTGTTTTGCCGTGGGAAGTGGAGCAAGGCCCGGAAGCCGGCGGGCGAGTTCGTTTCAAGGCCAAATATGCAGCTCCGGAATATCGAGCGGATAAGACGGGCACGTGGGAATTCAAGGACGGCGTCCCGGTGGTCCAGAAAAACGCGGAGCTCGAATTGTTTTTGGCCTTCTCCAATGCGGAAGTCTCTGGAAAACGTCCCGTCGTCATTTATGGGCACGGATTGGGCGGCGACAAGGACGGAACATGGGGCACGGCGGAACGTTTGGCGGGCATCGATCCCAAGGGAGCGGCGATCTTTGGAATCGATTCGCCGGAGCATGGTTCGCGGGCGCGCGATCCCAATCAAAACGCGCTGTTTGCCGCATATTACTTTTTTGGAGTCGACGACAAAAACCAAACGTTCGACATCGGCAAAGCTCGGGACAACTTTCGCCAAATGGCGTCCGACCAACTCGAGCTCGTGAGATTCATTCAATCGCTGAATACACTGGATTTGTTGCCGGTGGGCGCCCCGGATGGCATTGCGGATTTGGATACTTCGCGCATTTTGTACATCGGGCATTCATTCGGTTCGGTCCAAGGCTCGACGATCATGGCCCTGGCGCCGGAAATCACGCATGCCGTGTGGAACGTCGGTGGTGACGGCTTGATGAAATTGCTCCGAGATTCCGGCACGTTCAGCGTTCTGGTGAATTTGTTTCGCCCGCCGAATACCCCGGATGGAGCATTGGGACGGTTTTTCGCGGTCTCGCAAGCCGTCGTGGATCCGGGCGATCCGCTCAATTATTCGCGCTTTTGCGCGCTCGATGAACTTCCGGGAACGACGGGAGCAAAACCGCGCGACATTTTGCTGCAAGTCGTGCTGAATGACACGATCGTCCCGAATTCTTCGAGTGAAGCGCTGGCTCGAGCCATGGGGGCGACGCATGTCAATCCCCTTCGACCCGTCAGCGGTTTGCCCGAAAAAACAGGTCCCCTCTCGGCAAACGGAGCAACCGGATCGACGCTGGTCATGAGCCAATTCGATAAAATCAACGGCGGTAAAAAGGCCGTCCACGGCGAGCTGATCTTCGCTCCCGAGGGTCAAGCCCAATATGTCGAGTTTTTCAAGTCGGGCCTCGCTTCGCCCCACGCAACGGTCAAACCGGCATACTGAAAACTTGCGTAAAGCCCATTCGTCTGGTATTCGACGTCCGGGAGTTTTTCACGAATGACGGACTTCGACGGTTTGCCCGGACCACCTCCACGAGAACGCGGCATCTTCTGCAATCGCACGATGAACATGCGGTCGATCAAGGCGATCGGCTACGACATGGACTATACGCTGATTCATTACCGCGTGGACGAGTGGGAACGCCTGGCTTTCGAGCATTTGAAATCGTGGCTCTTGGCGCGAAACTTCCCCGTCGAAAATCTCTCCTTCGATCCGAATCTCGTCATTCGCGGGCTCATCATCGATATCGAGCAGGGTAATTTGCTCAAAGTGAATCGATTCGGCTACGTCAAGCGAGCCATGCACGGCACGCAATTCGTCGATTTCGACAACATGCGCCGCATGTATGCCCGAACGATCGTCGATTTGTCCGAAGCCAGGTTTGTCTTTCTGAATACGCTGTTTTCGGTCTCCGAAGCCTGCATGTACGCCGGGCTCGTGGATTTGCTCGATGCGGGAAAATTGCCTGCAGGCACCAGCTACGAGCAATTGTATCGATTAACGAAAAAAGGCCTCGATGAAGCGCATACGGAAGGACGCCTCAAAGCCGATATCGTCGCCGACCCCGATCGTTTCGTCGTACTCGATCCCGACGCGCCGCAAGCCTTGATCGACCAAAAACGCGCCGGCAAGAAACTGCTTCTGATTACGAACTCCGAATGGAGCTACACCGATGCGATGATGGGATATGCGTACGGGCGATTTTTGCCCGAGGGTATGTCCTGGCGCAACCTCTTCGATGTCGTCATCGTCCAGGCTCGAAAACCTGAATTCTTCATGCAGCGTTCGCCTCTTTTTCGAGTCGTCACCGAAGATGGTTTGTGTGCGCCGTCCAATGGCCCCATCGTCATGGGTCAATGGTATTTGGGCGGAGACGCCATGATCGTGGAAAAATCATTGGGTATTTCGGGCGACGAAATCCTTTACGTCGGCGACCATATTTGGGGCGATGTGCGCGTATCCTCGAGCATTCTGCGGTGGCGCACGGCGCTCATTCTACGCGAGCTCGAAGACGAGGTGCAGGCTTCGCATGCCGCGCGAGTGGACGAAGCGCGCCTGGCCGCATTGATGGAGGAAAAAGAAGCGAAAGAACTGGCCATTTGCCAACTGCGCTTGATCGAACAAAGGCGCAAATCCGGCGATAAGGTACCCGCAGGAGCTCCGACGCTCGACGAGATCGAATTGCGCACGCAGGCCATGAAGCAGGCTCTGGTCGAACTTGACGAGCGTATTGCACCGCTCGCGAAAGCCGCCGGGGAAGTTTCCAATCCGAATTGGGGCCTTCTGTTACGTACCGGCAACGACAAGAGCCATCTGGCGCGCCAAATCGAACGCTCGGCGGATATTTATACGTCGCGCGTTTCGAATTTTCTCCAGCACACGCCGTATTTTTATTTCCGCTCGCGTCGAGGCTCGTTGCCGCACGATCCGTCGGGCGAAGCGCCCAGCCCGAATCCGGGACCGTGACTCAATCGGGCGATTCGAATTGACCGGCGCATCGTTTCCGCCGATCATGCGCGGGCGATGATCGACGAAAAGCAAGCTCTCACCGAAGTTCAAGCTGCGCTGGACGCGGCACAAAAGCGTATTGCCGAGCTGGAAGCGCGTATTGCCGCCGAAGCGAAGGACCGTGAAGAGCATCCCCACTGGGTGCTGACATTGCTTGACAGCGCGGAAATCGGGCTTTGGGAATGGGACATTTCGCTCAACAAAGTCACGTGGGCCGACGCGACGTTGGCGATTTACGGCGTCACGCGCGAAACCTTCGCCGGAACGCTCGAAGCTTACTTGGGGCTGGTTCATCCGGACGATCGCGCGCGCGCGGCGGCACGTGTCGAACAAGCGTTTGCCCAGCAGGAATCATCGTATTTCGTCGAGCATCGATTGGTTCGTCCCGATGGTGAAATCCGTTCCTTGATTGCCCATGGGTATTTGTTTCGCGATGAAACGGGAAAACCTTATCGGCTTTGCGGGATCATTCAGGACGTCACGGACCAGCAGCGCAAAGACGACGAACGCGTGGTGATGCAGCAGCAAATCATCGACGCGCAACGGGAGAATTTGCGCCAGCTTGGGGCACCCATCATTCCGCTCGCCGCCAATACGCTGGTCATGCCGCTCGTCGGAACCCTCACGCCGGAGCGCGCGATGCTCGTCACGGAGACGCTTTTGGAAGCCGTGACGGCGCGGGCCGCCGAGTTTGTCATTCTGGATGTCACGGGTGTTCCCGGCGTGGACAACGACGTGGCCGAGGGGTTGTTGCGGGTCGCGCAAGCCGTGCGCCTTTTGGGTGCCGACGTGGCGCTCACGGGCATGCAGCCGGCGGTGGCCAGATCGCTCGTGGAGCTCGGCGTGGATATGAGCGCGTTCGTGGCGAAGGCCGATTTGATGAGCGGGATAGCTTGGGCCAGGAAAAACGCTCGGCGCTGAATTATTTGGCCACTTCGGTCTTGCATCCGAGCAGAATATCGATGGAAGCACCGTAATCGGCGCGCACGGCCGAGCAAGTCGATGCGCACAATTGGATTTTCGTCGGTACGAGCGGGTTGTCGTAATACCAACCCGCTCCGCCGGCGCAATCGGCATTTTGCAGAATGGTTTGCGCATTGCCGCCGGCCGACGGAGTAAACTGCACGTTCACGAGCGTCGTGTCGATTTCGCCTCCGGCGACTTTGGAGGGCAGTTCGAATTCGCAAGGTAATGCTTTTCCGCGGGCTTTCGCCAATGCATTTTGGAATTCCAGTTGCACGTTCACGTCGCTGACCAAAATCGCGGAATCGGTACCGCCGCCGACGGCGATTTGATCGGCCACGTTTTTGGGTATCCCGGGCAAACCAATGACGAACGTGAGCACTTTGAAGTTCTTGAGGCCCGTATTCGCGAGCGACGCAATGACCGCCGGATCTTCCGGATTGACGCCTCCGCACAAAGGAGCCGGTCCCACGGGCGCTCCGTCGGTCACGAGCAGCACGGCGCAGGCCGTATTCGGTTTTTGTTGCAGCGTATCGGCGCACGCCAGAATGGCCCCGCCGAGCGCCGGGTAAATGGGGGTTTTGAATCCATTCGGTGTCTCCGCAGCGATTGCATTTTGAATGGGTTGCGCATTGGCGGGCAAGTCGCCGAAAGGAACGACGGGGGTTTGGTATTTGAATTGATCGCACGTCGATTCATCGGGCAACGGGAAAAAGTTCAGCGCCACCGATGTCCCCGCGGACACGGGATCAGCCACGAATGCACCGAGACCGGCTTTGGCGTATTCCCATTTGTTGCCCGTGACCATCGAGCTCGATTTATCGAATGCAATGTAAAGGCTCAGAGGAATCGCCTTGCCTTTTTCGGATACGGCGCCGCAAGCGGAATCCGGCGTGAGCCCGCCGTCGTCTCCGGGCGTGGGACCACCGTCGCCAAAAAGAATTCCTCCCCCGTCACCGCTCGAGCTGCCATTGCTGCCGGCCCCGCTTCCCGAGGATCCGGGATTTCCCGAGGAAGAGATCGTGCTGTCGGGAGCGCATGCGGCAAGGCCGGCGGCATAGAGAGCGAACGACGAAAGCGCAAGGAATACGAATCGATGATGTTTCATGAGGAACGATGGTGCCAATGGGAACGAGTCACGTCAATGAATTCGTGCATAGCCGCAGTGTGTCAATTCCGAAGCGGCATATTGCGTCGGGTGTGGATTTGGACTTCGTGCCGAAAACACTTGCCAAATGCGCCGAGGCAGGATTAACTCGACGCCATGCGCGCGCGACATTACCTTGGTACAGTTCTTAGTTTGGTATTCGGATCCCTCGCAATTTCGGCCGCCGGATGTGCCGAAGGAGGTTCCGTTACCTCAGGTGGCAACACTCAATCCAGCAGCTCGGGGGCCGGAGGCGAAGGAACCGGAGGTTCCGGAGGAAATGGCACGGGCGGCCAGATGGGCTCGAGCAGTTCGAGTGCGTCGAGTACCAGTTCGTCCAGTTCAACCAGTTCGTCCGGGACAGGCGGCGCCGGCGGCGAAGGAGGCTCGGGCGGAGGCATGGCGAGTTCGTCCAGTACATCCAGCACCTCCAGCTCGGGTATGGTCGATCCCTGCATGAACGGGTGTCCGCTCAACACGTACAACATTGACGGAAACAAGCTCACGGGCGAATGCGGATGCGAATATGCGTGTACGCCGACGGGAGCGAGCGATCCGGTCGACGATCAATACAAGGACGACAACTGTGACGGCGGCGATTTCGTCGTGGAAAACTGCGTGTACGTATCGGTCGGCCAAGGCAGTGATGCGGCCGGCGGCACGCGTATGGATCCGATGAAAACGATTGCCGCGGCAATCGATAAAGCCAAAGCGGTCGGTGTACCGGCGGTGTGTTTGTCGGGTGAAATCTATGACGAAGCGGTCACGGTCGCGTCGGGCATCAGCATTTACGGCGGATTCGACCAAAATGATGCCGATTTCAAATTCCGTCGTTCACCCAATGTGACGACGACGGTTCGCGCGACGGGCACGGTGTTTTACGCCCCGCAAATCGATGCCGAAACGCATATCGAAGGCATTACGGTTTTGGCACAAACGCCCATGGGCGCCGGCGAAAGCACCTACGGCGTTCGTCTCGGCGGCGGCCTCGGAACGTTGTACGTCCGGTACAACAAGATGACCATTGGTAATGGCACGGATGGCACCAAAGGCACGAACGGTGCGGCGCAACAAGTCACGCAAGCGCCTTCGGGAATCAATGGAACCGCCGGAGCGGAGAAGAACAACAATTCCGGGTTTGGCGGAGTAGCCCCCACGTGCGACGCGCCCGGAGGCAAAGGCGGCGACGGCGGCTCCGATGCGGCATCGGGTCAAGCCGGTGCGCAAGGGTTTGGCGGGACGCCCGGAGGTAATGGCGCAGGCGCCAATGCCTGTACGCCCGCAGTCGGATCGCCCGGAGTCGCGGGCGGCTCCGGCACTCCTGGAACCAGTTCATCGCAAGGCGCTCCCGGACAAGGCGGCGCAAACTTGGGAAGCGCAATGGGCCATGTCTACCTGCCTGCGGCCGGCACGGCGGGCGCCAATGCAATGACCGCCAATGGCGGCGGCGGCGGTGGTGGTGGCGGCGGAGGCAAAGGCGACGGTCTTTGCTTCGGCGCTTGGGACAAAGGCGGCGGCGGCGGCAGCGGCGGATGCGGCGGAAAAGGCGGCAATGGCGGTGCCGGCGGAACAGGCGGCGGCGGAAGCTTCGGCGTCTTCGCCGTCTCGGGCAAAATCATCATGACGGCCAATGAAATCCTGCTCGGCGCCGGCGGCAATGGCGGCCTTGGTGGCAATGGTGCGCTTGGACAAACAGGTGGCGTCGGCGGAACCGGCGGTGGCAACAGCGACGACAGCGGACCCGGCGGACCCGGCGGCGCAGGCGGAAAAGGCGGCGCAGGCGGACCCGGCGGCGGCGGTGGCGGCGGCCCGAGCGCCTGCCTTGCTCGTACCGCGGCCGTCACCTTCACCTTCATGACCAACAGCTGCTCCACGGGCGCCGTGGGCCTCGGTGCCAATGGCGGGACAAACCCCGAAGGCGGCATCGGAAATAAGGGCAACAACGGCACCTCCGGCTTCAACATTCAGCTCAATTGAGTTTGTCCGCATTGTAGAGCCGACAAACCAATCCGCATCCCGCCCATTCCCCGATACGAATCCCGGAGCACGTCGCTCCGGGTAGGTTCGAGTGAAACCCAGTGACAATCCGATCGGTATCCGCTACACCATGCGTGTTCCGGTTGGATTGTCTTGCGGCAGTTCGTACGTTTTGCATAATCGAAGCGCCGTTTGACCTGAAAAACACAGACAAACCTCATGACCTTGCACATCGTCGAAATCGCCCCCGGCGACAAAAAGCGCCTCCGAGACTTCCTCGACCTGGCGCGTGATATCTACGCCGACGATCCCGCCTGGATTCGCCCTCTCGACATGGACGTCGAAGATCGTTTGAATCCCAAGAAAAATCCTTTCTTCGAACACGGCAAAGCGGCCGCTTTCGTTGCGTATCGCGATGGAAAACGCGTCGGACGGATCACCGCGCAAATCGACCACGCCCATCTTGAAAGGCACAAGGACGACGCCGGGTTTTTCGGTTTTCTCGATACCATCGACGATGCCTCCGTCGCCCGCGTTTTGCTCGACAAAGCCGCTTCCTGGGTCACCGGCCACGGCATGAAACGCCTGCGCGGCCCCATGTCGCTCAACATCAATGAAGAAATGGGCTGCCTCGTCGAAGGTTTCGAGCATCCCCCGGTCATCATGATGCCCCATCATCGCGCGTACCAAGGCGGCCTCATCGAACAGGCGGGTTTTTCCAAAATCAAAGACGTCTTCGCGTGGAAATACACCGTGGGCCAAGTCCCCCCGCGCGCTCAAAAAGCCCACGACGAAATCCTCGCCATGCCCGAGGTCACGGTTCGTCCGGTCAATCCCGGCCGCATGCTCGATGAAGTCCGCGTCATCATGGATATTTTCAATGACGCTTGGAGCGAAAATTGGGGGTTTGTCCCGCTATCCCAATCCGAGCTCGCCAAAATGGCCGCCGACCTGAAACTCATTCTCGTCCCCGAATTGACCTTCATCGTGTCGATCAACGGCGAACCCGCCGCCGTCGCTTTGGCCTTGCCCAACATCAACGACCTCGTCCGCGACTTCGACGGCAAACTCTCCGTCTTCACGATCCCGAAGCTTCTGTGGCGCCTCAAAGTGAACGGCGCCAAGAGCGGCCGACTCATCATCCTCGGCGTGCGCAAAAAATACCGAAATGTGCGTCGATTCATGGGTTTGTCGGCGTACCTGTACGTCGCGATGAACCACGCCGCTCAAAAGCTCGGCATGACCCACGGCGAACTTGGCTGGACCCTCGAAGACAACGCCGCCATCAACTCGGGCATTCGCCTCATGGGCGGCCGCGTTTACAAGAAGTATCGCGTCTACGAACGTTCCTTGTGACAAATCGATCCCGCGAACGTTTTGACCGGAGCCCTTTGTATTCGTACAATGCGCCCATGCGTCGAACTTTCGTGGCGTTCGCGTTTGCCGGTGCGACCGTTGCCTCATCCCCCGCCGATGCTCGAGCAGAAGCGCCGACGCAACCTGCGCACGGCGCGCTCGTGATCGCCTTGGGCAATGACGTCACGGCCGCCACGAAAGCGTTGGCGCGTGAAGTTTATCGAAACGAACGCCTCCAACCGACGGTCGATGAAACCACCGTCCGCGTTCTCACCGGTGAACCGCCGGCCCCGGATGCTCCCGAACCGGTGCAATCCTTGGCGCGAGTTCGAGCATCTTTGCCGACGACACCCGATGATCTCGGCGCCAAGCTCCTCGCCGCCATCGGTCTCGAGCGCCATGTCGAAATCGTCGTCGCGGTATCGATGACGGCGGATCGTCCAACCGCTCGTGTCGTGCGTGTCGATCGGGCCAAATACGAATCCGTGCTGCTCGAAGCCACGACCGAAAGGCAGGAGCCGGACGTCGTGAAGTACGGCTGGCCCGGAGCAACCTCCGTATTGCTTCAGCTTTTCGTACCTCCGGCCCCCGCGACGGCACCGGCTTCGGGGGCGATCGCCCCGCGCAAGGTCGAAGTTCCGGCGAAACAGGTCCCGGACAAACGTTCGTCCTGGTACAAGTCACCTTGGTTCTGGGGCCCGTTGGGAGCGGTGGTAGCCACGGGAGCGGCCATTCTGATCACCTCGCAAGTGACGAAAGACGACGTCGACACCGTGCATTTGCGGGGTCAAGTGGGGCCATGAGATTGCGGGGGCTGTTCGTTGTGGCGGCGGTTTTTCCAGCCGCACTCGGCGTCACGGCCCAAACGTCGGCGCAATCCTTGACCCGGCCGTATGATGCGCCTGTCGTGACGAACTCTCGCGCGACGACCCCGGCGAAACCTCCCGCGTATCGAGAGGCCCTGGAGCAAGGTTTGTCGTTTGTTTACCATCCTGCAGCGCACGAACGAGTTCGTGCGGTCATGCCCGCGATGGTGCGGGCGCGGGATCGACTGCGCGCACAGCTTGGACGGGACGTCTTATCGACGCTGGAAATTCGCATTGCGGCAATTCCGGAAGAAATGCGCACGTTGGGCCCGTTGGAGGACATTTCGCCTTATGCGCCGGCCATTGCCTTTTCGAAGCAGCGTTTGATTCTGACGAGCCTTGGATCGTCGCGATCGCTCGAGCCGACCGATTTGAGCACGACGCTCACACATGCCTTGGCGCATCTGGCGCTCGATGAAGTGCTCGAGGACCACGCGGTGCCGGTGTGGTTTCACGAAGGATACGCGGCGTCCATGGCGGGCGATGGTCGTTCGATGCGCGCCGAAGCGATGGTCATGGCGGCGATGCAGCAGCGACTTTTGGGCATTGCGGAAATGCACGCCCGATTTCCCGTCGACGCGCCCGAATCATCGGCGGCGTACGCCCACGCGGCGGATTTTCTGATGTATTTGTCGGACAAACCGCGCCAAAAATCTTTCGCGAACTTGCTCGAGCGCACACGTAATGGTGAGCATTTCGATTCGGCCTTACCTGCGGCGTACGGAATGACGACGTCGAAGGTGGAAGAGGGTTGGCGCGCGAGTATGGCGCGTCGTTATGGATTCTTGCCGGTATTTTTGGGCGCAATGGCGATTTGGGCGGTGATTGCCATAGCGATTTGGGCCCGCAAGTTCTGGCTGGAGCGCAAAGGTCGCCAGGAAAAACCATTACGTGACGCTGCACGAATCGAACCCCAGCCCGAGCGCATTTCGATCATCGATATGGTGGTCGCGCGAGCCGAACGCTTGCCTGCGCGCGGACGTGGGGAGAGTACGGGAGCGACGATTCCGCTGGAAGCCGAAGTGCCGAAAGTCGAACACGAAGGCGATTGGCATACGTTGCATTGACGACGCGGCAAAGAAAAACCACCCCGTCGAATTCGTTCGAGGTTTCTTAGGTCAAACCCGATGCAAATCGTTTGGCGGGACGATTGCCGGGCAACGGAATCCTCAGCACCGAAACCAATGATTCGCCGGCGCGCTAATCGAACGTCCCGGCCCCCTCGTATCTCGACACCTCGGTCCGAACGCTCGGCGACGAAACGAAGTCTGCGATACGACCCGCCACGGTCTCGACATCCCCATATCCCTCTCCCGACTCCTCGACTACTATCGTCCACCTCATGGACGTCGTTTCGGTCTGTCCTTTCCGCGTCACGTCGTTGCTTTGGCAAAGGCAGCGTGGCGGCTCGGTCCTCACGATCATAAGCAAAGCGACGTTCGACCTGTACCCGACGCTCGCGCGTCTTTCGCAAGATCAAGACGACCCGAACGAAGACGACAACCACTGGAACGACGATCCCGCGCGAAGTCTCTATTCGCCCAATGACCTCGTTCCTTTCAAAGTTCGCGCCGATGTCGTGCTCGTCGGACACGCTTTTGCCCAGCGAGGCGAACAAGTCCGCTCGATCCCGACGCGCCTCGTCGTCGGATCCATGGACAAAGCCGTCGAAGCTCATGGAGAACGCGCGTTTGCCATCGACGGCAGCCTGCGCGAAGGCGCTCGTGTCACCAAAGTTCCCCTGCGCTACGAACGCGCCGCTGGTGGACCCGATACGTACAACCCCGTCGGAGTTCGTCCAGACGCACCTTTCGATGCCCACGGCTTGACGCCCCTGCCAAACCTTCAACCGCCGGGCCTGCACATCCAATCGCGAAATGACGTGATTCCATCGATTGGATACGGCCCCATCGCGCCGGCGTGGCCGGGACGTGTCGATCGTCTCGGACAACACGCCGCGACTTTTTCCTGGCACAACCTGCGCAATCATCCGTTGCCCGAAGATATCGATCCGTCTTTTTTCAACTGCGCTCCGCCCGATCAGCAGCTCGACGAATTACGCGACAACGAACGCATCGTGCTCGAAAACCTACATCCGCAGCAGCCGCGGCTCATCACGAGTTTGCCCGGGCTCCATCCGCGAGTATTTGCCGTTCGCGCGGGCAATGCGGCCCAAGAAGTCGCGGTTCGTTGTGACACACTCTGGATCGACACCGACCGGCAGCAATGCACCGTGGTTTGGCGTGGTCAAATGGTCCTCGAACGACCCACCACCACGGGTCGCGTCGTCGTCGCCATGGAAGAACCCGGACAACGCCTCGTTTGGGCCGATGTCGAGCGGCATTTTGCAGGCTTGGGACCTGTCGCCCCCGCGCATGATTCCGAGCCGCGCCGCGAATCCGTCAGCATGCCTTCGCCTGTCGCTCCAGCCAGACCGTCGCGCCCGGCCGAATCGTCAAAAGCTCCGCCCGAAGCCACGACCATCGGACCGCTGCCGACGCCTCCGGTTCGTCCCCAAGCCAATACCATCCTCCCGTTTGTCGCGCAGAACGGTTCGGCTCCGGCTTCCGATCTTGCCGTTCCCGGAGACGCCGCACCGAAGTGGCTTTCGAGCACGCGCCAAGGAATGCCGGCGGCCCCGCCTCCTCCGACAAACATCCCGAATGCCACACCGTTTGCCTCGACGCCCAAGCCTTCGTCCGCGTCGCAAATCTCCGTTTCGCCCGTCGTCGCCCCGCCTCCACCGCTGCCTGCTCCTCCTCCGCCTCTGCCCGCTGCACCGCCCATGGTGCCGCAACCTCCGGCCGCCGCAGCGTCGCCCCTCGACAGTCCCTGGGCAAACTCCGGAGCCCGAGCAACCGGCGACAATCTTCCCGCCGTGAGTTTGTCTGGTCCGAGTCCCGTGGCAGCTACGGCGACCGCCATGGCGTCCGTCGGGCTGGGAGCGGCCGCCGCCGCCGTTGCATTTTCGAGCGGTTCGTCCGCGGCTCCTCCACCGCCCGGCATGGTGGCCAATGCGGCGGGAGCGGGCGTCGCAGCTGCATCGAATGCCGCGGCCATCGCCACGCAATGGTCGAGCGGCACGAGCGACCGGGAATCGAACGGTTCGCCGGCTCCCGCCGTACGCACGACATTTTCGACGCGTAATGCCGCGCGCGACGTGATCGACTTGCTTTGGTTCGATCCGGAGAGCGTTTCGAAGCTCCGGGAACATCCCAAGTGGAAACCAATCCTGGACAAACTTCGTCCTCCGCCGCGAGATCTCGATTTCGACGACGAACCTCCGCCCGAAGATCCGCCCGAGGTCCGGGACAAACGCGATGTTTTCGCGGTGCTCACCAAGGGCGAAACGACGGATGCCGAAGGGATTCAAGAAGCGATCGTCGATGCCGTTGCGGAAGACGGAACGTTCACGCCGCCGCTGGTGCTCGTCACGGGTGAGATATCGTTCCCATTCGACGAACTCGAAACGCTCAAAGCGACGGTGACGGCGGTAACGCCGCTGATTGCAGGCGACAAGAAGCTCAAAGAAACCGTCGATACGGTGAACGAGCTATTAAAGACGCCTTGGTTGCAGAGTTCGAGCGGCGTGGCCGAAGGGCTGACATTGCGGGTCAAAGAAGCGTTTGCCCAGGGAAATCGGATGTTGCCGCCGAGTTATCTGGATTCGCATACCGATCGCATGTTGCTCGAGCAGCGCCATTATCAAAAACGCACGGTATTCGGCGAATTGTGGATTCGAAGCGTGCTTTTGCCTTCGGGAGCGCAACAGCCATTGCCGGCTTATTTGCCGGAAAGCCTTTCGAAGAAATTGCCCATGTTTCAGCGATTCAAAGCGCGGCTCATTGCCGAAGCGCACATGCAGCAGGACGAATACGAAAATCATCCCGCCGCCCTCAAAGTCGTCGCGCTTGGCCGCGTCGTATCGATGTCGCGTCGCGGAATGGTGCGTTGATCCGTTGGTCACGGATGCTTCGAGGACAATCTTCACGAGTGGCCTTGTCGACCGGCGATCGCGAAGTTACGTTTCGTTGCCCAAGCGGAAAGGAATGTCGGATGTGGCGACGAAGCTGCAAATCCGACGAACAGCGAGGCACCATGGCAGGCAAGAACGTCCTTGAATTCACGGAAAAGAACTTCGACAGCGACGTATTGAAGTCCGATACGCCCGTACTTGTTGATTTCACCGCCACGTGGTGTGGCCCCTGCAAAGCACTTGCGCCGATCGTCGAAAAGATTGCGGACGAGTTCGTGGGCAAAGTGAAAGTCGGCAAGGTCGATATCGACGCCAATCCGCAAGTCACGGCCAAATACGGCGTGCGCAGCGTCCCGACCGTCTTGGTTTTCAAGGGCGGCCAAAAAGCGGGACAACTTATCGGTTTGACGACGCGCGACAAGCTCGTTCAGCTCCTCGGCGTTTCGTGATCTCCGTCGGGAACGCGACGGATTCGCCGCGTTCTTGGCCGCCTATCTTTTGAACTGGTAACGTTTTCACCGGTTCTCCCTTTTCCAAGCAGCAGGTCCTCCTTGAACGAACGTGCTCCAGGGCAAACCCTCGAACGCGTCATTGCGGCGCATGGTGGGTTTGGCATTCCCGTTGCCCGTGCCCGACGCATTCTGGGTCACGTAGCGCGAGCCCTCGCCACCCTGAACGAATCGGGGATCATTCGAGGTGCGTTGCCGCCGGCCAACATCATTCTCGTCATTCCCGACGACGGAAATGAAATCGCCTCGATCGTGCCGCACGACGAATCCGGACCGCGTCCGCACGTCGGATACTTCGCGCCCGAACGATCGGGGCTGATCCAGACGCAGCTCGGCTGGTCCACCGACGTTTTTCCGTTCGCGGCCATCCTGTACGAAGTTCTCTGCGGTACGCAGGCGTTTGCCCGAGAACCCACGGTCGAACTCGCTCACCAAAAAATGCTCGGTCCAGCCCCGGCGCTTGGACAAACATCGGCCACGTTGCCGGTCGAACTGCGCGATCGACCGGACCTCGTCATCTCCCTCGACGCACACCTTGCTCGAGCGCTTCACCACGATCCATCGCTACGTCATCCATCGGTGCATCAGTTTTGGCTCGACGTGGATGCCATCCTCAAGGAAGCCGTACGTCCGACGGCGAGCGGTGAGTGGCTCGTGGACGAACCGAGTTACGCGGGACCGGGCGGCCCGATGCCTCCGAAGTTTGGCGCATCGAACTCCGACAAACACACGTCGGTTGGGCTCTTGTCGGATCCGATGCTCGACGCGCGAGTCGAATGGGAAACGCTCGGTCCGCCGATCGGTCTCGAACGTCTGCATGCCTCGCTTCTGGTGGAAGACGGACGAGCGATTCTGGCCGCGGGAACACGTGGACTTTATCGTCTCGTCCGGGGCGCGTGGTCGCGAGTGCCCATGCCCATGGGCGTGGACGCGAAGGCCGTGCGAGGTTTGTCTCGTCTGCCATCGGGTGAACTGCTCCTGTACGGCGAACCGGATTTTTGTTGCGTCCTGACGGCTCGAGGTGCGGCGCAAAAAATCACCCTTCCCAATCGAAACTTCACCATCAACGCCGCTCACGCGGATGATTTCGGCGTGGTGTTCGTCGGGACGGACACGTCACGGTCCATCGGTGCGGCGGTCATCCTTCCGCGAGGAGCACCGGCGACGATGGTCCCGGTCGAGGCGACGCCCGGGCTCACGGGCGTCACGCGTTTGTCGAACGGAACCATCTTGGCGGTCGGCATGGATGGCGTGATCGTCGAGCTTCACGAGCAGGGTTGTCGCGACGTACCCTGGGCGCGATCGGGGCATTTGTATGCGGTAACGAGCAGCCTGTTCGGTGCTGCGCATGCCGTGGGCGGTGGTGGACACGCGTTGCGCATCGAAGCATCACCCGTGGGCGGGCCGGCGACGGTCACGCTCGAACGCGTACAAACGACGCGGGATCTCTATCAAATTGCAGCGGACGCGCGCTCGGGGGCCATGTGGGCCGTCGGTGCGGATGCTCGTTTGCTGGCGCGTCGCGACGAGCAATGGGTTCGCGTTCCGCTCGACGCGGCGGTCACCGGGCGGCTCTTGAACGTTCACCTGCGTTCACCGCGCGTCATCGTCATCGCGGAAGACGGATCCGCCTTTGCGCACGACGTTGCCGCATAGCGCAAATCCAAGCGTTACCGCACCGGGCATGTTGCCGGGCAAAACCACTGCGGAGCTGCTTGACCAAGCTGTTGCACCTGACTACGTAACGGCCCGCATTCAACACTTTTCCGAGGAGTCTCTTCGATGGCTACGAAGATCGCTATCAACGGGTTCGGCCGGATCGGTCGCTGTATCGTGCGTGCTTTGGTCGAGCGCGGCGAAAAAGATCTCGAGATCGTCGCAATCAACGACCTGACCGACGCGGGCACGCTCGCGCACCTCTTGCGTTACGACTCGATTCATCGCGAATTTCGAGCGGCAAGCGTCAGCCATGGAGACGGGTTCATCCAGCTCGGCGACAAGAAAATTTCCGTTCTCGCCAAGAAAGATCCCGCCGAACTTCCCTGGAAAGACCTCGGCGTCGACATCGTCTTCGAGTGCACGGGGCTGTTCACCGATCGCGCCAAGGCCGCGTTGCATCAGAACGCCGGCGCCAAACGCGTGATCATCAGCGCTCCGGCCAAAGGCCAAGATCTCACGCTCGTGCTCGGCGTCAACGACGCTTCGTACAACCCGGAAAAACACACCATCGTGTCCTGCGGTTCCTGTACGACAAACTGCTTGGCCCCCGTCGCTCGCGTCTTGCTCGACCACTTCGGCATCGTCCGTGGTCTCATGACGACCGTTCATTCGTACACCAACGATCAGCACATCCTGGATTTGCCGCATCGCAAAGGCGATCTGCGTCGTGCCCGCGCCGCCGCCGTCAACATGGTCCCCTCCTCGACCGGCGCCGCGAAAGCTCTCGCGGAAGTCATTCCCGAGCTCAAGGGCAAGTTCGACGGCCAATCGATCCGCGTCCCCACCGTCGATGTTTCGCTCGTCGACCTCACGCTCGAAACGGAAAAACCCGTCACAAAAGACGCGATCCACGCGGCCATGAAGCGCGCCGCCGAAGGCCCGATGAAAGGCATCCTCGAGTATTGCGACACGCAGCTCGTCTCGGGTGACTTCATCGGCAACCCGCACTCCAGCATCTTCGACGCGACGCTCACGCAGACCATCGGCGACAACTTCGCCAAGGTTTTCTCCTGGTACGACAACGAATGGGGCTTCTCGAATCGCATGATCGACCTCGCGTTGCTCATGACCCAGAAGGGTGTTTGACCTGTGAAACTCACCGGCATTCGCTCCATCGAGGACCTCGCGGCGGACGGCAGTTTGTCGAACAAACGCGTCTTCATTCGCGTCGACTACAACGTCCCGCTCGACAAGAAGACCGGCGCGATCACGGACGATGCCCGCATTCGGGAGTCGATTCCGACGATCAAGATCGCCGTGGATGCAGGCGCCAAGGTCATCCTCGCGTCGCACCTCGGCCGACCCAAGCCGGGCAAGCATGACGGCCTGAGCCTCGAACCGTGTGGCGCTCGTTTGTCCGAGCTCACCGGGTACGAAGTGCACTTGCCGGATGATTGCATCGGTGATTCGCCGAAGAAGGTCATTCAAGACCTGCGTGCGGGCCAGGTTTGTCTTCTCGAAAATCTTCGTTTCCACGAGGAAGAAGAGAAGGACGACGATGCGTTTGCCCGGGAACTGGCATCCCTTTGCGACGTCTACGTGAACGACGCGTTTGGCGCGGCGCATCGCGCCCACGCGTCCGTGCATGCGCTCGCGCGTCTCGTCCGTCCGCGAGCGGCCGGTTTGTTGATGCTCAAAGAGCTGCGTTCGCTGGCCCGTTTGCTTGATCGTCCGGAAAAACCGTACGTGGCGGTGCTCGGCGGCGCGAAAGTGTCGGACAAGATCGACGTGGTCGAATCGTTGCTCAACGTCGTGGATGCTTTGTGCATCGGCGGCGCCATGGCCAACACATTCTTGGCGGCCCAAGGCAAGAAGACCGCGGCGAGCCGGATCGAGGAAGACAAACTCCCTCTGGCCCGGACAATCTTGCAAAAGGCGAAAGATCGCGGCGTGCAATTGCTCTTGCCCGTCGATGTCCTCGTCGCCAACTCGCTCGAGTCTCCCGTCGGCACGGAAGCGGACGTGTATGCGATCCCGGAAGGCACGATGGCCCTGGACATCGGACCGCGGACGATCGCCTTGTTTGCGGAGCAGATCGAAGGCGCGAAGACGATTTTCTGGAACGGCCCGATGGGTCTGTTCGAGTCGGCGCCGTTCTCGCGCGGCACGTTCGAAGTCGCCAAGATCATGAGCACCGCATCGGGTTTTACCGTGATCGGCGGAGGCGACAGCGCTGCGGCCGTACGCAAAGCCGGAGAAGAAGTCGCCAAAGGCATCGATCACATTTCGACCGGTGGCGGCGCGTCGCTCGAGCTCATCGAAGGCCGCAAATTGCCGGGCGTCGAAGCTCTGCGCGTGAATGAGGAACCGGCGTCGTGAACCCTCTTCGTCGACCTCTCATTGCCGGCAATTGGAAGATGAACGCCGGCGGCCGTGATGCATGTGCTCTCGCGGTCGCCGTCGCCGATGCTGCGCGTAAAGCGACGCACGTCGACGTCGTGGTTTGTCCTCCCTTCACGGCCCTCGCCGCGACCGCCCAAGAGCTTTTCGAAGCGAAGAGCGCGGCGATGCTTGGAGCTCAAAACATGCATCCGGAAGCAGCGGGAGCCTTCACGGGCGAGATCAGCGCTCCGATGCTCGTTGATTCCGGTGCGACGTGGGTGATTCTCGGGCACAGCGAGCGACGGCAGCTGTTTGGCGAGACAGACGAACTCGTCGCCCGCAAAGTCGTGGCCGCGATGCGCGCGGACCTGCGTCCGATCGCGTGCGTGGGTGAGACTCTCGAAGAGCGTGAAGCCGGCAAGACGCTCGAGGTGGTCGAACGCCAGGTGCGTGCGCTGCTCGATGACCTCGCGAAACGCCCTGGATTCGGCGTCATTGCGTACGAACCGGTCTGGGCGATTGGTACGGGCAAAGTGGCCAAGCCTGAAGATGCGGAAGAGGTGCACGCGATGATTCGCGGGCTCCTCGCGGGCGTCAGCGACGAATTCGCCCAGGTCACCCGGATCCTCTACGGTGGAAGCGTCAAAGGCGACAACGCCGAGGGTCTGCTCGCGCAGCCCAACATCGACGGAGCCCTCGTCGGAGGCGCCTCGCTCGATGCCGCAGGATTCGGCAAGATCATCGACAGCGCCGAGCGACTGGCGGAGTCGGCGGAACAAGGGTAGAACCCCGTTGCCCATTGTCGTTTTGGATTCGGGCGGCATGAATTCCGACGTGTCCCGAGCCGCCTGATCCAAGGAAGAACATCCATGCTCCAGACTTTCCTCAACGTCGTTCATGTCATCGTCTGTGTGTTCCTCATCCTCGTCGTGCTGCTTCAACAAGGCAAAGGCGGCGGTTTGTCCGGGCTGGGTGGCGGTGGAGCGCAGGTCTTTGGCGGACGCGGTGCGGGCAACTTCATGACGCGTCTCACGGCCATCTGCGCCGCGGTGTTCATGTTGACGAGCCTCTCGCTCGCGTACTTGTCTTCCGCGGGTGATCGCGACCTCGGCGAAGGCATCGACGATTCCTCCCAAGGCAAATAGTTTGTCCCGTCTTGACTGCGCGTCGTGCTGATCCCGAGCATGAGGCGAAGGCCGCCCCAGGCAGCCTCAAACCTCGCCCATTCGACCTAGGCGTCATCGTTGTCTTCAAAGCGCTCGCGTGTGCGGCTGCGTTGGCCCTTGGTTTTCGCGCGGTCAGCGACGATGACTTCGCCCGGGTGACGATCGCCCAAACCTTCGCTCATACGCCGCGATTCGATGCTTCCGGGACGAGTTGGCTTCCGTTTCCGTTTTGGATCACGGGCTCGGCCATGCTCGTTGCGGGAAGATCGCTCTTCGTCGCGCGAGTCACGGCGTTTTTGTTGGGGTTGGCCAGCGCGGCGATCGTGGGGTTTGCGGCGTATCGACTGACGAACGATCGACGCGGAGCACTGATCGGCGCGATCATCGCCGCGGTTTTTCCGTGGAGTGTTCGTCTGGGCGTAGCGACGGTTCCCGAGCTGCTCACGGCGGCATTGGGCGTTTTTGCGCTCGGCACGTTGGTCGATACGAACCCACGAGCGCGTTGTGCGGGTGCGGCGGCGCTCCTTGGAGCGACGCTTTCGCGTTACGACGTTTGGCCTCTGGCGGGAGCTTTCGCCGCGTACACGTTGTACGATTTGCTTCGTCGAGCCAAACCTTCCGGGCGTGAACGGTATTTGCTTGGAGCAGCAATCATTTTGGCGCTCGCGGGGCCTTGCCTTTGGATCGTGTGGAACCACGTCGCCCGCGGCGATGCGCTCGATTCATTGAATCGCGTCGCCGCGTACAAACGGGCGTTGGGAGCGAGCGACGATGCGCCCATGGCGCGACTTTTGGCGTACCCGGCGGCGATGCTGCAGCAGGAGCCGGAGCTTTTCGGTGCGCTCTCGATCTTGCTGATTGGCGGGCGAATTCCCGCATTGAAATCGTTCGCGTATGAAGCATTGGGGCCTTATCGGCGACCCATGGTTGCCGCGCTTTTTCAGATGGGATTCTTGTCGCTCGCCATGATCAAGGACGGAGCACCGACGCATCATCCCGAGCGCGCGTTGCTCGTGCTTTTGCTCCTGTGCGCGCTGATCGTCGGCAGTTTGTCGGCGGCCATCGTGCCCCGCATGAGTCGTTCAGTGCGGTTTGTCTCCGTCGCCGTCGGTTTCTTCGTCGTCAGCATCGGGCTCGGGCGCGGATATTCTCGAGGGGAAGGATTTACGCCGCGCTTGGATGAAGTCGCGGCGGGCGAGTTTGCTCGACAAACCGTACCCCCGGGCGAACGAATCTTGGTGGATGTTGCGGACTACGGTTATTTTGCGTTTGTCGCGGCGTATGGCCGTCCGGAAGATGCCGTGCTCGATCGGGACTTGGATCCCCGCAGCCCGAGACACGCGTCGAGTTTCGAGGACCGCACGACGTTGACGGGTAAAATCGAGGCGACGGGTGTGCATTGGATCGGCGCGAGCTTGACGAGCGCGGCGGTGAAGAGTTTGGGGCCGCCCGAGTATGTCCACGGTCGGTTTGGGGTTTGGCACGAGCGTTCATGGAAGTGATGGATGAAAACGCCTCCTGATTTGGAAATTCGCGGCGATCCACCGTATTTCGTTCACCCGTCGGCGATCGTGGACGAACCTGCGCATATTGGTGAAAACACGAGGATTTACCATTTTTGTCATATAAGCTCCGGCGCGCATCTTGGAAAACGTTGTGTGCTTGGGCAAAACGTGTTCATCGCGCCAACCGCGATCCTTGGAAATGACGTCCGAGTCCAGAACAACGTCTCGATTTATGACGGCGTCGTCATCGAAGATTTCGTTTTTCTGGGACCATCAGTTGTCTTTACAAACGTCATCAATCCGCGCGCGGAATTAAATCGTCGGGACAATTTCGACGCCACGCGAGTTCGTTATGGGGCGACGATCGGGGCCAACGCGACGATTCTGAGCGGCCTGGTCATCGGTGCGCATGCCTTCGTGGGGGCGGGAGCGGTCGTGACTCGAGACGTACCTGCTTATGCGCTCGTCATTGGGGCACCAGCGCGACAAACCGGCTGGATGAGTCGGCATGGCCAAAAGCTCGGTGCCCCCAATGCCTCGGGGGTGATGGTTTGTCCGGAAAGTGGACTGCGTTATCGACACCTTGGTGACGGGTTGACCTGCCTCGACGTGGACGACGATGTACCGTTGACGCACGAAGGCCGGATCCAGGGGAAAAAGTACATTCGTGCGGATTCGAAGCGTGAGTGACGACGACGGGTTGGCGAACCGCGGCAAGTTTTTCTTGCGCGGGCCCTTCAATTTCATCCCCACGCGACTACACTTCGTTATTCCTACGTGTCTGAACAATTAGATCTGGAACGAAGTGCGCCGCGGCGGGGTCGACGAAGGCGTGAGCGGATCGAGGCGCAACGTGCCGGCGAGTCGCAATCGCGTCTCGCGGGCGATTTCGGGGTGCAAGTCGTCGCCGGACTGATGGCTCTCGTGATCGTGGGCTCGGCTCTCACCATTGGTACGGTTCACGTCCAAGCGTTGGTGGCCATAGCCCCGTTTGCGTTCGCCGCTGCGGCGATCGCGATTTTGCACGATCTGAAGCGGCGTGGAGCGACGACCATCGGTTTGCCCGCGTTGATTGCGTCGCTGCTCGCGTTTGTCACGTTGTTACAAGCCATCCCCCTGCCCGAAGCGTGGCTCGCCAAAATCGCTCCCGCCAATGCCGACATTTGGGCTCGATCCCTCATCCCGTTCGCTGAAGCGGGTCCGCGTTTCGCCAGCATTTCGCTCGATCCGGGGGCCTCCGTCGTCGAAGCGCTGAAGTGGAGCTCGTACGCCGCTTTGTTTACCGCTGCGGCGACGGTCTCCGCGCGATACGGCGCCACGGTCGGGATCGGATTGATGTTTGTCTCGGCCATAACCGTTGCAACAGCAACGATCGCGCACGGCTTGATGGGCATGAAGGAGGTCTACGGACTTTACAAGCCGTCGATCGATCTGCCTCCGTGGCATGTCGGCCCGCTCATCAACGCCAACACGCTCGCGGGCTACCTGAACCTCGGCATTCTCTCCGGTATGGCGCTCGTGCTCACGCGTAGCCGCGAAATGCCGCGATGGCTCATTGCCGCGGGGATTGCATTTTTGATTGGCGTCGGCGTGACGTCGGCGTCGCGCGGAGGGTTTGTCGCGCTCCTCTTGGGCATTCTGCTCTTGGCGCTTTTGTTGCGCTTCAAGACATCGCGCAGCAGCGAAGACGATCCTTCCGAATCGCGCTCTTCGGCGCGCTGGCTCCTCGCCGGAACGATGATCGCCGGTGCATTGATGGCGGTGCTTGGCGGCACTCGAGAAACGTGGCGGGAGCTTTACGATACGAATCTCAGCAAGCTCGAGATGGTTCTTTGGGCCAAACCACTCTTGCGTGAGCATTTCTTTTTGGGAATCGGCCGAGGGTCGTTCGAGAGCGTTTTTCCGGCCCATAGAACGACGCCCGGACACGTTATTTTCGCGCATCTCGAGAACTTTCCCGGCCAATGGCTCGTGGAATGGGGCGTCCCCATCGGCGCTTTGGCGCTTTTGGGTTTTGCGTGGACGCTTCGCCCATCGCGCCTCGGCGCTCGGCACAGCGGTTTGTCCGCGGCTGCATTTACCGGAATCATCGTCGTTTTGATTCAAAACCTCGTGGACTTGTCCCTCGAAATTCCGGCGGTTTGTTACGCCTTGATGCTCATCATCGGCTCGCTTTGGGGCGACAATTTGCGTTCTCGAGCCGGTGTGGAATACGCAAAAAACCGGTCATTGCGTGTAGGACGACGAACCCCGGCGCTGATGTTTGCCGGCGGCGTCGCTCTCTCGGGCCTGGCAGTTTTGTTTGGCTTTCCAGACATCAACACCGATCGGGATCGAGTGCGCCACGCATTTGAAGATAAAAAAGGCGAAACTCCGACGGTTTCTCCGGAATTTCGAGCGCTTTTGCATGGAGCGATGAGGCGCCACCCGGCCGAGCCTTATTTCCCGCTGGTCGGAGGCCTCGTTGCGACGCGCACGAAGTCCGAATCTGCAATTCCGTGGCTGCAAAGATCCCTCGAACGTGGCCCGATCAATCCGCGCGCACATCTATTGTTGGCCGAGGTGCTTGGAGGTCGTGGGGCGACGCGGCAAAGTTTGCTCGAGCTTCGTTATGCAATCGAGCAGGACGTGGCCCTTGTGGATCCGGCGGTCCGGCTGGCGGTGCATTTCTCTCTGAAGCCCGAAGAATTGATGGTCGTCGTGCCCGAAGGTTTGCGCGGCGCGCCGGTCCTCGATTCGCTGGGACGCCATGCGGAAGCCGTGAAACAGCCCGAATTGCGCAGTCGTTTCGACCTTGAAGCCATCGTTCGAGATTCGCGGGTATTTGCGCCGCGAATTCGCGAAGCGGAAGTCCGACTTTCCGCGCTGAAAAACAAGGACACGACGGGCACGTTATGTGAAGACCGCGCCAAGTGCGGACGGGAAATCCGCGAGCATGCGGACGCTTTGGCCATATCGCATCCGGACGAATCGGTTTCGAATACGCTCCGCGCGCGTCTTTTGGTTCTGGAGGGCAAACCCGAGGAAGCGGAAGCGCTCTTGGCCGAACGTTGTGTCCATGTCCGCGATCGCTCGACGTGCATGCGTGTCCGTCTGGAAGCCGCCGCGAAAATAACGCTCCTCGATCGCTTGGATCTCGCGACGCGTGAATACTTGGGCGTGAGCTGTTTGTCGTCGGAGGAATGCGCCGTCGCGGCCACGTACGCGGCGAATCTCCGCGAACAGAGGGGCGATTCGGCTTCGGCCATTGCGCTTTACGCGCGAGCGGCTCGGGAAGAACCCACGGAAGCGAGGTGGATGGCACTCGCCGACGCGGCAAGTCGTGGAGGTGCGCATGCGCAATGTGTCGACGCGCTCGAACGGGTCGCTGCGAAACGCGGTGGTTGGGATGATGCGCTACGCAAACGGGTCATTGATGAACGAGCGCGAGCTTTCAGCCAAACCGGCAAGTAAACCTTATTCGACGGAACTTGAACTTTTCCCAGCTGATGCCATGAAAAGAGACCGAACGCAGCATCCCGTCCCGAAAAACTCGATGGGGCTCTGTGAATGGCTTTGAAATACAGCTTGTTTGTCTGATCAAACAGAGGAGCACAACTTCGTGTGCGGAATTTTTGGGTACGTAACGGACAAACCTGAAAAAGGTGGTCGGGACCTGCTGGATAAGGCGATCGATGCGCTGCGCCATCGGGGTCCGGATGATGCGGCGGCGATTGAAATTGCGGGGGGCGGTCTTTTTTGCGGTTTTGCGCATACCCGACTCGCAATCATTGATTTGTCGCCCAACGGCCGGCAGCCGATGTCGACGCCCGATGGTCGGTACACACTCGTGTACAACGGCGAAGTCTATAATTTTCCCGAACTGCGAGCGGAGCTCGAAGCGCTGGGCGTGCGATTTCGCGGCTCTTGTGATTCGGAGGTCATTCTCGAGGCGTTTGCGCGTTGGGGAACGCAGGCGATTCGCCGTTTTCGCGGAATGTTTGCGTTTGGAATTTGGGACCGTGACACGCAGAAGCTCGTATTGGCTCGCGATCACATGGGCATCAAGCCGTTGTATTTCGCGTCGGGTCCCGGATATTTTGCTTTTGCTTCCGAAATTCGAACCTTGCTTCGAACGGGTTTTTCTGCAAAAACCATTTCACGTCGCGCCGTCGCGTCGTACTTGGCCATGGGTTCGGTTTCCGAACCGGATACCATCGTTTCCGATATCGCTCCGCTCGCCCCGGGAACGATATTGGAATACGAGCGGGGTAGCGTCCGGACGACCACGTATTGGACGGTACCGGTGCAGCCGTCGATGACCACGACGACCCGAGACGCCGTCGAGGGAGTGCGGTCCATTCTCTTCGATGCGATTCGTATGCGCTTGATTGCCGACGTGCCGCTCGGCGTATTCCTTTCGAGCGGCATTGACAGCACGACCATCGCGGCCGTTGCGGCCAAAGCCTCGAGTCGGCCGATACGAACGTTTACGGTGACGTTCGAGGAAGAGGAATTCAGCGAGGGGCGCATTGCGGCGAATACGGCGCGTCGTTTGGGGTCGGATCATTGTGAAGTTCGATTGGCGGGTCGGGATACCTTGAGCGGTATCGATGATTTCATCAAATCTTTGGATCAGCCGTCACATGATGGATTCAACACGTACATCGTGTCGAAAGCGGCGCGAGAAGCGGGATTGTCCGTCGCTTTGTCGGGCCTCGGCGGGGATGAAGTTTTTGCCGGATACGATGGCTTCGGACGCTTCGGTATGGCGCTGGCGCTGGGTCGTTGGACAAACCAATTCACGCCGTTGATGAATCGCGCCACGTCGGTCATCTCCAAGATCGGGAGCGTCCCGCATCGCCTGCAAAAATTCGTCAATTTGCTTCGCGGCGGAGGTTCGCCCGGAAAAACTTATGCGACGATGCGGTCGATGTTCGGGATCGAGCAAATCAGTCAGCTCGTTCGTCCGGAGTTCGCCGAGGATGCGCCATTTTTGCCGGTGACGATTCCCCCGAAGTTCGCGGCCTTGGTCGAACGTGGAGCCATTGAACCCGTCAATGCGTATTCCGCGCTCGAAATATCCAATTACCTACGCGATACGCTCTTGCGCGACGCCGACGTCATGAGCATGCGCCACGCATTGGAAGTCCGAGTTCCGCTCGTCGATCACGTACTCGTCGATCACGTCATGCGTCTGCCCGCACATGTAAAACTGGATTCGAAGGTCAACAAACCGTTGCTCACGAAAGCGGTCGGGGATTTGCCCGAAGAAGTTTTGCATAAACCCAAAATGGGGTTTTGTTTGCCATTTGGAGATTGGTTGCGGGGTCCTTTGCGACCGTGGGCGGAAGAAATGCTGCTTGGGGGGCCCATTCGACGATTGCCATTCATGAACGCCGCCGCCGCGGCCGACATTTGGCACGCATTTCTCGAGGGCCGCGTCGCGTTTTCCCGTGTCTTTTGCTTGACAGCCCTCATCGCGTACTTCGACACCCATGACCTGTCCATCGATTGAATCTCGAACGCCCACTCCGGTGAACGAACGATGAAAATCACTCTGCTCTGTCCAGATCTCGTCGATACGACCCAAGGCGGCATTCCCACGGTCACGCGGCAAGCCCTGCGACAGCTCGAACGACTCGGCGACGAGCGCGGCATTCCGATCGAATTCGATATCTGGGCATTACACGACAAACCGACATCGGTTGAAAATGTGGCTCAGATCAGCGGTATGCGGCGGCCTCCAAAACGCTTTCGGTCATTCTGTGGCGAACGATTGGCCATGGTTGCGGCGGCGACCCGCGAACGCCACGAGCACGATTTCGTTTTTACGACGCATATCGGCGTGGGGCTCGTCGGACGCCTCTTGCGTGGTCGTCAGGGCAAACTCGTTCAATTCATCCACGGGGTCGAATGCTGGAAACAATTGTCGGCGCCGCAGCGCTTGGGAATGGCATCGACCGACGGCATTTTGTCGAACAGCCGCTTCACGCTCGACCGGTTTTTCGAATTCAATCCCAAATGGAGTCAAATTCCAGGCCGCGTGTGCTGGCTCGGACTCAATCGCGATTTGGCCGCGAATCGTTCCAATACCCCGATCGAAGCAGAGGATCGTCCTTCGGTGTTGATTGTCGGACGGATGACGGGATCGGAACGGTACAAAGGCCACGAGGAGCTCATTGCCGTTTGGAACGACGTACTTCGTTTCGTCCCGGACGCTCGCCTCGATATCGTGGGCGGCGGCGATGCCCGAGCCGATATCGAAGCTCGTGCGGAGCGTCTTGGACATCTCCAAACCGGCGCCATCCGTTTTCTGGGCCGAGTTCCTTATGATGAACTTCGCGAGTGTTATCGACGAACCAATGTGTTTGCAATGCCGAGTTGCGGCGAAGGATTCGGCCTTGTGTACCTCGAAGCCATGGCCGAAGAAAAACCTTGTATCGCCTCGACGGACGACGCGGCCCAAGAAGTCGTGCTGGCCAACGAAACCGGATTGCTCATCCGTTATGGTGATCGCCCCGCATTGGCTCGAGTCGTGGTCGAACTATTGAGTGATCCCGACAAACGCCGGCGATTCGGTCGCACCGGTTATGAGCGGTTGCAGCGACACTTCACGGAAGAGCAATTCGGCCTGCGGCTCTGGGACGCTTTATCCCCATTTGCTCCCGAGCTTTCCCGGTAACTCCGGCATTGTCACTCCGTTTTCTTGCTTTCCCTTGCGAGATCATGTGACACAATCGAGGTCGACGATGCAGGGTTCCCTTTCCGACACGCCCGTTTATGCCGCCGAAGCCGGCGCGTGAGGCCAAGGAGTCGATCATCCATGCGCATTCTCGTTCTCGGTCCTCGTTATGAAGACACCTTTGTGGACAACGTATGTTCGACGCTCGTCGACATGGGTCACGAAACATTGAGTGCCGAGGAAGTTCGCGTTTCGACCCATTGGTCGTTTCCCAATCAAGTCATTCGCGTTCTCAAGTCCCGCCTGGTCGGCGACAAACCATCGCGAGAAGATCGCAAAATCCTCGAATTGGTTCGGGAAAAACGCCCCGACGTGCTCTTGGCCCTCACGTGGGACGTGCATCCGGAAATCCTCGATCAAATGGGAACGTATTTGCGAGGGCGGAGAGTTCTCTGGTGGGGGGATTGTCCGGGCAATAGTCAACGCTGGGGTCTCGTGAATCCGCATTGGGATTCCGTGTACGTCAAAGACCCGGACGCAGTCCGCAAATTACGCTTGGTGCGGGACAACGTTTACCTTTTGCACGAAGCCATGAACCCGAAATGGCACAAACCCGTCGCCACGCGCAAGAATGATTCGATCATCATTGCAGGCAATTATTATGGCTTTCGCCAAGCCATTCTGCTGCGCCTCGCGCATCACGGCGTCAATGTCGCTCTCTATGGTCCAAAGCCGCCGACGTGGGCGGCGCCGGAAGTCGTCTCCCGTTATTCGGGCAAATACATCGTACGCACCGAAAAAAGCCGCATCTTCGGCGAAGGATTGGCTTGCCTCAATTCATTCGCTCTGGCCGAAGGCAATTCCATCAATTGTCGAGCATTCGAAATTGCCGGAGCAGGCGGATTGCAGCTCATCGAATACCGTCCCACCGTGGCCGAATGCTTCGAACCGGGTAAAGAAGTGCTCGATTTCAGCACTTTTGACGAATTGCTCGGCCACATCGACCGCGCCAAACGTTTTCCCGCGGAGGTCGACGCTGTTCGCCTGGCCGGCGCCAAACGCGCGCTGGCCGAACATACCTATCGCCATCGCCTCGAAGTGATCCTCAAACAGCTCGGCTGATGCCGATTCGCTAATCGCGAAGCCAAACCACCGTGACGCCATCGCCACCTTCACGCGGCTCGCCCGGACGCGATTTCGCCACGTATTCGCTCGCTTTCAAGGCATCGCGCACGGCGTCCCGCAATGCACCTTTGCCGTGTCCGTGAATCAAAAACGCCACTTTGCGCCCGGCGCCAAGCGAACGATCCAAGAATTGTTCGGCCATCGCCACGGCTTCATGCGGACGCAAACCTCGTAAATCCACCGTATTTTCGCTCGTTTGCGCCGGTACTTCCGGATCGGCCGCGGCATCGAAGACGCTCCGACGCACGGGCCCGCGAATGTTGTCCTTGGGTTTTTCCGACATACCCGCCGCATCGGGCGTGCGTATTTCGGAAATCGTCGTCGTCAATTTCAATGCCCCCGCCGTCACGCGAATTTTCCCGTCGGCGAGCACTTCCGCAATTTCGGCCGTCGTGCGCAGGCGCGGCACATACACGCGCATACCCACGCGCACGGCCCCTGGATCCACGGCTCCGGGCGTCACCGGCGCCGCCGTCGTCATCGGCTCGCTCTCCTCGAGCGCCGTCATGCGTTTGGCCGCGATATCAATCGCCCGCGCCGCATCTCGCAAATCATTCGGCGCGGGTTTTCCACGCAATCGAGATTCCACGTCCCGCAACGTCGTCCGCGCTTTTTTGAGCGAATCGAAGAGCTCGCGCCCCGCATCGGTCAATATGCCTCGTTCGATCGTGCGAAGTCGCGCAACTTCCGCATCGAGTTGGCGCTGTTTTTCCTGGGCCGCTTCGGTCGCCCGTTTCGCCGCTTCCCGCGCCATTTCGAGCGCCGCGCGTTCCGCATGCAATTTGTTGACGACTTCTTCGAATTTCGCCGCATCCCGCGAAGAAAACTTTTCCGCTCGTTCGAGCACGTCGTTCGGAATGCCAAACCTACGCGCCACCGAAAGCGCACTCGATGCGCCCGGAATGCCCATCATCAGGCGAAAATTCGGGCTCATCGTGGCCAAGTCGAATCCCACCGATGCGTTTTGGAATCGCGTATCGGCCAGAGCCAACGCTTTGAGGCCCTCGTAATGCGTCGTCGTCGCGACGGCTCCACCACGGGAAACCATCGTTTCGAGCACCGCCGCAGCCAAAGCTTCACCTTCGCGAGGGTCGGTGCCTCCGGCGAGTTCGTCGAGAAGCACCAATGCACCGGGACGAGTCTCTCCGAGAATCCCGGCCAAATTTTGCACGTGCGCGCTGAACGTGGACAAATTCTTGTGCAAGTTCTGCTCGTCGCCGACGTCTGTCAGGACAACCTCGAAGACGGAGACGCGCGAGCCTTCCTCCGCGGGTACGGGCAACCCCGCACGCAAACACAAAGCCGCGAGGCCCAGCGTTTTCAGCGCAATGGTTTTACCGCCCGCATTCGGCCCCGAAACAATCACCGCTTCTCCGGCATGCACACCAATATCGCTCGGAATGACATTCACGCCGTCGAGCGCCAACAGCGGATGACGCGCCTTTTGCAATTGAATCGACGGTTCGCCGCCTTCTGCTCCCCACGATTCGGCGCTTGGAACTTCCGGAAATGTCAACGTCAAATCGCGCGCCAATCGTGCACACGCCGCACGCAAGTCCGCATGCGCCAAGGCATTCACGGCTGCTTCGACCGTATGAATGTCCGCATGGATCTTTTCGCTGAGCGCCGCGCGAACCAAGTCTTCTTCATGGGCGACCTGCGCCTCGACCATTTTGAGCCGATTGCCCATTTCGACAATCGCCCGCGGTTCCACGAAAAGCGTCGCCCCGCTGCCGCTCGTGGCATGCACGATCCCCGGAAATCGTTCGTGCGCATCGGATCGCACCGGAAGCACATACCGACCATCGCGTTCCGTGAAAAACGCGTCCTGCAAAATGTCGGCGTGCTGCTGCATGATTTCTTCGAGCCGCCGAACGACGCGATCCCGCGTATGCCGCCGCTCATGACGCAATTCGCTCAATCGCGGCGAAGCTTTGTCGGACAACGTGCCTTCCGGATCGAAAGCATGCCGAAGTTCCCGCTCCAATTCATCGAGGCCCGGATCGGTCGAGCATGCTCGCAAAAGCAGCGGAATGTGGTTTTTCCGAGTCGCCAAGAAACGCCGCATTCGGGCCGCTTCCTGAAGACACGACCCGACCGCCCGCAATTCGTCATTCGATAACGACGCACCCATGCGAGCTCGTTCGAGGGCTTGGTCGACGTCGGGAACATCGGGCGCAGGCAATGGTTCGCCCAATCGGTGCAGAGCGACCGCTTCTTTGACTTCACCCAGCGAAAGGAGCAACGTTTCGTGCGTCCGGGCAAACGGAAGTGTCCGCGCCAAACGTTTTCCCGCAACGCTGCAAGCTCGGTCCGCCAATGCGCCGAGCATTCGGTCCCATTCCAAATCCGTGCGTGTTTTCGACGGACACGGATCCGGCAATTCCCGCAGATTCTTCGATTCCATCACATTTCGGAAGGATCCCGCCCCGTTCCGCCCGCTCCGCTCGGCATGGGATTTTGCTCTTTTTCCAAATATCGGAAAATGGTGCGTGGATCGACGCCCAAATCCCGAGCCGTCTGCGTGCGGTTACCATTGTTGCGTTCGAGCACCTCGAGAACATAACGCCGTTGGAATTCTTCTTTGGCTTTTTCGAGGGGCTGGATGGTCAATTCAGCGCCGATTCCCAAATCGAGGTCTTCCGGGCCGAGCAATGTCTTATCGCAAAGCACGAGCGCCTTTTTGATGCGATTTTCCAATTGCCGAATATTTCCCGGCCACGCGTATTTCTTGATCGACGCCAGCGCCGCCGGACTGAATCCGCGCACGCTGCTCTTGAGTTCGTCCGCGTATTTCGAGAGCAACGCTTTGGCAATGATGAGGACGTCATCGCCGCGATCGCGCAACGGCGGAAGCCACAAATTCACCACGTTGAGCCGATAATACAAATCTTCGCGGAAATTCCCGGCGCGTGTTTCTTCGTCCAAGTTCCGGTTTGTCGCGGCGACGATGCGAATGTCGACTTTTTCCGGACGCGAATCGCCGACGCGAATGACGACGCGTTCTTGCAAAGCCCGCAAAAGCTTGACCTGCAAGTTCAGCGGCAATTCGCCGATTTCATCCAGGAACAACGTGCCCTTGTCCGCAATTTGAAACTTGCCCGGACGATTCGCCACGGCGCCCGTGAACGCACCTTTCACATGCCCGAACAGCTCGCTCTCGATGAGGTTCTCCGGAATGGCCCCGCAGTTGATCGTGACAAACGGCCCGTTTTCCCGGTTGCTCCGCCGATGAATCTCCCGCGCGATGAGCTCCTTGCCCGTCCCTGTTTCGCCCGTGATGAGCACGCTGATGTCGGTCGCGGCGACCTTCGTGAGCTTGCGAAAAACCTCGAGCATCGACGGACATGCGCCGATGATCTCGCCGAACTTCTTGTCCTTCAGATCCGCTTCGAGCTTCGCCTTGTCGGCGCGCAACGCGTTGAGGAGCATCGTGTTTTGCAGAATCAGCGACGCTTGCGAAGCGAAGATGCCGACGAGCTCGAGTTGTTTGCGGTCGAAGAGATGTTTGACCTTGTCGTTGCCGACGTACATCGCACCGATGACTTCGCCTTGCGACAAAAGCGGCGCACACAAAACGCTCGACAATTTCATCGCGATGACGCTCTCGCTGCGCCCGAATTGCGTGTCCGCAAGTGCGTCCGAGACAATCACGGGACGCGCCGACGTGATCGCTTGCCACACGATGCTGTCGGAGATTCCGCCCGCGGCATCGGTGATCGCTTCGCGACGAACGTTGCGGGAAGCTCGAATCACGAGGCGGCGTTCCTCGGTGTCCTTGCGCGGTGATTTGTTGGGATCCGTCGCGGCTTCCGCTCCTTCGAGCAAGAGCAAAAATCCCTTGTCCGCGTGGGTCAACTCGATGATGTCGTCGAGCATCGCTTCGAGCAGTTCGTCGACGTTGCGCTGGTTGATGAGTTTCTCGCTGAACGCAAAGAGCTTGCGAACACCGGCGATTTCCGACGATCCCGCATCTTGACGCGGCTGTTTGTCTTCGTCGTCGTCACGGCGACGAACCTGGTTTGTCTCATCGAACATCGAGAAGCCGACTTCGACCGAGCCAAACTGGAGGCGATCGCCGTGAACGAGACGAGCGCGACGCTTTTTCTTGCCGTTGATGGCGATATCGCCGTCTTTGCCGAGCTCTTCGAGGACGAAGTCTCGACCGTCGAACACGACTTGCGCGTGATGTTCGACGAGGCCCGAACCGGAGAGCGCGACGTCATTGCCCAGCGCTTTACCGATGGTCGTGACGGGCTTGTGAATGGGGTAGAGGCGAGGAGCGCCTGCGGCGGCGAAGTACTTGAGTGTGGGCATCGACAAACCGAGGATATCGCGTCACGCGTCGCTCAACACACTCGAGCAACGTGTTGCTTAGTAGAGTTCACCAACGAGCTGGATCCCGGCTCCAGCTTGAACGGGAAGAACCGTGGGACCAAGGATGCGAGCGAACTTGGGATGACGATTGTTCGTTTCAGGCTCGAAACGACTTGTGCCCCCGGGCGGTTCGGAAGCTCCGATGAGGGCGCCGACGACGGCACCGAGCGGCGCGACGATGCCTTGGGCGTACAAGCCCGTGCGTGGATCCGCGTCGGTGAGGGCGTAGAACGGATACACGAGCGCGGACAGAGCTGCGCCTGCGCCAAACCCGCCCCACATCCAGCCGATTTGGTTCCACGACGGCGTCCAGAATGCAGAGCCGCCGATGGCCCCGGCCATGACGACGTTGTAGCCGATGAGGCTGCCGAGAAAAACGCTGTCGTTCGTGGTGTTTGCCCAGGTACCGGAGCTCGCCGCACCGCCGAAAGCCGCGCCGATGAGTGATCCCCAGACGGCACCCGAGCTGACGAACGCCGTCGTTTGCGGCTTGAATTTGAGGCCGTAGTGCGCGAGGAAGCCGCCGACTCCGCCGACGGTCGACGCGATCACGTTGCCACGGAAGTACGCGACCGCGCCCCAAGGCGTGTTTGACGTGACGTACTGGCGCGTGAAGATGAGCGCGTTTTCACCGGCGCCGAGGAGCACGCCGGCCGAAATCGCGGCGGGTCGACCGAGGCGCATCTTGGGTCTGTCCAGGAAGAACATCGTTGCTGGAGCCGCAACACCAAACGCGACGGGAGCAATGAGCGCCGCACCGGGGTTGGAGATGCCCGCTTCGAGATCGATCCACACGCCGACGCTCACGCCCCACGCGGCGGCGGTTCCATAAAGCAAACCGATCTCGCCCTTGGAGCGATCGTTCGAGGCATAAGGCGTCTGCACGGGACAAGGCGGTCCACCCGGCTGCTGAATACAGGGCTGACCGTACGGGTTTGGCTGGCCGTACGGGTTTGGCTGGCCGTACGGGTTTGGCTGACCGTACGGGTTTGGCTGGCCATACGGGTTTGGCTGGCCATACGGAGGTGGCGGCGGAGGCGGAGGAGGAGGAGGCGGTACGACCGGGCCAAACGGCGGAGGCAGCGGAGGAAGCTGCGGGAACGTCTGCGCTGCGGTGTTTTGCTGCGGTGGCAACTGACCCGGTTGCGGCGCTGGTTGAGCCGGCGGAGGCGTGCTTGGCGCTGTCCCCGGAAACGGCGGCAAACCTGGAATCTGAGGCAACGTCGGAATGGGGCTGGGCGGCGGCGGCTGAGCCGACGGATCCGGCACCGGATCCTGAGCGGCGGCGCGCGTCGAGACGCCAAGGGACAAACCAACGGCCAGGAGGAAGGTAAAAGCTCGCAGCGATCGCATCGCAACGCCCAGTCTACACTTTTTCAGCCCGTCTGCGCGTAACGAATCAGCCGACCGTCATTCTTTCGTCAGCGCTCGGTTCATCACATCGACAACCGCTTGAAACGCAGGCTTGTCTTCATACAGCACCTTGTAGACTTCGGTCGTGATGGGCATCTCGACACCCAGCTTCCGGCCTAGATCGTAGGCACTCTTCGCGGTCTTCACGCCTTCGGCCACGTGACCCAACTTCGCCAGAATGTCGTCGAGCGTTCGACCTCGCCCCAGCTCGAATCCGACGGTTCGATTACGGGACAAGTCGCCCGTGCACGTGAGGATCAGATCGCCCATGCCGCTCAAGCCGGCGAGCGTCAGAGGACTGCCGCCTTTGGCCATGGCCACACGCGCAATCTCCGCGAGCCCGCGCGTGATCACGCCTGCACGAGCGTTGTGGCCGAAACCAAGCCCATCGAGCGCTCCGGCCGCGATCGCGATCACGTTCTTCAGCGCGCCGCCGATCTCCACACCCACGACGTCATCCGCGGAATACACGCGCAAACGTTCCGAGGCAAACGCATGTTGAACCTTGGCCGTCTCCTTGGCGCTCGTGCCTGCGACCGTCACCGCCGTCGGTTGTCCCGCGGCGACTTCCTTGGCAAAACTCGGCCCGGACAAATACGTGAGGCGATGTTCCGCCTCTTTGCCCAGCTCATCGACGAGCACTTCGCTCATCAGCATCAACGAATCGTTTTCGATGCCTTTCGAGGCGCTGCAAATCAAAGCGTTTGTCGGAATGTACCGACGGGCATCCGCCACGACACCGCGCAGTGCGTGGGACGGAACGACGACGACGACGAGGTCCGCGTGCCGAAGAGCTTCTTCCAAATCCGACGTCGCGCGAAGGCTCGGGGGAAGTTGCGCCGAGGGCAAGTACCGTTCGTTGACGCGCTTTTCGTTGATCGTGTTCGCGACCGCGGCGGTGTGGGACCAGAGGAAGGTGGGGTTTTGTTTGTCGGCAAGAACCTTGGCCAGAGCGGTTCCCCAGGCGCCTGCACCGAGCACAGCAACGTTGGACATTGCGCGAGGGTAACACTGCGCACGGTACTTGGGAGGCTATTCCAGAGAGACGAACCCAGCGTGTTACCGGGACGAACTCGAGGGGACCACGGGTTTGGCCGAGCGATCGGAAAAAATGTATGTTTTGAGGCTTCGCGAGCCGGCCAGGCTGGTGGTAGCGTGATAGCGTGAATTCATGGTGATGAAGATCGATGTGCCGCTTGAACGTCGTATCGTACCGGTCGCTCCGAGCGAAGAGCGATGGCGGGAGATGAGTGCGATCGAGCGTGAGCGATTCATCGTGAGCGTGAACGAAGCGTTGTCGGATCCGCTCGTGGCGATGTCGGAGGGGCGACCGCACAAGAAAGCGAAGAGTCGGGCGCTCGACATGTTGGGGCTGCATTTTCGAGCGTTGGGACGGCGGATTTATTTGGCGGAGGAATTGTCGGTCATTTATCCGAACGCAGTGCCGTTCGTACCGGACGTACTCGCGGTCCTCGACGTGGACGAACCCGAAGACGATCAGCGCATGTCGTGGGTGGTTCAGGAGGAAGGCAAGGGGCTCGATTGGGTGCTGGAGGTCATTTGGGCGGGTAATCGCGACAAGGACCTCGTAGACAACGTGCACCGTTATGCAATGCTCGGGATTCCCGAATATTTTGCTTACGACAAAAAGCAGGAGCGGATATTCGGTTATCGATTGATCCCGGAGACTCGGCGTTATCAACCCATCTTGGCGCAGGCGGGGATGTATCGATCGAATGTGCTCGGGATTGATTTGGCCATCGTCGACGGCGTCTTGAAGTTTTTCCAGGGCGCGGCGGAATTATACGACACGGCGCATTTGATTCGACGACTCGAAGGAATGGTCGCGCATCTCGAAAAAAAGAATGACGAGGCGAACCGAGAGGCTGAACGTGGTCGCGCGAGCATGCGTCGCGCCATAGTGGCCATTCTTGCCGCACGCGGGGTCCATTGTTCCGACGAGGCGCGCCTGGCTCTCGATGATTGCACCAGCATGGATATTCTCGACAAATGGCACGATCGCGCGTTATCGGCGACGAGCGAGGCGGATGTGTTTGGCAAGTAGCAACGATTGCCCAAATCTTGCTGCTCCAATCATCCACACGTCGCAGTCACCGCCCTTTCCAGGCAAACCTCGCGCTTCGGCCCTGACAAACCCTCCAACAATCTCCCCCACCCCGCCACGCTTGCATTATTCTCCCCCGCCATGCAGCGTCCGTCTCTTTTCGTACGGCTCTGTTCCTTGGCCTTCGCCGCCTCTTTCGTCGGCGCAAGCTGCGGCCAATCGGGACTCGCCGTCATGCCCGGAGTCGTCAACAACCCCGGCAATCTTTCGCTACGTCGCGGCATCCTCGGCTTCGCGGAAAGTCAGATCTGTACGGAACTCAAGAAACGCAGCGTGCCTTTGCAGTTACGCCCGGACGAACCTGCCTCCGGTCGCTTCTTCCCCACGTCGTGCGCCACGCAGCAGCTCGCCAACGGAAACATCTTCGTGCAGTTCGGCGGCTACGGTTACGCCTGGACAAACCTGACCAAGCGCATCACGTTCGATGCGCAAGCGGCGATCGAGTACCAGCACGATTTTCTCATGCACGACTCGTCGATGTACGTGTACCTGCGGGAAAAAGCGACGACGGCGACGACGTTCACCACGCGCCTCGTCGAGCAGACGCCGCAAGCTCCCGCGGTGGGTTTGCCCGGAGGAACCACCCAAGGCTTTCTCGATCTGATCGGCACCGAGGTTTTACGAAAGGAACTCGACAAGGGCTTCACGGTCATTCGGGATGAAGACGGACATACGGACTTCGGCGTGGGCATCGTCGACAAGGGAAAGCGGCCGCCTTCTCCCTACAAAACAGCGGACAACGGACGGTTGGTCCTGGCAAACGAGCGCATCGAAGTGCATCAGAACCAACGCGACTATGTCGGGCCGTTCGAAGTGACAGACTCGAAGCAGGCGCTGTACTTGAGCGTCGCGATCGATGGAGCTCAAAACGTCGATGTCATGTTGATTCATCGCGGCATCGGGGAAGCGTGGCTTGTCAACTACACGTCGCAGCCCGCGCTTGGTCCGCCGCCCGCCCCGCCCGCTCTGGACGAACTCGTTGGAACCGGGATGGTTTGGCGAAGGACAATGCCTCTGCCGGTGGGCCAGTACTACGTGGTTTTCGACAATTCTCCCGCAGCTGGAAAGTCTGCGCCTCCGGTGATTGCGGGAGATGATCGGGCCGTGCTCGTGAACTACGCCGTCGAGCTTGGCCCTGCTCCGTGATGCGCTAGCGTTACGCGCCCTTGCCCCAACGCGTTTCGACGTATAGAAAGACTCCGCTTGGCACCTCCGCCCGAAGACACTCCGCCTCCGAATTCACCCTCAGAAGCCAGAGATTTGCCGGAAGATCCGCCCAAGGACGGATCGCCTGCAACGTCGGGTTCGACAGGACTTCGCGCGCTTTTTTACATCGTTTGGATCATCACGCTGCCGTTTGTCCTGGCGATACTCGCCGTTTGGCTGCTGACGCCCGCTCCGGGCGACCACAACGCCGGCGGTTTGCGCGTGTTTGTCGCGGAACAACAGATCCCCGCAGGCATCGTGCTCTTCACGTTGTTCGCGATGGCGATGTGGCATTTCCGCTTCGAATTGCCGCTTTCCGGGGCGCTCGGCGTGGGGCGCAAGGACATCCCGGCGACGATGCGAGCGCGGTTCGAAGAAGCTCAGGTGCTGATCGAAGAGGCCCAGCGCATCATGCGTTTGTACGAACGCGAAGTGAACAAGGGCCTGCGTTCAGCCGAGCGTGAACAGTTGACGCAATCGCTCGCGGCGCTGGAAAAGGCCATGAACGCGAAGAAGTTCGATGCGAACGAGTTCGATACGGCGCATGCGCGTGCCGATCGCCTCGTGGGCGAACATCTGTCGCGCTGGCGTAAAGGCGAGATGCGCGAGTACGCCGAGTCGATCGGCGTGGCGGTTGCCGTGGCGCTCATCTTGCGGGCGCTCGTGATCGAAGCCTTCAAGATCCCCAGCGGTTCGATGATCCCGAGTTTGATGATCGGCGATCACATTTTCGTGAACAAGTTGACCTACGGGCCGCTGATTCCGTTCACGGACAAACGCCTCTTCACGAGTATGCCTCCGTCGCGCGGCGACGTGATGGTCTTCAAGTTTCCCGAGAACAAAGAGCAGGACTTCATCAAGCGGGTGATCGCTGCTCCCGGCGACACGCTCGAAGCGATCAACGGTCGACCGATCATCAACGGCTGGCTCGTGCCGCATTGTTACGTGGGCGAGTTCGGTCGGGACCATGCGCGGCTTTACGTGGAGTTTCTCGAGGACGAATCGTACTTCACGTTGTTTGCTCCGGACGGGATGCACGCGGACGGTCCGGACGAACCCACGTGCAAGTCGCAAGACGAATGTGGGCTTGGACAAACCTGTCGAGCCGGCATCTGCGGACATCACCAAGGCCCGTTCAAAGTGAAGGAAAACGAGGTCTGGGTGATGGGGGACAATCGCCACAACAGCCATGATTCACGCAGTTGGCGTGGAGGTCAGGGTGGCGGCGTTCCGTTCGAGAACATCAAGGGCCGGGCGATGTTTGTCTGGATGAGCTTCGCCCCGGGCGGGGGAATTGCTCCGGATCGGCTCTTCGTGAACGTCATGGGCCGACCGAAGTTGCCTGGTGGAGTCGATGCGTCGCTCCAGCCCGCGCTCGACAAGTGCATGCGCGACCGTCCAAGCGTTGCGCAAACGACGCCTCCGCGCGGCAAATAACACTGACCCATCGCGTCAATCGATTCGTGCTTGCACTGTGCAAATGAACGACGACACTCTCGCCGCACGTAGCGCATTCGAGGAGGCATTCGTTCATGACCGACGGCATGTGGGCATTGACGTACGATCGGCAATCCGATCCTTGGGACTGTTCGACGGGACTTCGTAAAACGGAAGTCGAGCTTCCGAGGATCGACGAAGCGAGCGATTACCATGATCGGTCGATGGTGCTGATCAAACCCATCATGACTGGGTTTTGCGGATCGGACCGGGGGATATGGTTTCGCACGGCCTTCAAGGACATGATTTTCAAGTCGCTCGATCGCGAAAAGAAGAACACGCGCGTGATTGGTCACGAGCTATTGGGGCGCGTGGCTGAAGTCGGGATCGATGCGAAACGTCAATATGGTTTGGAAGTCGGGGATATCGTTTCGACGGAGAGCCACATCGTTTGCGGACTTTGTTATCAATGTCGCATTGGAGATACGCACGTCTGCGCTGACGATAAAATCATTGGAATCAGCGAAGACGGCTGCTTTGCCGATTACGTAAAATTGCCGGCCAAAGGTTTGTGGCGTACGGACATTACGAAGATTCGTCCCGAAGTCGCGGCGATTCAAGAACCGTTCGGCAATGCGGTGCATGCGTGTACGAAGGTGAATCTGCGCGGCAAACGCGTCGCGATCGTCGGTTGCGGCACGATTGGTCTTTTTGCGGTCGCGATTGCTCGAGCCATGGGAGCGCATTACATCGTCGGCGTCGAGCCCATGGAGAGCCACGCGGAAATGGCGCGGAGGCTCGGGGCGGACGTCGTGCTTCGTCCGGAAAAACGTTCCGGGGACAAACCGCACGCCAGCGATCCGGAATTGTGCGAACGAATTCGGAAATTGACGGACGGCGTGGGCGTCGACGTGGCGCTGGAAATGAGCGGCGTCAATTCGAGCGTCAACAATGCCATTTCGGCGGTTCGTCGCGGCGGTGACGTCATTCTCTTCGGTTTGAAGAGCGGCGATGCGATCATTGAAAACTTCGATCGTTTGATCGTCGACGGCATCAGCCTGCACAGCGTCATTGGGCGGCGTATTTTCGAGACGTGGCACGTCACGCGGCATTTGCTCGAATCGCGCGATCCCAACATCCACGACTTGATTTGGGAAGTCATTCTGCGTCGCGGCGAAGGCACGATGTTCGACTTCAAAGATTACGACCCGGCTTCGTTCGAAAAAGCCATCAAGACCTACCCCAAGGTCATCATTCGATACTGACCGTCTGTTTGGACGAACCTCGCCCACCCGACGGTTCGTCCAAGTGTACATCCCGTAAAACAAATTTTGTCTCGTACGCACGTTTTACGTTGCAAACGGTTGGTCATGGACTAGCGTCGGGGGTCCATGGAGTTGAAGTTCGACCTTTGGCATCTGGCGTTCGCGAGGCCGAGCGGGACGAGTTTTTGCGGGTGTTCAGCCATCACGAGGTGACAACGGCGCAAGCGGCAAAGTGGGCCCAACAGTGGTTGAGGGAGAAAATGAGCACCAAAGAGCTGACAGCGGAAGAGCGGCAAGAGGCGGAAAAGTGGCTGCAGGACATTTTCGACCTGCTGACGGTCGAGCGAATTCTCAAAGAAATTGAGCCGGCGACGCTCATGGCTCAGTTTGCCCCGGAACAACGTCTCGCGGGGCTCGACATGCAAGACCTCGTCGCGGCTTTGCCTGTTGCGGCATTGCAGAGCATGGCGGACAGCTACATCAACTCCCTTGCTCCCCACGTTCAACAAAAGATTCGTCAGCGTTTGCGCGACGAGACGCATTAAACCGTCGGCGAGTAAAAAGATCCACGAATGTGCCGCCGGATGTGTCGAAACGCTCGATGCACCGTTCGTTGATCTTCGCCCCAGCGATCTCTTGCCTCCTCGGTTGCACGTCCCGGCAATACCACCCCTCCGATGCGCATTTTGGCCAATGGGCATTCGTCCCGCCCGAACCAACGGTTCTTGAAGAAAAACCAACCCCGCAACCCAGCTGGACCTACGAATCTCGTCCCGATATTTCACCACGTGATTTGCCCGCAGCTTTGCGATTTCTCGAAGCGCTCGTGGAGCTCGAACGAATTCGGCGTGGTCATCCCGAACGGTCGGAAGCTGTATTTAACGAAGCTATTTTGATCCAAGAATATGGCGTTCTCTTGGAGACGAAGCATCACGAAACAACCTTGCTCGTCGCGCGTAATCTTTACCGGCATTTCATCGACGTGGCGAAATCGGATCCCGATATGCACGATCAGGTTCGTCGCGCCAAAGACCGGCTCATGGATATCGAGAATCTGTATTTTTGCGATTTCAAGACGCCCGCCTCCGAACGACGCAGAATCGAAGCGGAAGCCGCGGAACGCGAAGCTCGTGAGACCCGAGAATGGGAGCTGGAAGCAGCGGAACGCGACCGTCAACGGGAGGACGCTGCGCGGCGGGAAGCGGAAACGCCGGCGGACGAGTAAAACGAATTCAGCTCAAGACGCCGAGTTGTTTTCCGACCTTGGTGAATGCGGCAATCGCGCGTTCGACGTGTTCGGGCGTATGTGCGGCGCTCAATTGCACGCGAATACGCGCTTCGCCCTTGGGCACGACGGGATAAGAAAAACCAATCACGTAAATGCCTTCTTCGAGCATCGCGGCGGCCATATCGGCGGCGAGGCGAGCATCCCCGAGCATGATCGGCGCGATGGGATGAATGCCGGGTTTGATGGTGAAGCCGGCTTTGGTCATGCCTTCGCGGAATTGTTTCGCGTTTTGCATGACGCGCTCGCGCAACGTGCCTTCTTTTTCGAGCAATTCGAATACGGCGAGCGACGCGCCGACGATGGCCGGAGCGACGGTATTCGAGAAAAGATACGGTCGTGATCGTTGCCGGAGCAAATCCACGATTTCCTTCTTGCCCGTGGTAAAACCACCGCTTGCGCCGCCCAGGGCTTTTCCGAGCGTCGACGTCATCACGTCGATGCGATGCAAGACGCCGCATTCTTCGGGTGTTCCGCGACCTGTTTTTCCGATGAAACCCGTCGCATGAGAATCGTCCACCATGACGAGCGCGTTGTACTTTTCAGCCAAATCGCAGATGACGTCGAGTTTGGCGAGGTACCCATCCATCGAAAAAACGCCGTCGGTGGCGATCATTCGAATGCGTTTGTCTTGGGTTTTGCGCAGAGCATCTTCGAGCGCCGCCATATCGCCGTTCGGATAACGATGGCGATCGGCTTTGCACAAGCGAATCCCGTCAATGATCGACGCATGATTCAGGGCATCCGAAATGATGGCGTCTTCTTCGCCGAGAAGCGTTTCAAAGAGACCGCCATTGGCATCGAAGCACGAGGAATAAAGGATGGTGTCGTCGGTGCCGAAAAATCGACTGATGGTGCTTTCGAGTTTCTTGTGCAGGTCTTGGGTGCCGCAGATGAAACGCACGCTGGACAAACCGAATCCGTGGGAATCAATCGCTTCTTTCGCGGCTTGAATGACCATGGGGTGCGAGGACAAACCAAGGTAGTTGTTGGCGCAGAAGTTCAAGACTTCACGCTCGGAGTCCGCCCCGGGTTCGCTTGATGCCCGAATTGCGGCGCCTTGCGGGGTCGTAATGACGCGCTCGCTCTTGTAGAGGCCGGCCGCGCGGATTTCATTGAGGGTTTGGGTGTAGATGGGTTTGGCGACGTCGAACATGTCGCGCGCATCCTACACACGAAAGGCTCGCTCGTCGAGATGAGAAATCATTCGGCCGCATGCGGTCGACGTGACTGATGTTCTCACGAGCGAAGGTGGCTCGTGCCCACGGATTCGTTGACGACGGAAGAAAGAACATGCATCGTGGTCTGAAAACGTTGGGAAGACTTGCCTTTCAATGACGCTTCCGCAATCACCCCCTCCGAATGTCGATTTGGTCAAGAATTCCGATTTGATCACTCTGCGACTCGAAGGCGACTACACCCTTGATGTCGCGATGTATGTCCACCACCATATTGAAGAAACGGGCGATCAATTCGGTTATCGCCTCACCATGATTGATGTTCGTCATGGTGGAGCTATTGCCCCGGATGCCCGCAGGTATTTGCTCGAACGCCGCAAAACAACGAAAATGCCTAGTATCGTCGCGATTGTCGGCGCAAGTTTCGGAGTGCGCACGATCGCGCAAATGGTCATTCGAGCGTTGGGATTATTGACCACATCGCATATCGCCGTCGATTTCTTTGCCGATGAAGTCGCCGCACTTGCGTGGATTGATACGCAGCGAAATCGATTGCGCAGTACGCCCGGCACAAAATAACTTTTCGGTATGTAAATATTTTCGAAACCGCGACCGACGTAGCGTCGTACTAACAGTACCCAATCGTGGGTAATTGGTAGGCCGCTTGCTTTGCTCTTACGACTGGATTGATAATGCATTGAGCATTCGGACGTAATCTTACTCCATGTTTGGGGGCAAGGCGGGGGCCGTGAGGAGACAGGAATGAAGGAATGGAGGCATTTGCGCCTCGTAGCCGCGACGAGTTTGCTGTGTGCAGCAAGCATTGCCGTCGGTTGCGATGGTGACAAGCCGCCCTCTTCATCGAATTCGACGTCGACATCAACATCGACGAGTTCGAGCGGTGGAGGTGGCGGAGGCAGTGGTGGAGGTGGCGGCAGTGCGGGATCGGGAGGCAGTTCGAGTGGAGCTTCCTTACAAGCCGCATTGAGCGACATGATTCCTTTCGATGCTACGCCGGACACGACGGGTGACAACGTTTATGCCGTTGGCCTGGACGTTGACGGCAATGCGGTGATCAACCAGGGCAAGCTGGATGGATCGGTTCCATCCAAGGCGCTTTGGACCGGATCACCCTTGGTTTCACCGCTCAATATTGCCGTGGGTACGGACGGAAAAACCCTTTACGTGACCGACCCGGGCGCGGAGGATCCTTCGGGTAATCCCGGAAGAATCTTCAATATTCCGGCGGCGGGCGGAGCGATCGCCATTGTCACGAAGGCGGATGGATATCGGGCTCGCGGCATTGAAATCATGTCTGAGAACAATGTGGACATGATTTATTTCGCGGGAACGAACGCAACTGGCGAAGCCGGGGTTTTCAAGGTCCCTGCGGATGACAGCGGTCCGGTCGTGGAGATTGCCAAGGGCGGCGAATTGCGCGATCCGAGCGGCATTGTCGTCAGCAAAGAGGGCATTGTCTATACGTGCGATACCGTGCAAGACGCCGACGGTTTGGGTTCGCTCGTAGCGATCAAAGGCGGCGTGGCCACGACCATTGCCACGGGTGTTCGTGCGGGTTTTCCGTGCGGCGTAGCTTTGCGCGACGACGATTCGGCGTTGTATGTGTCGGGGTTTGACCCGGTCAAACGCACGGATGCCGTGATCATCGTCGACCTGGCGACGAACAAGCTGTCGTATTTCGCCGATGGCATCGACACGTTCGTCGAGTCCGCCGGGTTACACCGCGCCAAACTCGGTGGCAATACATTTGCCTGGGCGGATACCACCAATGGTAATGGCCTGGGGACGGTGTTCCGAGTGACGCTTCCATGAGCGTCCGCCCATAACGACGAGAAAGGAGTTTTACTTGACATGTTGACGAAAAAAGCTTGGACCACCGCTTTGGCGGCACTTTCGATCATGGCTACGACGCAGGGGGCGCTGGCTTCGAGCCACCGCGAAGCACCTCGGATTGCCGAAGATCCGGCGGCCGACAATACGGACCTTTATGCTTGGGTCGAAGGTTCGAACCTCATCATTTTGGCCAACTACATTCCCCTCGAAGAACCTGCCGGCGGCCCGAATTTCCACAAATTCTCGGACGACGTGCTGTACGAAATTCACATCGTGCGCGGCGCGACGAGCCTCGATGATGCGATTACGTACCAAATCGACTTCAGCTCGACGGCTTACCCGCAAGTCGATCCGGCTGATTTGACCAAACCGGTGGGTGGAGGAAAAGAGTTTTTCTCCCAAATTGGTGGGGCCGTCCAAACCTATAAAGTCACGAAATTGGTCAACAATGCCAATCCCAAGGTGCTCGTGCAGGGTGCTCCCGTGGCTCCCGCGAACATCGGTCCCCGGACAAACGGCATTGCGTACCAGATTCCGATGGGAAAAACTTATGAGCAATTCTTCGTCGACGATGCGGCGACGTCCGTCATTCGACCGTTGATGGGAAACGAAGGACGCGTTTTCGCCGGACCTCGTGACGATGGTTTTTCCGTGGACCTCGGGGCCGTCTTCGACCTCGCGGGCCTCGAAACCGTGCTCGGCGGCACGCCTTTCGACAACGTCAAAGGGTACAACGTGCACACGATCGCGCTCGAAATTCCGCTCAATACGGCCAACGGCGGTACGCCCGTGACGATGGGCGCAAGCGCGAACCAAACGATTGGCGTGTGGGCTTCGGCCAGTCGGCGCAAGACGACCATTTTGCGTCGCAATGCCAAACCCGACATTTTCGGGCCTTGGATTCAGGTGTCACGCCTTGGTTTGCCTTTGATCAACGAGGCCGTCATCGGTCTTCAAGACAAAGACAAATACAATCGCACCGAGCCCAAGGACGACTTGACGAATTTCGGCGCGTACTTCCTGAATCCGGTGATCGTGCGCGACGCTGAATTTGCAGGCTTCTATAATGCCGGCGGCGCCCTTGCCGGTTGTCCGGGCGGACCGGCGGCGCTCAAGACGAACCGCACCGACATCATCGACGTGATCAACCTCAAAGATCCGGCGCGCAACATTCTCTCCATCGGTGACGTGCTGCGTGTGGATCTTGGTGTTCCTTCGGCATTCCCCAATGGTCGTAAGGTCAATAAAGGAATGAATACGGAAGAGGACGTGACGGATGTCGAATTGAGTTTGCTCTTGTGCAAGCTCGCGGCGCCCGTTCCGGACGGCGTTGCAAACAACGATGCGACGTTCAAGAACACGTTCCCGTATCTCGCCACGCCGTGGGAAGGCAGTCGTCAAGGCAAAGGCGAACCCTGACCAACTGCGAATCGATCCGTTTTACGGCGGATCGATTCGCCCTTCCGCATGAATGTCCCGCGCTGCGGGATTTTCCACATACTTCTGCACGTAAGCCCGTTTTTGCGCCAGAACGAGCGCGACTTCGGGTGACGCTCCTGCGGCGAGTTTGTCCAATTCCGCGACGATCCATTCGGCGGCGTACGGCACGACAAACGGATTTTCATTCAGAATCGCCAGTTTTTCCCGGTCATTTTCGGCCGCGCGCAAGGCGGCGATCGCTGCGGCTTGCGGCAATACGCGCGTGACGATGCGTTCCGTCAAAGCCATCCGCCGAACTCCCGCGTCACCTCGAAAAATGGACAACAATGCGTTTTCGCGATCCGAATACGAAACAAATAGATACGTTTGTCCAAGCTTCGGAGGTGGCTCTATGGAATGACCTTCAGCCAGCAAATCCACGGTCGTCCCCACGCGCACGGAAAGCGCGTCGGCGATGCGTGCGCCATCGGCGAGCGGAGGCAACGCTTCGAGGCGCTCCATATACCGGACAAACTCGGGCCGCAAAACTTCCCGCAATGCGGTGTCGACATGGGCCTGGGTCACGCGTGTAAGGACTTGTTCATTGGGACCGACGACGGTACGAAAAAAAATCTCGCGCGTGCCGTTGCCAAAAATCGCCATCAATATGCAAATGAGGATCGACACTGCAATAACCCGCGCACGATTCGCGCCGAGTTTTCGAACCACGGATGGTCGCGTGGAAACGACGGTCAACACCGCCAGACCGAGAAGTGCCAAGAAAAACCCGGCGAAGTGGCCTCCCGCCATGCCTCCCGTCATGAGCCATGCACCTTGGCGACAAACACGACTCGGGGATATCATGGGCGCGGCTGGAGGCAAGATGCAACGCGCGGCATACGGTTTGACTCTGATTCTGATGAGCTTTTTAAGCTCGGCATGTATGGATCAAGGTCATCAGGATCGTTCGATGCAGGATATCGAAGCTGTGCGTCGTGAAGCCGCGCGAGATGCTCGACTCCAGGCGCTCGAACGAGAACATGCGTTTCTCATGCAGCAATTTGGGATCTTGGCGGCTTCGACAAACGCCAACACTGCGCAATCGTCGCTGCGCGAAGACGAAAGGGACAAACGTTTGTCCGAGATGTCGACACAGCTCATGACAATTACGGCGATGATTTCCACGTGGCGCGACGAAGAGCGACCCAAACCCATGGATCCGGATGCTCGACGAATCGCCGATCAAGTGACGGCTGAGGATCGTGCCGCAACGATTCGAAAAGTTCAGACGTTGCTCGACGCCGGAAGCATCAAACTTACCATGCGCAACGGACGAATCGAAGTGACCCCGGTGCGCCCCATCGATGCTACGAATCCGTACAATCCCGGCCCGGCCAAACCCCCGCCTCCACCGCCTCCACCGCCTCCACCGCCTCCTCCGCCGCCTCCGCCTCCCCCACCGCCCAAGCGTCCTGTGGATCGGCTGGGTTTTTGAAGGTTTTCTTCGACAAATTCAGCGCCACGAACACTTCGGTCCGCACGTCCCTTCTTTTCCGCCATCGCCGCGTAAACAACCTCCACGACACTCGACGTCCGACGTACACGTGGTGCCGGCATTTTTTCGCGTTATGCAGGTGTCTTTTTCACAACGCAGGCCGGCGGCGCAAGCGCCTTGCGCACAGGGTTTTCCTTCCCCGGGCAAACCTCCGGCTTCACAGGATCCGCCAAGACAAACCTGACCGCGTCCGCATTCGAGGTGGTTCTTGCAGGGTCCGTGCAAAGCCACGGCGTCGCGACACCGCCGCTGGGCGCATACGCCGACGCATTCGGGATGTTGCAATTCCAACGAATCGTGTCGCGTGATCGCGGCAAGTGGATCCACCGCCAAGTCGCACGGATATCCCGAAGGAAGCGGCTTGCGACAAACCCCGGCGTCGGTTGGTCCAAGACCGAGGCAACGGTATCCCTCGACGCATTCCAGTGAGGAGCGGCAACGACCGCCTTCGACGACGGTTCCGCGCAAAATCCCATCACAAGCAGCGGGAATCGGCACGTTTGTCGGGCCAACCCAGTCGCATCCTTCATGCGCGGCATTCATGGCCGCCGCACATGCCTCGACCGTGGAAGCTTCGATTTGCACGGACTTGTCGCGCAACGCATGGCTGAGCATGCGGACGCACTCGTTTGTCAGAGTAAACCCGGGCGACGTCGAACAACAATCGGCGCGTCTTTTCGCGGGGACCTCATGCAGCGCCGTGCAAAGTTTTTCGGCAAGGGGCTCGGGAGGACCCGGGATTTTGGGATAGACGGGTTCGACATCTTCGCCACGAATGGGAGCCGATTCGGTGCTGGGTTGAGGAGCGACCGATACGGTGGCACTTGGAATGGTGGGCGCGTGTTTTTCTGCGTCGCACCGGCTGCATGCGCTCGACAAAGAAAAAAGGAACAGCAAATATAAACGACGGGGCATGGATTCGTTGACCAATCCGTTGCTGCACACGACAACAACGGGTAATTGAATGGCAGAAGTGATGAACCTCGAGCAAGAACTTTTTTCGAATTCGCGCCGAACGCGGACGTTTCTTGTCAGGGCGAGAATGATTTTCTGCGTGTTTACAATGGCAGGATGCTCGATTGCAATTGGATGTCGGCCGGATTCGAATACCGAAACAACCAAACCATCGACGTCGGCACCTCGACTCGAGTCGTCCGTTCGACCTTCGTTGGCGGAATCGTCGCCGCAGCAGCGCATGCGGGCATTGGCATTGCAAAAACCGTCGGGAACGTCCGGGCTCGATCGGGAAATCGAAATACTTCAGCAGGCGGTCGAAAAAAAAGCCGATCCGCTGGATGGATGGATTTTGCTGGGTCGGGCATGGGCCCGAAAAGCTCGCCGCACCAAAGATCCGGGATATTGGCTCAATGTCGAAGCGTGTGCGGGCCTCGTATTCGAGCGGGATCCCAAACATCACCTGGCGCGTGAGCTGCAGGCAATGGTTTTTCTGGAACAACATGCCTTTGCAGACGCCAAAGACGCGGCGAGTCGTTTGTTGTTGGAGGATGCGGACGACCTCGGAGCGCTGGGAATCAAGAGCGACGCGGCGCTCGAATTGGGGCAATTCGACGAAGCGTTGACCGCCGCGCAAAAAATGATGGATCTAAAGCCCGATTTGGCGTCGTATGCGCGTGCGGCGCATTTGCGTTGGTTGCAAGGGGACGCGGAGGCGGCCAAGAAGATTTATCGGGCAAGCTTCGATGCGCGAGATCCGCGGGATCCGGAACCTTATGCCTGGGTATTGACGGAAGCCGCGATGATTTTTTGGCATCAGGGAGACATCGAGGGGGCCGACAAAGGGTTTGACAAGGCCTTGGAAGCGTTCCCGGACGAACCTTCGGCGCTGCTCGGAAAAGCGCGTGTTGCATTGGCCCAAGGCAATGGGAAACAGGCGGCCGATTTCGCCGAAAAAGCCTACGGCCGAGGTCGATATTGCGAAGCTGCGTGGTTACTCGGGGACGCTCGGACTCGCGCGGGGAACGAATCCGGGGCGAATGAAGCGTACAAAGAATTGGTGGATTGCGGACGCCAAACGGACAAACGCACGTTGGCCAAGTTTTATGCGGCCAAAAACCGCGATATTGAAGAAGCAGCGAAGCTCATTGAAGCCGAAGCAAAGGTTCGCCAGGACATTTACACGCGCGATGCCGCCGCCTGGGTTGCTTATCGGCGGAAAGATTTCGACAATGCCCGAAAAGAAATCGATGCCGCATTGGCTCACGGGACGAAAGAACCGCTCTTGCTTTATCATGCCGGAGCGATTCGCTTGGCCATGGGGGATAAGAAGAATGGCGAAAAGCTCGTGCGGGAGGCCCTCGCGATGAATCCTCATTTTGATTTTGCCGGCGGCGAAGAAGCGAAAAAGCTGCTGGGTGAGACGCATCCATGAAGGCTCGCCCGCGCATTTTGGGATTCCTCGTTTTCCTCTGGGCGATGTTGTCGTCCGCAATGGCCCAGGCGCATCAGGCAGGTTTGTCCCGCGGCACGTATCGCCTCGACGGAGCCATGTTTACGGCGGAAATCATCTTTGCGCGCACCGATGCGCTTCGATTGGCCCGCGATCTGGACGCCGACGGCGATGGAACGATCACTTCGGGCGAAGTACAAAACGCCCGAAATGCTCTGGGCAAATCATTGACCACGAAACTCGTGGTTCGTACGGACAAAGAGGATTGTTTGGGAAATGTCGATGACGCTTTCCTCGTCGAAGAAGACGGTTTGTCGATACGGATGGTTTATCTTTGCCCCGTGCCGCCGCCTTCCGTTCACGTACGTTTTGATTTGCTGGATCTGATGACCTACGGGCACCGGCATTTGGCTCGCGCTGAATCGGGTGCAATCATTGTTGAAAAAGTGCTTTTCGGCGCCGAACGCGAATGGGAACTTTCTCGTGCCGCCGCGACGCTCGTTCCGGAAAAACCAGTGACCTCGCCGCGATTCGGCGGGTTTTTCCTGATGGGTATCGAGCATATCTTGCTCGGATATGACCACCTCGTTTTCCTCATGGGAATCGTGCTCGCCGGGTTTGCCGGAGGCGATTCGAAGCGTCCATCGGCGCATCCGCCTTTACGCTGGAAACCGCTTTTGCTGGTGATTACCGCATTCACGCTGGCGCATTCGATTACGCTCGGTTTGTCCGTTCTTGGCGTATGGGCGCCGAGTCCGCGAATCGTCGAGCCTTTGATTGCTTTGTCGGTGGCGTACGTCGGGGTGGAAAATCAATTCGTCGAAAACGCCGATACGCGCTGGCGAATCACATTTCCCTTCGGGTTGATCCACGGATTTGGTTTTGCCGGAGCGCTGGGAGAAATTCAGGTGCCCAAGGCGGACGTGCCGCACGCCTTGATTGGATTCAATTTGGGTGTCGAAGCGGGGCAATTGGCGGCGCTGGCCGTCGTTTTGCCGTTGCTCCATATTGCTCGAAAACGAACCTGGTTGGACAAACGACGCATACAATGGGCGAGCTGGGTGATCTGCGGATTGGGATGCGTGTGGTTTGTCCTGCGCATCATGAGCCCGGGTTGAACATTTGAGGCTTTGAATCGCCTACGGAGTCCGTCGCCCCAACCCCATCGACGAACGACAAATTCATTCCGGCAACCACAAAAGCCCGGCCATGATGGGATCGAGGCATTCGACGATTTGCGGCCCGATCTCCGAACAGGTCATGTTCTTCAAACACGCTTGAAATGCCGCTCGTCCGCGATCGTTCAACGCCCCGACCGCTCGAGACAAGTGCGGACGCATTGCGTGATCGAGCATGAACCTGCATTCATCGGCGCTCGTCTCACTGCAACGGGTCATACCGGCGCAAATAATCGAAAAGAAAGGTTCCAATTCCATTCGTTCCGCTTCGCACGCATCGAGCGCATCCGAGCCGCAGCGAGCAACGGCCGCGGCGTATTCACGGGTGAATGGATCTCCCTCGAACTGATCGAGCGCGTGGCGCGAGCATTGAGCTGTTTGTCGCAGCATTTTCGCGGCCGCATACGTGCGCGCATGCAGGCACTTTTGGAAACTCGGCATAGGCGCCGAAGGCGTCATTGCCCGGCGATGCAGAGCATCCAAGTATTCGCACCACGCGCGCTGCGCTTCGTCATCTTCGGACGACTCGATGAGCACCGTCGATGGCGGCAATTCGCATGTCGTCGTCGTCGTTGCGTGTAATGCCGGCGGCGACGACTTGGACACGGGAGCCGACGATTGACAAGCGACGAATAAAATCGTCGCGCACACAACGCCGATCCATTGCAGACGCTTATGTTCCCTCACGAACGACCAGCCTTCCCGGGAAGAACCCGATGTGCGTGAGGGGCAAAAATCACGCCTACGTAGTGGGCAGGTTGCTCTCTGCGTTCAACCCAGGAGCATGCGCCATTTATAGATTTCCGTAGGTTCGTCCTGGCCGATGGCCACGCGCGGAATGTTCATGACATCCAAGGTTTTGGCCTTGCACAGACCTGTTGCATTGGTAAAACCCAGATCGAATCCGGCTAAAACGGCGGCTTTTCGAATGGCACCGTCGACGGGATGTCCCACAGGGTAGCCCAAAACCCGCACATCCGTGCCCAGAATGTCCTGAAGAATCATTCTGGATTTCCGCAAATCGAACAGCACTTCATCCGGAGACAAAGTTGCCAGGACCCGATGCGAGTGTGAATGCGAAGCAACCGCCATTCCGGCGTCATGCAATGCTCGAACATCACGGAAATTCATCATCGTATTTCGCGCGATTTTTCGTTCTTCGACGGGATCCAAATGCACGTTCGTCGCGTCGGCCAGGGCGTCGAAGAAGCGATCGAGGTCGAGGTGAGCGTGGCGTTTGACGATATGGAGCAAGGCACGGCGAGCGTTTTCCGTCCCCATGCGTAAATCGAGAAACATGGTCGTGGGATACTGAAGGGTTATTTCCGGTTTTCGGCATCGCCGCAAGAAAAGGCAGATGCGGTCCCACCAAAACAGTCGACCGGAATCCGGAAATGCCGTAGGAATGAAGAATGTGGCGGGAATTCCCGATTGCTCGAGAAATGGCAATACGGTCGTTCGGCATTCGACATATCCATCGTCGAAGGTCAACAGGATGGGATTCGCGGGTCTTCGTTTTCCCTGAATGAAGCCGCGAACGTCTTCGAGCGACACGAATGTGCCGACCGAACGCGCGACGGCCATTTGTTCGGCCAAACCGCGAAGGTCCACTTCACGCACGTCGGGATCGAGCTCCCCCACGGCGGAAAAATCGACAATACGGTGGTAGGTGAGCACCGTGAGGACGGACAAACCTGTTTTTGCTCGTAAATGGAGCAATCGATCCAGCAGATTCAGTTTATCGAGATTTCCTGCGGTTTTCGCGCGAATCGACGTTTTGGTCCGGGCGGTGGGTAAAGGCCGTTGCACGAGGCCATTTCAGCACGGATTGGGGTCGGGGGCTCGAAAGAAATGGTTCGCCCGTAGCGAATGAACCGGGACGTACGATTGCGCTCAGGTCGAGACGTGACGAATGACGCGCGTCATTCCAAGGGGGCCGGAACGCTGCTCGATGGAATAGGGAGCTTTGACGATTTCGACCAATTTGGCGATATCCTCGTCGACAACGACTTCATCATCGTGAGCTTGATCAACGAGGGTCGTGGCTTCGCCGATTGCCGCGCCGATGAGCAGGCAATCCTGACGGAAAGAGGCTCCGAATACGCCCACGGTCACGACGCCCCGGGACAAACCGCACCGAACACGCACGCCGGACGCTTTGTGTTTTTGAATGACGGTACGCAGCCGCCTCACTTGATCCAAAGCGGCGGCGATGGCTTCAAGTTCCGCGGAAACCCGCTCGAGCCCCAAGGCTCCAAAACCGAACAACAATTCGTCTCCGCGTATCGAATGCAAGGTTCCGCCTTTGTGCAGGGAAATCATTGCTGCGGTATCATATAGTTCGTCCATTAGTTTTTTGAATTGCCGCGGGGAGAGACATTCCGAAGCCAGGTCCAGCCCGGACAAACGAACGACGAGGGTCGCGGCCAAACCACGGGCAGGAGCGTCGAGCAACATATCCGAATCGGCTGTCGTACGCGACTTTCTTTCCGGTCCGAGACACCGATCTTCGAGTATTTGCTTTTTTTGAAGGACCCGGTCTTCGATGGCTTGAATGCGCAACACCGCAATTCGAATGAGCCCCGCCGTCAACGTGACATGAAATGACGAATATGGCCGACCATCGGCACGTGTACCGACGACGAGCACGGAATCCAAGGCTGCCGTCGATTCGGCTTGCGTTTGAGCTCCGACGAACGGAAGCACCAAGTACGCATGAGCATCCCAGTGTCCAAGCAACGTCAGAGATTCGCGAATTTTTACGATGGAATCGCCCGATTTCGGGATCTCCATCGCCGACGGCGCGATTTCGGTCAGCGACTTTGGAAGCCGCGTTTTGATTTGCACTTGGGAATCGGCCAAAATATCCCAGTATTGATCGCTCGGGCCGCGTTCGAAGATATGCAAGGTGTTCGGCGAAAAGTTTTGTTGCAGCGTATCGCAAAGAATATCGATGACGTCGATTTTGGATTCCGCATTTTGCGTCGCCGCCGCAAATTGATCCAGCGCGGCGGCACTGGCTGCGTCACTGTTGCGATCGAAAATTCGTTGCAATACCCGATCGAGCCATTCCGCAGCAATCGTCACGACCACGAGACCCGCGGATATTCCCAGGATCAATTGCGGCCCCAAGCCCGTTTCGAGTAATCGGCAGACCGCCGCAATGCCGAGCGCCGGCAGCGTAAATGCCACGAAAAACAGGAGCTGCTTGCAAATGGCGCGAGCAACGGCGGAAATGGCCAAATCGACGTCGAAAATTTCTCCCCGCACGATTTGATGCGCAACCACGGAGGGGAAAATCGCCAACATCGACATCGAAAACCAAGTTAGACTGCTGAACCAGGTACTGCTCAACATGAGCGGAACCGTCAATCCGATGCTGGGACCAATCGAAACGCCGACCCCCCATAACAATGCCCGCGCCGATTGTCGAACGGCCAAGGTTGCGCCGCGGAAACGTGCATGAAACAAGCGCCCCAACAATACGATCCCTCCCACGACGAAATAAAAGGCGGCGACGCGCATGCCCAAGAACGCGATTTTCGGCTCCCTGACGCTCGATTGCCAAACCCCGAAGAGAGCCAATGCGGGAGCATAAAGCGCAATGAGCCGCCCGGGTTTTTTGTGTAATGGCAACCAACGAACCGGGTACGTCAGGCCCAAATGCGCCATGGCCGCCCCCACCGTGCTCATGGCCAAACGCCAAACGAAGGGAAACAAATAGCCTTGGTCGAGATCCAAATTCGATGACAACAGCGTCCCCATGGCTCCCGTGAACACCAGCAACGCATGGGTATCGCGGGAAAACGGTCGACGCCACGCCACCACCGCTCCAACAAGGCAAAAGAATAAACCGGAGAGCAGGCCCGAGCCGTATTGCTTGAACAAGACAAACGGCGTCATTCGCGAAAGCGGTATCCGAACTCGATACGAACGTTCGTCTCGCTCCAACGTATATTCGACCGGAGTTCCCACCTCGAAGGATGAAAGTCGCGCCCGAAGTTCGTCTCCGCTTCGAACCGGCACTCCATTGACTTCCCGAAGGATATCGTACGGTTGAACATCCGCTGCAGCCGCGGGCCACGTCGAATCCATGATGGCGGAAACCAAAAGCCCCGATTCCACGGCGAATCCCGGAAAGGGACTGCGCAAAACCAGCGGCACTTCGAGCATACTGAGGAACGTGAGAATGATGGGAATGAACGCCATCGAGCGCACGAACCAGCGCACTCGATCCTGTGGTTTTTCTTGTCGGCCTTCTTGGGGAACGGCCACGGCGCGCAAGTCCGCGGCCATCGCGGTGGCGGACGGATATCGCAACTCGGCGTCTTTCGCGAGCGCCCGCATGACGATTTTTCCCAATTCCGGCGGAATGCCCAACTCGGGTCGTCGTTTGTCGGGAGGTACGGTCACATCATTGAGCAATGCAAATGCAAGCTCCGCGGCGTTCGTCGCGTCATGCGGAAATACCCCCGTGAGCGCTCGGTACATGAGCACTCCCAACGAATACAAATCGCTTCGCGGATCGATTACTTTTCCGCGCGCTTGCTCGGGGCTCATGTACCGCGGCGTTCCCCAAACGTCGCCCGATGAAGTCAATTCCGTTGCATCCGTGGCGCGTAACTTGGCAATACCGAAATCCAATAACTTTACAATGGGCGAGTCGGCCGCCGGGCCTTTGGCCAAATAAATATTGGCCGGTTTGATGTCCCGATGAATGATTCCATAACCATGCGCCTCCCCCAAAACACTCAGCAATTCGAGGACGATCTCGATGACCCGCGTCGGCGCAAGGTGTTCCTCGCGGCTCAACATTTCGCCGAGGGTTTCACCTTCGAGATACTCCATGGTCAAATACAATGATCCGTCGTCGGTTTGCCCGAAATCGTAAACCTTGACGGCATTGGGACTCGAGAGCTGCGCGGTTATGCGAGCTTCGCGACGAAATCGATTGACGATGACGAGATTGCTCGCTACATGGCGCCGCAGCAATTTCAAAGCGACCTGCCGATCACCGAGCTCGTCGCGGGCGAGATACACATCGCCCATGCCTCCCGAACCCAAACGCCGCACGATTACATAACGATTTGCCAGACGATCACCCGCTTGTGGTTGTCGCGCAGGCGCATTCGGTGCGGGCTCGGGAAGCGTAGGCTGGTCTTCGACCTTCGGAGCCGGAGGCGCGATCAATTTCGTCGGGGCGTCGAGGTCCAGGCGCTTGGTGACTCGTTCGTCGGAACCATTTGCTTCAATGCCGCTCGAACCGCGTCGGTCGTCGTGGTCGGTCATGCGCGTCGATACTACGCGGATCGGGTTTGCGATACACGAACATTTACGATGGCGGGTGAGCGATGGGTGGGCGGTGAAATCGCACGAAGCCGTCGATATTGCGTTATCAGCCTCCGATTTGGTTGCCGGCAAAATGCAAAAACACGCGCGATTGCGACGGTCTACGCATGACATTCCACTTTCTTGGCTCCGGCTGGGTACGCGCGTACCCTGTCGCGCATGTCAAAACCAACGAACCATCTTCGCTGGAGACCTCGCGCATGGGCGACCGTGCTCCTGCTGGTTTGACGCCGTCGGCATGCGCAGCGGTGGACGACTATGCCGAGGTGCCGCCGCAACCTTCGGAAACACCGACGGTCGTCGAGCAGGCGCTACCTGAAACCATAAAATCAAGACTTCAAGCCTGTGCGAAGGAACATGCGGCGCATTTGGCGAAACATTCGTACGATGTCACGTTTGACGTTCAAACGACCGCTCGAGGTGAGATTGATGAAATCAAGGCCAAGGGCGATCGACTGGATGACGCGGACCTCGAAGCATGCATGACGGATGCATTGAAAACGTTGGCGATTCGCGATTATTTGCGGCCGGACGATTCGTTGACGTCGCCGCCGGAGCCGCAAAGCGTAGCATCTTCGTCGCGGGCATTGCTGGGAACGACGGCTTTGTTGCCGCAAGCGATTCGTTTGGCGCCCATTGTCATCAGCGCGCCGGGGGGTATTACCATTGTCGTGGCCGTGGCGATTGTCGTGGT
>WBZU01000190.1_pt1 | contig 60007 bp, 54 predicted proteins | sample 5204311 | NCBI WGS metagenome assembly WBZU01 (sample SAMN12344359, study PRJNA552823) | activated sludge metagenome | biome: Activated sludge suspended growth; feature: Nitrification reactor; material: Wastewater; isolation source: activated sludge from nitrification reactor of wastewater...
AACTATCGTTGCAACAGGCACTTGGGATCGACCCCCTTGCGCCGGCCGAGCCCGACAATTCCAACCAATTGGTTCTTCAAGGATTTTGACCGGACAGCAGTGCGTGCCAGCGTTTTTTGAACGTCGGATGGATACCCAATGGACAGATTTCTTCTGGAGGCACCAGCGCGCTACATTCGACGACGCCGCGCTGAACCTGATGTGGGCACTGGTCCGCATCAGTCTCGATCCAACGAGCCCGGCATTTGCAGCGGATACCTCTGCGTTGGGGGGACCGCTCCACGGAGCTGGCTTTACCCTGTTTCACGACCGCGGCTGGTTGACCCCGCGCTTCGCGAATCATCTGATGGATCTCCTCGAGGCATGGAGCGCGGGAGGCGGCACGCTGGCACACCAACTGCCACGCACCAATCACTTCGACGAGGCAGCGTTCTTCCAGCGCGCCATCGCGACGCCTGGGGCGCTTAGGTACCTTGAACTGGTCCAGTTTGCCGCCCTTGTCTTCTACCTCTCGCATCACCGAGATGCGGTAAATAAGGACGCGCTCCAGGAATGGATGCGGGTCGTCACGAACCTGGCCGCAAACAGCGACATCGAGCGCCCCGACGACTTCGGGCGAAGTCTCGCGGGTCTGCAGCGACTAGTGCCCCACGGGAATCGAATTCTTCATTGGTTAGCGGAACCTGGGATCGAAATTTCCGGATTCAGCCCACAGCAGGTGCGCGAGGAGGCGCTAAAGGCAAGACTGATCCTTTCGCGCCCCAAGTGGAGAGAGCTTATCGACGACGCCGAAGCGCACCCCTATTTCCAAGGCCAGATCGAATTCCTTCTCAAATTCTCGGGCGTACTTGACCGCTTGGTGGGCGAGAGCTCGATTACCTGGAGTGAGGCGGAAGTCGCCGGTTACCAGAAGGCGTTTTCCGAGTACCTTGCCAAAGCCTCGGCCGTGTTCTCGGCGAAGGGACTGAATGAATTCGGGGCGTACCGCTGGGAGCGCGCCCTTCTGACAAAAGGAGACTATCTCCTCCAACGGGGGCTCAATCGCTCGTTTCTGGACAACGGCGAGCGCGACGCCAACTGGAAGCGCCTGCTACGCGGGTCGCTCACGGCGGACTCATCGATCGAGAATAAGCGTCAGTTCGTGCGCGAGCTCTTCGATGAAATCGACCTCGGCAAAGGCGTGAAGGAGTCACTCGATGCCGTGTTGGCCGGTCCATTGCCGGGCGAACCGTGGCGGGCTGCAGTGATTGAGCAGGCGGAAATCATTGAATACTGCCGCGAGAGAAAGGTTCGGTGGCATCAGAACGGGAATGTCTACTTGATGCGGCGAGTCCAGATGAACGGAGAGCACGCCGAGCTCTTCACCTACCATCTGAAGGTAGGACTCCTACAGAGCAAGCACGAAAGAGGAGAACTGGCGCCTTTCGGTGCGCCGCAGTATCAGCCAGTCAACGGAGAGCTGGAGGAACCTCGCGCCTATCTCGGATGGGAGCATGGGAGCGACATCGTCATCCTTACCATTTTCAAGAGCGGCGATAGTTACCTGCTACGGATCCGGAAAGGTGGCGGACCGCTTTCTGATGCAGTCAGGGACGCTCTTGTGCGTGACGCCGCCTTCCAAGGAGGCGAGAACGGGACAGTGCTTCGAAAGGTCGAGAGAGCGACAATCGAACAGGTACTGGATGAAATAGTGATAGTGGTCCGCCGGTTCGAATCACTGGTGCCCAATGCCCCACCGACGCTACCTGGGGCCTAGCGGTACCGCGCGATCAAACTGATCACCGGCCTGGCCGTCACGGACAACCAGTTGTCGTCACTCGACACTCTTCGCGGCAAAAACGTGTTCGCTTAGGCTGGCCGTGACCCGGGAATTGTCGACCGCAGAGGCGAGGCTGGTATGAGCTACGAGCTCACGTTTACGCGGGGATTCAAGGAAGGGTTGGAAGTTCTGCCGCGCGCCGTCTATCCCATCGTAGACCGCCAGATCGGTGCGATTTCAGCCGATCCATTCGCGAGAAACCCGAACGCCACGCGCATGAAGAATGCGCCCCGGACCTTCCGCGTGCGCATAGGTATCCATGTCCGGATGCTGTATCGCGTGCTCAGTGCGCAGCGACGTGTGGAATTTCTCAGCATCGGGCCCCGCGAGCGCTTTTATAACGGCGGGCTTGGCCCGGTGGCGCCGCTCACGGAGAAGGAGGCTCAGGACCTTCTGAATGACCTGCGGGGAATTTCGGGAATCGCACCCCACGAGCCCCGCGATGCGGTGCCAGTCGGTCCCGTCAAACACATTGAACCGTCGGCCATCGTTGAGGCGCTGCCGTGGATCTCCGAGGACGAGCTGTTCCTGCTGCACGTCCCTGTGGCGATGTGGCCTGCCATCCTCAAGGCCGGCTCGGTCGATGAGATGCTGAAAGCCGGCATCGACATCAGCATTGCAACGCGAATCGAGGACTATTGGACCAATCCCAACCCGACTCAAGTCGAGAAGCTGTATTCACTCAACGAAGGGCAGGGCGCCGAAGCCATCGCGCAACGACCGCTCGGTGAGTTCCTCGTCGCTCTCGATCCCGAACAGAAGGTTGCGCTGCAGAGACTCAAGGCCAACGGCCCCTACTTGCTCAAAGGAAGTGCCGGCACGGGCAAGTCGCTCGTCGGGCTCTACCATGTCCGTGACCTGATCGCCGCTCGGGCAGGCGAATCCATGTTCGATCGAGCGGCGCCCTCCTTCGGCGTAATCACGTACACCAACACTTTGGTCGATGCCAATTATGCTGTGCTCCGGAGCATCACCCCGGAAAGCGCACACTCGAGCATCCACTGCAGCACGCTGGACAAGATCGTGTACGACCTCGTTGTGGCCGCAATCGGCACGCGGCCGAGCGTCCTGAGTGCCGCAGGCATCGGCAACTGGCTCAGAGATCGGATCCAGCCTGATCTGCCACGCGACGCGGCGGATCTGCTGGAGCGGCTGGGTGCCGACTACATTGCCGACGAGATCGAGCAGGTGATCTACGCCAATGGGCTGGACGCCTTGTCCCAGTACCTACAACTGGAGCGCCGGGGCCGCAAACGCGGCCTGCGCGAGCCAGAACGAATCGCGCTGTGGCAGATCTACGAGGCGTTTGCACGTTTGGCGGCCGAGCGCAAGGTACAAACCTTCGAGCAGTGGCGTGTCATCGCATTGCGCTATCTCAAGACCCACCCGGACCATGTTCGATTTGCGTCGCTGTTCGTCGACGAAGCGCAGGACTTCACCAAGGTGGCGCGAGAGCTGTGCGTGGAACTGGTAACCGACCCTAGGAATCTCGTTTTTGCCGCCGATACCGGACAGTCCATTTACACCGTACCGATCAGCTGGCGGCAGTGCGACCCACGTCTCGACTTCAGGCGACGTCGTGCGATCACGCTGGAGCACAGTTACCGCGCCACAGGCGAAATCGGCCGTGCCATCGCTCCGCTGCGCATTGATCCAGGTGATGACGACGACCGATCCGCCAACGCGAGCCCGGTGTTCTCGGGGCCCAAACCGCGGTGGATCGACGCTGCAATGTCAGATCATGTCGAGGTCGTCTGCCGAGAAATCGGCGAACTTGTGAATGCGGCACCCAATCCGATCAACGCAGGACAGGTCGCCATCATCGTGCGCGACTCGGCTCGCGCCCTGCGATACATGGATGCTCTGACTTCCAAAGGCATCCCCGCCCTTGTCGTCGAGAAGCGCACGCCGCTGCGCATTGACGGCGCCCACGTTCACATCGTCACAGCGCACTCATCCAAGGGGCTGGGATTTCCCATCGTTTTCGTACCGGAGCTGCAAGCGGACATCTATCCCTGGCGCCTGCTAGTCGACAAGGCCAAGGACGAGCAACAACGTGAGCAGGTCGAGGAAGCGGAACAGCGGCTGCTCTACGTCGCGTTATCGCGGGCAAGCCATCGACTTTGCATTGTGGTCGACCCAAACGCGCCCAGTCCCTTTGTCCAAAAGCTCGACCGGGCCGCGCACTGGAACTGAAGCATGAGCGGACTGCGAGGCAGTATCTTTGAACTGCCGGAGCCGAGCCGGACCCTGCATGTGCGGGCGCTGTGGGCCGAGATGGCACATGACGTCGCAAGCGAATTCGCGGAGCAATACATCCATCTCGACAATTGGGGATATCGACTTTGTCTGAAGTCCCAGGCCGAACCGTCGCCCGACGGATCACTCGTTCGCTACCGCACGATCGATGTCGGCATCCGTCGACATCCAGGGAAGCCGACGCTGCTCGACGTGTCCGTAGGAAACATGTTCGCGGGGGCAGCTTCGGACCCACCGGTGCCGCTGCACATCGTCGACGACCTGCGGTACGCGAGATGGGCTCGTCTGGCTGGCCAGGTCTCGCTCGAGGAGCATGCCAGCTTGGTCCATCGGTTCACCCAGGACTTGATGGACGCCGGCTGGGCACTGGAACACGCACGGATGACGCCTTTCAGGATCTTGCCGCCAGAGGTGCGCAACGGTCGAGGCATCCGCGTCCTGCCCACGGAGAAGTTTCACGTGCTGGCGCAATACCCGGCATCCATGCCCGACCCCGCCGTCGAGATGGCGGTCGTTTGGCCAGGCCGAGTGAATGCCGAGAGAGCGGCAGCGCAGGCAACCGCTTCATTGCAACGTCTTCTCCGCTCAGCGGGGGTTCAACTACCAAAGGTGGTGCCCGTCCCCCGAATTGATCCTAACGCCGTGAATCTGGTCCTGCTCGATGATCGGGCCGATCTCGCCAACATGCCGGACTTGCGCAGTGAGCTACGAGCCGCGGAAGAGTCAGGTGTTCGCTTCAAGCTCGCGAAACTTAGCTCGCTGGCCCAGCCGTACCCAGCTCAAAACATCGTCTGGGACATGTTTCAGATTGCAGGCGGCAAGTCATGGGTGCCCAACAAGCCACAGCCGGCATTCTGTAGCCTGGATGCGGGACACGATCGCACCGCAGTCAGGTCCAGGTGGGTAAAGGTAGAGTCCGATCAACGTCAGGAGATTACCGCTGTCAAGGTACTCGACACACAGTTGGCCGAGCACATTCCCGCGGAGCAGCTAGACGACTTATGGCCAGCAGATCCTGCAGCGGTATTGTGCCGCGACGGCAAGCTATCTCAAGAGCGGTCAGCCCTGGAGCGCCGGGCGGCAGCGGAAAGCAGGCCTGTCATTGAAGTGAAGAAATCGCCCAAGGCCATGCTTTGGCACGCCTCGGAATCCGATGTGCGGCCGGCGCAATTCGGCGACTGCGTGATTGACGAACACGGCGAGTTGCTTCTTCAAACCATGCCACAGAACGTACGAGACTACATCCACCCCATTCGATTGGCGTCCCAGGGCGATGATGCGATCGCTTTGGCGACATTGCTCTTGCACCAGCATTCGATGCCGGGGTTGTCATTGTTCAGGATGTCTCGGCTCCCGGGTACGTTGTACTTCGCCGATCTGGTGAGCAAGCTCACCGTGGATGGTTGGCCCAAGGTCGTCGGTCGCGGCTTCCGCATACCGCACGTCATCCCCTGAGTGGCGGAAGGCGCCGCGATTCCAGGCGATGCGGGTCTCAATCGGACGGCGGGTTGAGATGCCGATCGGCAATCGGCCGTTTGCGAAATAGGCAAATGGACGCTATGCTGACCGGCAAATGGACGGTCGCCCACCGAGGTCGCGTACGGGGCACTACGCCCGGCCCCTGGCGGCGGCGCTCAAAGCAGCGTTGCGCGACACGCCGGTCGTGTGCCTGCTCGGGCCGCGGCAGTCCGGCAAGACCACGCTCGCGCGCACGCTGGAGCCGCGCTACACGTACGTCACCTTCGACGACGCGGCGACGCTTTCCTTCGCGCGGGCCGACCCGACCGGCTTCGTGGCCGCGCTGCCGACCCGGGCGATCCTCGACGAGATCCAGCGCGTGCCGGAACTCCTGCGGACGCTCAAGCTGGCGGTGGACCGGGACCGGCGGCCCGGCCGATTCGTACTCACCGGCTCGGCCAACCTGCTGCTCCTGCCCGGTCTTGGCGATTCACTGGCCGGTCGCATGGAGGTCGTGCAACTGCAGCCCCTTACGGCCGCCGAGCAGGCGCGTGCGCCTGGCCGCTTCCTGGCGGCGCTCCTGGCCGGGCGGCTGCGACCGGCGATCGCCCCGTCGGCACCGCGCGCCCCCCTGGCGCTGGCCCAGCGCATCGTCGCAGGCGGATTTCCCGAGGCGGTGCGGCGCCCGCCCGCCCGGGCCCGCGCCTGGCATCGCGAGTACCTGCGCACGCTGCTGGAGCGCGACGTGCAGGACGTCGCGCGCGTCCGCGACACCGCTGCGGTGGGGCGCCTGCTGGAGATGCTGGCGCTGCGCACGGGCGAGCTGCTGAACGTGTCCAGCCTCGGCAACGACCTCGACCTGCGCCGAGAGACTGTCGAGCACTACCTGGCCGTGTGCGAGCGGCTGTACCTGGTGCGACGCCTCCCGCCCTGGCATCGCAATCAGGCGAGCCGTCTGATCAAGACGCCAAAGGTGCATGTGGTGGACAGCGGACTGGCCGCCACACTGACGGGCCTCACCGCGGCCGACTGGAGCGCGCAGCGCGGCCGCTTCGGGCACCTGCTGGAATCCTTCGTCGTACAGCAGCTCGTGGCGCAGGCGGGCTGGACCGATCCCGATCTGCGCTTCTGGCACTATCGTGACAAGGACCAGGTGGAGGTCGACCTGGTCATCACGCGCGGTCGGCAGACCTGGGGGGTCGAGGTGAAGTCCGCCGTGACGGCGACGCCCGCCGACGGGCAGGGCCTGCGGCGGCTGGCCGAACAGTGCGGCGGGGACTACCAGGGCGGCGTACTGCTCTACGCGGGCGACAGCGCCTTCGCGCTCGGCGACGGGCGCAACGTCGCGGCGCCGCTCGCGCGGCTGTGGGACATCTAGGGACCGCGATGCCCGCAACGCCCCGCTCCGAGCGCCGCACGCAGAACCGCGTCGTCGCGCTGTTCACCGATCCGGCGCGCCCGGACGGCCTGGGCTACCGCCATCTCGGCGACTGGCAGCAGCGCGAGAACAACCGTTGCATCGAGACCGCGCTGCTGCGCGACAACCTCGCGTCGCGCGGGTACTCGCCCGCCCACGTCGCCGCCGCCCTGCAGAAGCTGGAGGCCGCCGCCGACTCGACCGGCATCACGCTCTACCAGGCGAACCTGCGCACCTACCAGCTCCTGCGCTACGGCGCGCCGGTGCAGATCGCGGCGGGGCAGGCGCACGAGACGGTGCACCTGATCGACTGGGAGCGCCCGGAGCGGAACGACTTCGCGCTGGCCGAGGAGGTGACGCTCAAGGGCGGCGCGGTCGGGTCGAACCAGCGGCGGCCGGACATCGTGCTCTACGTGAACGGCCTCGCAGTCGCGGTGATCGAGCTGAAGCGCAGTTCGGTGGAGTTGGCCGACGGCGTGCGCCAGCTCATCACGAACCAGGAAGAGATCTTCAACAAGAGCTTCTTCAGCACCGTGCAGCTGGTGCTCGCGGGCAGCGACTCGCAGGGGCTGCGCTACGGCACGACCGGGACGCCCGAGCAGTTCTTCGTGCAATGGAAGGACGAGGCCCCGCCCTCCGGGGAGCCCGCCCCCGGCGCGCTGCTCGACCGGCCGCTGGCGCAGCTCTGCAACAAGGCGCGGCTGCTCGACCTGATGCGCCACTTCATGATCTTCGACGGCGGCCAGAAGAAGGTGCCCCGGCCGCACCAGTTCTTCGCCGTGAAGGCCGCGCAGGAGCGCATCGCGAAGCGCGAGGGCGGCGTCATCTGGCACACGCAGGGCAGCGGCAAGAGCATCCTGATGGTGCTGATCGCCAAGTGGCTGCTCGAGCACGATCCCGACGCGCGCATCCTCGTCGTCACCGACCGCGACGAGCTGGACAAGCAGATCGAGGGCGTGATGAAGAACGCCGGCGTGATCGCCGCCGACTCGCCGTCGCCCCGCATCACGTCGCGGGCGGAGTTCGTCGAGAAACTCGGCAGCCCCGTGCCGCGGCTGCTGTGCGCTCTGATCCACAAGTTCGACGTGGCGGACCTGAAGGGCGATCCGCCGCCGGTGTCGGGTCGCTTCTACGTGTTCGTGGACGAGTGCCACCGCACGCAGGGCGGCGACATGAACCGGCAGATGAAGCGCTGGCTCGCAGGCGCGATCTTCGTTGGCTTCACAGGCACGCCGCTGCTGCGCCGCGACAAGCCGATGACGCGCGACGTGTTCGGCACCACCATCCACACCTACAAGTTCCACGAGGGCGTGGCCGACGGCGTGATCCTCGACCTCAAGTACGAGGCCCGCGACGTGCCACAGCGGCTCACCTCGCAGGCGGCCATCGACGCGTGGTTCGAGCGCAAGACCCGCGGGCTCAACAACTTCCAGAAGGCGCTGGTCCGCAAGACCTGGGCGACGCTCGAGCACCTGATGAGCGCCGGCGAGCGCAAGCAGCGCATCGTCGCCGACATCATCGAGGACTTCAGCCTGAAGCCGCGGCTGAATAGCGACCGCGGGACGGCGATCCTGGTAGCGGCCTCGATCTACGACGCGTGCCACTACTTCCGGCTGTTCCGGAACACGAGCTTCGGCCGCTACTGCGGGATCGTCACGTCGTACGAGCCCAACCACAACGCGATCTCGCGCGAGCCGGCGGACAGCGACGAGCGCTACAAGTTCGACACCTACACGCAGCACGTCCTCGCGCGAGGCCAGACGACGAAGCAGTACGAGGACGAGGCCAAGCGCCGCTTCATCGAGGAGCCGGCCAACATGAAGCTGCTGATCGTCGTCAGCAAGCTCCTGACCGGCTTCGATGCGCCCTCCTGCACCTACATCTACCTCGACAACGAACTGCGCGACCACAACCTGTTCCAGGCGATCTGCCGCACGAACCGGCTCGACGGCGACGACAAGGACTACGGCCACATCGTCGACTTCAAGGAGCTGTTCGGCGAGGTGCAGGAGGCGATCGCGGTCTACAGCTCCGACGAGCTGGACACCGACGAGGGCAACGGCGGCGACAACAACGTCCACCTCCGAAACTGGCTGGACGAGGGCAGGAAGAAGCTCGACCAGGCCCGCGAGGCGCTGCGCTACCTGTGCGATCCCGTGGCGCCGCCGCGCGAGATCGAGCAGTTCCTGCGATACTTCTGCGGCGACGCCGCCGATCCGAACGCGCTGAACGAGACCGAGGCGCTGCGGATCTCGTACTACAAGGCGGTCGCCGTGTTCGTCCGGGCCTACGCCGCGATCGCCCAGGACCTGGCCGAGGCCGGGTACGCCGACGCCGACGCGGTCGCGCTAAGGAAGGAGGTCGAGCACCACGGCGAGATACGGTCGGCCATCAAGAGACACTCGGGGGAGGAGCTCGACATCAAGCCCTACGAGGCGGACATGCGCCACCTCCTCAACACCTACGTCCAGGCCGACCGGGCGGTCGTGCTGGGCGAGTTGGACCGGGTCCCGCTCACCGAGCTGATCGTCGAGACCGGCATCCACGACGCGATCGCCCGCAAGCTCAACGAGAAGGGCACGCTCTCGAGGAACGCGATCGCCGAAGGGATCATCAACAACGTCCGCAAGACGATCGTCCGCGAGCAGCTCACCGATCCCCGGTTCTACGAGCAGATGTCGAAGCTGCTCGACGACCTCATCAAGCAGAGCCGCGAGGACACCGCCGCTTACGAGGCATTCCTGCGCAAGGCCGAGGACCTGGTCAGGCGCCTCGCGGCGAAACAGCCGCACGAGGAAGTGCCGGCGGCGCTGCACGGGAACCGGCCGGCGACGGTCATCTACAACAACCTGCCGGGAATCCTGTCGGCCATGCCCAGGGCGGCCGAGCCGCGGCCCGGCGGCGACAAGGATCTCGTGGCACTGGCGCTCGAGATCGACCGCACGATGCGCGAGCGCGCCCCGGCGGGCTGGAAGGGCGACCAGGCGCGCGAGGCCCAGGTACTCAACGCGCTGTTCCCGCTGCTCGATCGCGACCGCGCGGCCACGCAGGCGCTGTTCGAGCTGCTGAAGCACCTGCCGGCCTACGAATGAGCGAGACGATCCGCCTCGGCGAGATCGCGATCACGGTCACGCGCAAGGCCGTGAAGCACGTGCACCTGTCCGTGCACCCGCCGCTGGGCCGCGTGACCCTGGTGGCGCCGATCGGCACGCGACCCGAGGTCGCTCGCGCGTACGCGATCTCGAAGCTCGGCTGGATCCGGGATCGCCGAAAGGAGCTGCGAGCACAGGCGCGCGAGCCCCGGCGCGCGTTCGTGACGCGCGAGAGCCACTACCTGTGGGGGAGGCGCTACCTGCTGACCGTCATCGAGGAGGACGCGAAGCCGTCCGTTCGCCTGAGCCCGCGCCGGATCACGCTCGCCGTGCGGCCCGGCAGCGGGAGGCAAAAGCGGGAGCAAGTGATGCACGAGTGGCACAAGCGCCTGCTGCACGAGGCCGTGCCCGCGCTGGTCCGCAAGTGGGAACCCAGGCTCGGCGTGCGCGTGTCCGGATACTTCCTGCAGCGCATGAAGACGAAGTGGGGAGGCTGCAATCCGCGCGCGCGAACGATCCGCCTCAACACCGAGCTCGTGAAGAAGCCCAAGGACCTGCTGGAGTACGTGGTGGTCCACGAGATGACGCACCTCGTCGAGCCGACGCACTCCGAGCGGTTCCTGGCGCTGGTGGCCAAGCACTATCCATCCTGGCGCACCGCGCGGGCCGAGCTGAACGAGCTGCCGCTGGCCTACCACTACGGCGGCGCATCGCCCCACCCCCGGAACGTGGATCGATCCACGTTCCGGGGGTGAGGCGATCCGGCCAGGAAATGGGTCGGATCCCGTTCAATGGGTCGGACCCCGTTCGCTGGTGGCGTAAGCTTCGAACCTTTCCCGGAGCCCGGGAAGGGGCACGCGTGCAACCGACCGCCGCCCGAAGCACAGCCACCTCGCCTGCCCTGCCGAATCGACCGGATCGAACGCCCATGAATCCTCTCCGGAACACCGTCAAACTCCTCGCCGCCATCCTGCTGCTCCCCCTCGCGGCGGGCTGCGGCGGGCCCGCCTCCTCGCCGGCGTCGCTGCCGAGCGAAAGCCTGCTCACCGCCGCCGGATTCAAGACGATCGCCGCCACCACGCCGGAGCAGAAGCGGCATCTCGAGTGGCTGCATCCGGACCAGGTCACCGCGGTGCAGCTCACCGGCCAGCACTACTACGTGTACCCGGACGTCGCGAAGAGCCAGCTCTTCGTCGGCACGCCGAAGGAGTACCAGGCGTACCTCGCGCTGCGGACGAAGAACGGCCTGCCCAACCCGCCGCCGCCGGACTGGGAAGCCGCGAGCCAGCAGCGGTACCTGGCGCAGCAGGACCAGAAGATGGCGAAGATCAACACGCAGGACGCGTCGATCCCGTCGTGGGCGGTCTGGCCCGCTTTCGGCGGACTGGGGTGGGTTCCCTGAGTCGGCGCCCTCGCCGCGTCGACCGCATCCTCCGGAGAACGCCATGCCCTTCGACTTCGCCCCCGACCGCTCCCGCCTCGTCGTTCCCGGGCTCGCCCCGCTCTACTCCGGCCTGTCCGGCCTCGCCTGCGTGCTGATGCGAATCGCGGCCGGCGCCACCCTCGCGGTGCACGGCTGGCCGAAGATCCAGGCCCCGTTCAAGTACGCCGGCATGGTCGAGAGCCTGGGCTTCGTCCCGGGCGTGCTCTGGTCGCCGCTCCTCGCGGGGACCGAGTTCATCGGCGGCATCCTGCTCGCGATCGGGTTCCTCACGCGCCCGGCGGCCGTCGGCGCGACGATCGTGCTGCTCGTCACCGTCTATTTCCACTGGGTGACGCAGAACCAGGGCTTCGCGGGCGCCGAGAAGTCGGTGCTGTGGGCCACGATGACGTTCTTCTTCGCGATCCACGGCGGCGGGCCGCTCTCCGTCGATCGGGCGATGCGCAAGGAGCTCTGACGCCGGGCGACGCCGGGTCCCGGCATCGCCGGGGGGCGGCGACGTCGGCGTTCGGCCTGTGCGCTCCGCGGCGCGTGACGCGCGCGTGACGTTGTCCGCGCTACGGTCGATCGTGCACGGGGTTCCGCGGCACGGGCCGATCGGTAGCGCCTTCCCGCGGCGCCGCGTGCATCCCTCGACCACGCAGCGCCCGATCCGGGCGGGAGGAGCAAGCGATGAGCAGGATGACGATCGTTCGTACGTTCGCGCTGGCGATGGCAAGCGCCTGGCTGGCGAGCCTGCCGGTCGGGGTCCATGCCAAGCCGCAGAGCAATGTGCCGGGCGGCGAGCCGTACCAGACCTTTTTCTGGGAGACCATCGACCCCGGCTCGAACGGCAGCAATTTCTTCAGCCCCGATCCGATCCCCGCCGATCGGCGGCTGGTCATCGAGTTCGTCAGCGTCAGGTTCATCGTCCCGGTCGGCGACACGCCGATGTTCGCGCTCCAGGCGTCCGTCGGGGGGGGTGGCCTGTCCTATCTGATCCCGCTGACGTTCATCGGAACAGCCTCCGGCCGCGACGAGTACCGTGCGACGATGATGGTGCGCCTCTACTCCGACGGCAACGGCATGAACGGGCCGGGCGCCGATTGCTCACGCGCACTTCGGGACGTGGGGGCCGCCTCCTGTTCCGTCACCCTCTCCGGATACCTGATCGGCAAGTGAAGCCTCGGCGCCACGCGACGCGTGGCGCCTTCCAACGACCCAGCCGCGGGTCGGGGCTCCGTATGCGCCCTCCCGCGCGGGTCGGGCTCCCCGCCGCGCGAACGCGGCGTCGATCGCGCGCCTTCTCGAGACGCCACGTCGATCACCCCGGTGCCCGCGCTGGACACCTGGGCGATGGCGCTGATGGCGATGCTGCTCGCCGGCTTCAGCGTGTCGCGCCTGCGCCGCCGGCGCATCTGACGGGCACGGTCGCGGCGCGGCGCCGCCGGCCGATTGCCCCGGCCCGCGGCATAGTCGTTCGACGCGCCGCCGCCCCCCCGGCGGGACGGGCCGGAGCGGTCCGGCGCCCGACGTAGGCATAATGTCGGATTACGCGCCGGCCACGACCGCGCGCGTCCAAGGGGGAACCGGGAGGATCATGCGGCGCGTCGACGACTTTCGCCTGCGCTTCGGCAAGCGGGAGCTCGTGCCCATCATGTGCGGCGGCATGGGCGTCGACATCTCGACGGCCGGCCTCGCGCTCGAGGTCGCGCGCCTGGGCGGCATCGGGCACATCTCCGACGCGATGGTGCCGACGGTCTCCGACCGCCGCTTCCGCACGCACTTCGTCAAGGAGAAGGCGAAGCTCTACAAGGCGAACGCGGCCAGCAGCGACAAGTCGTCCGTGCAGTTCGACCTCGGGCGGCTCGCGGAAGCCACGCACATGCACGTCGGCCGCACGATGGAGGCGAAGCGCGGCGACGGCATGATCTTCGTGAACTGCATGGAGAAGCTCACGATGAACGCGCCGCGCGAGACGCTGCGCGTGCGCCTCTCGGCCGCGCTCGACGCCGGCATCGACGGCATCACGCTCTCCGCCGGACTGCACCTCGGCTCGTTCGCGCAGATCGCCGACCACCCGCGCTTCCGCGACGCGAAGCTCGGCATCATCGTCTCGTCGCTGCGCGCGCTGCAGCTCTTCCTGCGCAAGAACGCGAAGCTCGACCGCCTGCCCGACTACGTGATCGTCGAGGGGCCGCTCGCCGGCGGGCACCTCGGGTTCGGCCTCGACGACTGGAGCAAGTACGACCTGCGCACGATCGTCGACGAGATCGCGCGCTGGCTCAAGGCCGAGCAGCTCGACATCCCGCTGATCCCGGCGGGCGGCATCTTCACGGGGAGCGACGCGGTGTCCTACCTCGAGCGCGGCGCGGCCGCGGTGCAGGTCGCGACGCGCTTCACGGTGACGAACGAGTGCGGGCTCCCCGACGACGTCAAGCAGGAGTACTTCAAGTCGGTCGAGAGCGACGTCGTCGTGAACGCGATCTCGCCGACCGGCTACCCGATGCGGATGCTCGCGAAGAGCCCCGCGATCGGCGCGGGCATCCGGCCGAACTGCGAGGCCTACGGCTACCTGCTCGACAGCACCGGCAACTGCGCCTACATCGAGGCGTACAACCGCGAGGTCGCCGCGCACCCGGGCGCGAAGAAGGTCTCGGTGGCGGACAAGACCTGCCTGTGCACGCACATGCGCAACTTCGACTGCTGGACCTGCGGGCACTACGTCTACCGGCTCAAGGACACGTCGCGCAAGCTCCCCGACGGCAGCTACGAGCTCCTCACCGCGGAACACGTGTTCCGCGACTACCAGTACAGCGTCGAGCACGCGGTCGCGCTGCCGGCGTGAGGCCGGCGCCGCGCGTCCGGACCCGCCCGCCCCGCTGTCGCCGCCCCCTTGACAGGCGGCCCGATCGTTTGATAGTTTTACATTTATGGAAACGTCAAACGCCATCGGCGCCCTCGCGGCGCTCGCGCAGGAGACCCGCCTCGCCGTCTACCGGCTGCTCGTCGAGCACGCGCCGGAGGGCCTGCCCGCAGGCCAGGTGGCCGAACGGCTCGGCATCCCGCCGGCGTCGCTCTCGTTCCACCTGAAGGAGCTCTCGCGCGCCGGGCTCGTCCTCTCGCGGCAGGAGGGGCGCTTCGTCTGGTACCGCGCGGATCTCGACGCGATGAACGGGCTCGTCGCCTACCTGACCGAGAACTGCTGCCGGGCGAGCGCCGTCTGCGCGCCGTCGTGCGCGCCCGCGAAGGCGACGCGGCCGGTCGCCGTCGCGATGCCGGCCTCGCGGCGCCGGAAGTCCGCGTGACGCTCTCCCGCCCATTGCGAGTCCCGTTCCCCGGAGTCCGTCGATGACCGGCGATCGCCCACCGTACAACGTCCTGTTCCTGTGCACGGGCAACTCCGCGCGCAGCATCCTCGCCGAGGCGATCCTGCGCGAGGTCGGCGGCACGCGCTTCGTCGCGCACAGCGCGGGGTCGCAGCCCGCGGGGCGCGTGAACCCGTTCGCGCTCGAGCTCCTGCGCGCGAGCCGGCTGCCCGTCGACGGCCTGCGCAGCAAGAGCTGGGACGAGTTCGCGGTCGCGGGGGCGCCGAAGCTCGACTTCGTGTTCACCGTCTGCGACAACGCCGCCGGCGAAGTCTGCCCGGTGTGGCCGGGCCAGCCGATGACCGCGCACTGGGGCATTCCGGACCCCGCCGCCGTCGAGGGCAGCGACGGCGACAAGCGGGCGGCGTTCCGCGACGCCGCGCGGACGCTGCAGGCGCGCATCCGGCTGTTCGCGAGCCTCCCGATCGACAATCTCGACCGGATGAGCCTGAAGCGCCGGCTCGACGAACTCGGCAAGTCGCCCGCCGACGCGGCGTCGGCGTGATCCTCGACACGATCGACACCGCGCCCCGCGATCGACACGCACGCTGACGACAGGCACGAACGATGGCCTCGCTCGCCCGACGACTGGGCTTCCTCGACCGCTACCTGACGCTGTGGATCTTCCTCGCGATGGCCGCGGGCGTCGCCGCCGGCCACCTGTTCCCGGGGATCGGCGGGTTCTGGGGCCGCTTCCAGACCGGGACGACGAACCTCCCGATCGCGATCGGCCTGATCCTCATGATGTACCCGCCGCTCGCGAAGGTCCGCTACGAGGACCTCCCCGACGTGTTCCGCAACCGGCGCGTGCTGGCGCTCTCGCTCGTCCAGAACTGGCTGATCGGACCGCTGCTGATGTTCGTGCTCGCGGTCGTCTTCCTGCACGACCACCCGCACTACATGGCCGGCCTGATCCTGATCGGGCTCGCGCGCTGCATCGCGATGGTGATCGTCTGGAACGAGCTCGCGAAGGGCGACACCGAGTACTGCGCGGGGCTGGTCGCGCTCAACTCGATCTTCCAGGTGCTCTTCTTCCCGCTCTACGCGTGGGCGTTCATCACGGTGCTGCCCGGCTGGCTCGGACTCGCGTCGTTCCGCGTCGAGGTCACGATCGGCGAGATCGCGAAGAGCGTGTTCGTCTACCTGGGCATCCCCTTCCTCGCGGGCGCGCTCACGCGGCTCGCGCTGGTGCGCGCGAAGGGCAAGGCCTGGTACCACGAGCGCTTCGTGCCGCGGATCGCCCCGCTCACGCTCGTCGCGCTGCTCTTCACGATCTTCGTGATGTTCTCGCTCAAGGGCGAGGCGATCGTGCGCATTCCGGTCGACGTCGTGCGCATCGCGATCCCGCTGGTCGCCTACTTCGTGCTGATGTTCGCCGTCTCGTTCTGGATGGGCCGCCGCATCGGCGCCGACTCCTCGAAGACGACGACGCTCTCGTTCACCGCCGCCAGCAACAACTTCGAGCTCGCGATCGCGGTGGCGATCGCCGTGTTCGGCATCGACTCGGGCGAGGCGTTCGCCGCCGTCATCGGCCCGCTGGTCGAGGTGCCGGTGCTGATCCTGCTGGTCAACGCCGCGCTGCGCCTGCAGCGCAGATATTTCGCCAACGCCGGGGCCGCGGGCGTCCGCGCTCCCGACCTCTGTCCGTGAACCCGCGGCCGCGCCGGACGCGCGCCGCCTTCCTCGAAAGGAACCCGCGATGAACGCGAACACCGACCTCAAGGACATCGTCCGCGGCAAGTACGGCGAAGCCGCGAAGCGCGCTCGCTCCGGCGGCTCGAGCTGCTGCGGCGCCTCGCCCGCCGCGTCCTCGTGCTGCGACCCGATCACGTCGAACCTGTACGACGCCGGACAGGCGGGCGAAGTGCCCGACGCGGCGCTCGCGGCCTCGCTCGGCTGCGGCAACCCGACCGCGCTCGCCGAGCTCAAGGCCGGCGAGACGGTGCTCGACCTCGGCTCCGGCGGCGGCATCGACGTGCTGCTGTCCGCGCGGCGCGTGGGCCCCGGCGGCAAGGCCTACGGCCTCGACATGACCGACGAGATGCTCGCGCTCGCGCGGGAGAACCAGCGGCGCAGCGGGCTTTCGAACGTCGAGTTCCTGAAGGGCGAGATCGAGGCGATCCCGCTGCCCGACAACGCCGTCGACGTGATCATCTCGAACTGCGTGATCAACCTGTCCGGCGACAAGGACCGCGTGCTCGCGGAGGCGTTCCGCGTGCTGAAGCCCGGCGGCCGCTTCGCGGTCTCCGACGTCGTCGTGCGCGGCGAGGTGCCCGCGGCGGTCCGCAGGAGCATGGAGCTGTGGGTCGGCTGCATCGCCGGCGCGCTCTCCGAGGACGAGTACCGGGCGAAGCTCGCGAAGGCCGGATTCGCCGGTATCGACGTCGAGGTCACGCGCGTCTACGACGTCGACGACGCGAAGGCGTTCCTCGCCGCCGAAGACATCGACGCGGACGCGATCGCGAAGGACGTCGACGGCAAGTTCGTCAGCGCGTTCGTCCGCGCGACGAAGCCCGCGTCGCCCTCCTGCTGCGCGCCGGGCTGCTGCTCGCGCTGAAGCGGCGGGGTCGGCCTGCCTCGCCTCGCTACTCCTTCACGTCCGACCACCCGGCGCCGGTGAGGCGCCGGAGCTCCTCGGGCGCGACCGGGAACACCGAGTACGGCGTGCCGCCGGCCGCCCACACGGTCGCGAAGCGCTTCAGCTCCTCGTCGATGAGGAGCTTCACCGGCTGCGCGTGGCCGATCGGCGCGACGCCGCCGATCGCGTAGCCGGTCGCGGTCCGCACGAAGTCCGCGTCGGCGCGCGCGAGCGGCTCGTCGACCTTCGCGGAGACCTTCTTCTCGCTCACGCGGTTGTCGCCGCTCGCGACGACGACGACCGCGAGGCCGCTCACCTTGCCGCGGAACACGATCGACTTCGCGATCTCGGCGACCGAGCAGCCGATCGCGGCGGCCGCCTCGGCGCTGGTGCGCGTCGGTTGCTCGAACTCGACGACCCGCGCGTCGGCGCCGGCGTCGCGGAGGAGCTGCGCGGTGCGCAGCGCGGTGGGATGCTGGGCGGGCTTCATGTCGGGTGGTGGCGGCGAAAGCCGGCATGCTATCGCGCGCGCGCCGCGCCCGCGAACGCGGTCGACACGGCGCCCGGGCCGGACCACTTCCCGGCGACGACGTGGCGGCCGCGCGGCAACGCCGGTCGATGCCGCGACGGGCGCGCTATCCGCTTCCCTGGCGCAGCGCGAAGCCTTCGAGCGACACCGTGTACCCGGCCCGCGACGCGTCGTACCGGATGCACGAGCGTGTCGGATAGTAGCCGGTCCGCGCGACGCGCGGCGGCGCCTTGATCGGCTGGCAGGCGTCGGGCCGCGACTCGAGGTAGCGGACCGTCACCATCTCCTCGTAGAACGTGACGCGCCCGCCGTAGACCCCGTAGATCCACGTGCGATCGAAGCTCCGGCCGTGGAACTCCGGCGCGGACGGGTCGATCAGGTGATTGCCCATCGCCGGCGCGACGGCCTCCACGTCCCTGAAGTCGGGATGCATGTAGCCTTCGGGAACCGGCTGCCTCGCCTCCGCGAACTGGTCGCAGCGCACGTGCTCCGGGCCGCAGGGGCCGGACTGGATCGCGAACGTGCTCTCGATCGAATCGAGGTAGAAGTGGACGTCGAAGTGCGGCGTGTCGTAGACGCCGGGCGGAATGTGCCCGTGCGGGTTCCAGTTCAGCAGCACCCACTTGAACGGAACGTCGGCCCGGACGCTCGCCTCGTCGGGCAGCGGAAGCACGCGCTCGTGCCATCCCGCGCACTCGCGGGCGAGATCGATCGCGCCGTCCCGGTTCGCGTCGTAGCAGTGGTGACCGTCGGAGGGCGTCGACGGAAGGCTCGCGAGCGCCGCCGCCGCGATCGTGAGACCGATCGCCTTCGGCGCGCCGTCGCCGTCGAACTCGGCGTAGCTCGCGACCGCGCCGTCGCCGAGCGGAGCGGGCGGCCCGACGGCACGTGCGCGACGATCCGGCGTCGGCGCGCTCGCGCAACCGGCCACGACGCACGCGAGGACCACGATGACCAGCGAGGTTCGCGCCATGCCGCCTCCCGCATCGATGCGAGCGCGCAACGTGCGCCACTCGCGCGGCCCTGTCAAGCGGTGATTCGCCGGTATCCCGCGATGCCGGCGGGCGATCAGGACCGCGCGGGGCTCCTCTCCGCGCGGAAGAAGCCCAGCGGTCCCTTGCGCAGGACGGCGACGCGAAAGCCCGCACGCTCGAGATGGTCACTCAGCCGGTCGACGTTCCACTCGGGCAAACCCTCGCTCGGCGTCCGGCCGCGCGGGCCCGTCACCTCGTGATATTCACCGACGATGACGCCGATCCGCCCGAGCCGCCGGCTCGTGAACAGGATCGGGTACTCGCTGCCCTCGGCGTCGATTTTGAGGAGGTCGACGGCGCCCGCGCGCTCGACGACGTCGTCGAGCGCGATCGCCGCGACCGGCGCGCCCGGGCCCGCGCGCGCGGGTTCCCCGGCGATCGATTCGCACTCGAGCACGGTCCCGCCGCCGGTGTTCTCCGGATTCGCCGCCATGCGCCAGTCCAGCACGCGCTCGACCGTGTCGGAGCGCCAGACGGCGGCGTGGTGGCACTCGACGGCCGGCAGCGCGGCGCAGTTTTGCACCAGGAGCCCGAAGTTCTCGGCGCCCGCCTCGTAGGCGAGGATCCTTCGCGCGCCGTTCGCCGCCGCGAGGATCGAGAACGAGCCGATGTGCGCGCCGACGTCGACGACGGTCTTCCCGGCGAAGTCGATCGGCCCGTACTCGCCGCCGATCACGTTGCCGAAGATCGTCCTGTCCCAGCTCCGCGCGCGAACGTTGATCACCGCTCCAACTCCCTCCCGGGCATCGCGACCCTGCGATCGGCCCGGCGGACGGCGACGGCCCCGCGATCAGGATACGGCAGGATCGTGTTTGCCCGCCGCCGCGGCTTGACCGCGGACAATTCGCGCCCGTCCGCGCGGGCCCACATTGACCTTAAGGTACAGCCGGGGAGGAGCCTGATGGGCCGTGCGATGCGCATTGCCGCCGCGGCGGCGATGACTTGCCTGGTCGCCGGCTGCGCGAACTGGATACTCGCGCCCGACGACAGGAAGCTCCTGTGCCGCGTCGCGGTCGAGGAGAGGTTCGGAACACCGGAATTCAAGCCGAACCCGCTTTCGAATCCGGGAGGCGCCCTCGTGGGGGCCGGCGGGGGCGCGCTGGAGGGAGCCCTCATGGGCGCGGTGCAGGGAGCCCTCCTCGGCGCCGGGGTTGGCGCGATCGTCCTCGCGCCGTTGGGGGCGATGGAGGGTGCCAAGTGCGCGGCGGCGGCGGCGGCGCATCCGACGGCCAACGCGGACTTCCAGCGGATCCTGGGCGCCGCCGATGCGGGACGCCTCAAGCGGTCGCTCGAAGCGGCGCTGAACGCGCCTCGCGCCGAGTGCCCCTCCGCCGGCGCGTCCCCGCCGGCGGACGCGGCGCCCCCCGATGCCGTAGTCACGATCGACAAGCTGTGGGTCAGCATGCCGTGCCTGACTGGAAAGCAGGCCTACGGGATCGTCGCGAGCTGGCACACTGCCGCCGCGCGCACTGGCAGGAGGCTCAACGAAGGGTCGGCTGGGTGCGCGATAACGTCGTCCCGCAGCGTCGACGACTGGTTCGCGTATCCCGATCGGGCGAGGGAGGAAATCGAGCGCGCGCTGGAGAAGACGGGCAGGCACGTGGCCGTGCAGCTGCTCGCCGAGTCCGGCTACACCACGTGCGCGCTCGGCCCGCGCGAGATTGACGAGGCCGCCGGCGGACCGTGAACAGTGCGTTCGCGCCCGCGTCCCGGGCGCGCCTTCGGCGGGGCTTGTTCGCGCTCCGCGTTTCCTGCAACACTACGCGGCCGCGCGACCGCATCGGATCCGGACGACGCGCGCCCCTGGGGCGGACTGCCTCCGCGTGGCGCGCGGCGCCTCGGTCGAAGCGGCGGAACCGCGTTCGCCCGCGGTTCGGGCGTTCTTCGCCATGCGGGGCGACATCGGCGCGGGTCGCCGACGACAAGACAACTACCGGAGGAGCACCCCCATGCGACAGCTTTCCGCTTTCCTCGCCGCGCTCGCGCTCGGCTGCATCGTCACCGGCCAGGCTCTCGCGCAGGCGTCGATGCCGGGCGGCAAGGAGCGGATCGTCATCCAGGTCAGCACGCCCGAGACGAGGATCTGGAACCAGGCGCTCAACTACGTCGAGAACCTGCAGGACCTCTACGGCAAGGACAACGTCCAGATCGAGATCGTCGCGCTCGGCTGGGGGATCGGCATGCTGAAGTTCGATTCGCCGCTCGCGACGCGCGTCGCCGATGCGGTCAAGCGGGGCGCCGACGTCCGGGCGTGCGAAGTGACGATGCGCAGACAGAAGCTCCAGAAGGACGACATGCTCCCCGACATCGGCTACGTGCCGGCGGGCCTGGGCGAGATCATCAAGCGGCAGAAGGAAGGCTGGCAGTACATCAGCGGCTGACGGGCGCGCCGGGCGTCGCCGACGGCGGCGCCCGCTCGAAGCAGGAACCGGGTCGCGCCCGCCCGGCCGCAGCGGGTCCGGGCGCGCTACGCGGCTGGAGGCTACGCGAGCACCCTCGCCGCCAGCCGCCCCCGGTGCACGGTCATTGCGCGATGACGCGCGCGCCTTCGCCCGACCCCTCGATGTAGACGCGCTGGCCCTGCCGCAGGTTCGCGTTCACCGGCTGCGTCACCGACACGAGCACGCCGCTCTTCACGCGCACGATGATCTGCTGCGCCTGCTGCGGCTGGTCGCGCCTCTTCTGGATCTCGTTGCCCGCCAGCGCGCCGCCCAGCGTCCCGAGCACCATCGCGACGTCGCGCCCGGTCCCGCCGCCGATCAGGCTGCCGATGCCGAGGCCGCCGAGACCGCCGACGATGGCGCCGATACCCTGGTGATGGTTGCTCTGGATCTGAGTGATCGTGATCTGCTCGATCACGCCCTGGCGGATCTCCATCTCGCCCGGGGACTGGGCGGACGCCCGGCCGGCGGCCAGCGCGAGCGCCAGCATCCCGACGATCGTGTACGACGACATGCGCTTCAGCATCGATTTCTCCTGGAGGTTCACGTGGCCCGGCGGTGCCGGTTCGTGCGGCGGCGAAGTATACGGGCAGGCGCGAGACGCCGGTGCACGGACCGCAGCGGCGCGCGTCGACCGGCGGAGGGGGCCGCGCGCGCCGGCGACCATGTCCGGCGCAAGCGTGCCGCGTCAGAGGTTCCGACGATCAGGGAGCCGATGAATCCGCTCGTCAGGCCAGGCGCCCGGCCGACACCGTACCCGGTGGTGCGGTGAAACCGGGCAACGCGGCAGGGCGCGGTCGATTCCGCCGCGAACGATCGAGCGAATTCCCGACTCGGTACCCACTAGCGCGAGATCGGGCGCGCGCCACCCGCCACGCAGCCGTTGCCGCCTTCCGCGCAGATCACGAGGTAGGTGGTGCGCTGGCCGCACCCCGACACGCCGATCGTGTACTCGGCGCGCTCGGGCGGCGCGAAGCGCGGATTCATGATCGGGCTCTGGATGATCTCCCGGCTCAGCACCTCCGCCGTCGCGCCGGGACAGTTGAGCTCGAACGCTCCCCGCCGCTGCGCCGTATGGATCGCGTCGGGCTGCAGGCTGTCGACGACCGGCACCTGCGAACACCCCGCGGCGGTCAACGCCGCGACGAGCGCGACCACGGGCTTGATGGGCTTCATCGAATTCCTCTCCGTCGTGGTGATCGCGCCGGGAACGGGCTGATCCCGGCGTCCCGCCGCCGCCGATGCGCGCGGCCGATTTCGCAGCACGGACATTAGAACAGCGGCGCGGGCGCCGATAGACATTTTGCGCCAGGATCTTCGCCTCGCCCGACATCGCGCCGCGCCCGGCCCGGGCGCGCGCTTCGCTTCCCCCGGCCGGCGGGCGGGACCGGCGGCGTGCGCCGGCCGCGGCCCGCGTCCGCTTCTGGTTATCATGACGGTCCCTCCCGTTGCGACCGAGAAAGGAATCCGGCATGTCGAGCGTCGGTTATCACGAGCCCATCGAGGAACTGTCGGACCAGACGCGCGACATGCACCGCGCGATCGTGTCGCTGATGGAGGAACTGGAGGCGGTCGACTGGTACAACCAGCGCGCCGACGCGTGCAAGGACGCGGAGCTCAAGGCGATCCTCGTTCACAACCGCGACGAGGAGAAGGAGCACGCGGCGATGGTGCTCGAGTGGATCCGCCGGCGCGACCCGACGTTCTCGAAGGAGCTCAGGGACTTCCTGTTCACGGACAAGCCGATCGCGCACGGCTGACGCGCCGCGAGCGCGATGCTGGAGATCCGGCTGTCGGTGGACCTGGGCGGCCCGGCCGCGAAGGTCTGGCAGGTGACCGGCAACTTCAACGGCCTGCCCGACTGGCATCCGTGGGTCGAGTCGAGCCGGCTCGAGCCCGCCGCCGGCGGCGTGGGGCGCGTCGTCGTCGCCGTCGGCGGGACCGCGGGGCGGCGCGAGCTCGTCGAGCGGCTCGTCTACTACGACGCGGCAGCGCACGAGTACGCCTACGCGATCGTCGGCGGGACGGCCGCGCCGTTCGCCGACTACGTCGGCCACTTCCGCGTCGTGCCGAGGGGGCCGGACCGCTGCACCTTCGAGTTCCACGCGCGGTTCCGCGCGGCGCCCGGCCGCTCCGACGACGAAGCGCGCGAGCGCATCCGGACGTTCTACGAAGCGGGGCTCGCGAACCTGAAGCGCCTGTTCGGCGCGTAGCGCGGCGCGCGACTTCCGCGCTACGCGACCGCTTCGCAGGTCACCGCGCGGAACTTGCCGCCCGGCCCCGCCGGGATCGAGTCGACGACGCTGACCGCGACGTCGAGCCCCGCGGGCCGCCCGACGATCTCCGCGATCGCGCGCCGCAACCCGTCGGCGACGGCCGCGGCATCCGCTCCCGGCGCGACGACGAGCTTCGCGTCGACGCGGTCGCGCGCGCGCTGCGCGATCGCGACGTTCGAGAGCCCCGGCACCGCGTAGACGCGCGGCAGCACGACCGACTCGTGCACGCGCTCGCCGTCGGCGCGCACGAGGAGGTCCTCGACGCGCCCGTCGAGCGCCGAGATCAGCGGCAGCGTCCTGCCGCAGGCGCAGGGGCCGCCGCTCATCGTGACCCGATCGCCGAGCCGGAAGTTGACGAGCACCGTCGCGCGGTTGACGAGATTCGAGATCACCGCTTCGCCGGGGACGCCCGGCGCGACGTCGCGGCCATCGTCGTCGACGACGCGCACCGCGACCTGGTCCGTCGAAACGTGGAAACCTTCGCGCCGCTCGCACTGGAACGCGATGCGCAGGAACTCGCAGCTCTGGTAGGACGAGGCGACGGCAACGCCCAGCCGCTCCTCGATCAGGCGCCGGTCGGATTCCGGCATCGCGTCGCCTCCGTACCAGAGGAGCCGCGGCGCGTGGATCGCGACGCCGGATTCCAGCGCGCGACGGTAGAGGTAGCCGACGAAGCGCCCGAACGAGACGATCGTGTCGGGCCGAAGCGCGTTGATCGCCGCGACGAGCTCGGCGAACGGGCGGTCGAGCGACAGGAACGCCGGCTCGTGCCCGCGGATGAGCCACGAGGGCAGGTGCGCGCGATGGTAGTCGCGGATCAGGGCGTTGGTGCCCGCGGGCGGCGCGATCACGAGTCGCCCCGTGCCGCCGCGAGGCGGTGCGCGCTCCGGCGTCATCGACGCGGCCGCCGATCGGATGCGCCCCCCGGCCGCCAGCGCGGCGAACACCGCGTTCGGATCGTGGTGGATGCGCTTGTAGTGGCCGGTCGTGCCGGTCGTCGAGAGCTCGAGCGTGTCGCGGCGCGCGAACGCGGACGAGAGGAAGCGGTCGGGCGCCGCGGACAGCTCCGCGCCGTGCACGAGCGGCAGCTTCGCGAGGTCGGCGGCCGACTCGACGCCGGACGGGCGCAGCCCGCGCGCGTCCATCGCGTCGCGATAGTGCGGCACGGTCGCGTACGCGTGCGCGACGACCGCGCGCACGCGGCGGTCCTGCAGCGCGGCGAGCCGCTCGGCGGGCCACCACGGCAGCGTGCGCTCGTGCCTGGCGTGCCAGGCGGTGACGGCCGACCAGTACGCGCCGCGGATCACCCGCGGTCGGACTGCAGCGCGACGAGGCGCCGCTCGCGCTCCACCGACAGCACGTGCTGCCAGGCGTCGGGGCGCCACCTGCCGCCGAGCCACGCGGCGGTGTCGGCGATCGTGTCGACGAGCGGCCGCGCGACGAGGCCGGTCTCGCGGGCGCGCGAATCGTCCACGGCGAAGAACCCCGCATTCCCGGGCTCGTCGGGAAGCCAGAGCGGCAGTTCGGTCCACGGCTCGATGCCGGACCGCTTCAGCACGTCGGGCTCGATCCACACCGGCGTCGGGCCCACGCCGTCGCGCGCGGCGCACTGGAGCAGCGCGTCGACGAAGCCTTCCATCGTGAACCGGCCCGGCGGACTCGCCGCGTTGTAGGTCCCCGCGACGTCCCGCTCGGCGAGCGACACCATCCAGTGCGCGAGGTCGCGCGCGTCGATCACCTGGATGCCGCGCTCGCGCGGCGCGGGCACCGCGGCCTCCTCGTCGCGCTCGCCCAGCACCTGAGGCTGCGTGAAGCGCGCGACCCAGTAGGCGAAGCGGTCGGTGGGATCGTGCGGACCGACGATGAGGCCGGGGCGCACGACCGTCGCGCGCGGGCCGAAACGCGCGACGACGCGATCCTCGCACGCCGCCTTGAGCGCGCCGTAGTGCGCGGCGACGTCCTCGGTTCGCGGGTCGGCCAGCGCGGCGCGGGGCGCGTCCTCGGTGACGCCCGGCCGGCTCGTCTCCTCGTAGACCGAGAGCGACGAGACGAACAGGTAGCGGCGCACGCGCGATCCCAGCAGCTCGCAGGACGCGTCGACGATGCGCGGCACGTAGCCCGACAGGTCGAACGCCGCGTCCCAGGTGCCCGACGCGAGCGCGGCGAGCCCGGGCGACTTGTCCGGGTCGCGGTCGCCGCCGAGCGGCAGCACCGCCGCGTGCTCGTGCGTGCGCGACTTGCCGCGCGTGAACGTCGTGACCGTGTGACCGCGCTCGACCGCCGCGTCGACGAGGTGCCGGCCGAGGAAGCGCGTGCCGCCGAGGACGAGGAACCGCATCGCGCCGCTCAGCGTCCCGCGAGGAGCGCCCGCACCTTCGGCGCGAGCGAGGGGTCGCCGCACGCGACGACGTCGCCGCCCTCGTCGCAGCGCCCGCCGTCCCACGACGTGAGCGTGCCGCCCGCGCCCTCGACGATCGGAATCAGCGCCTGCACGTCCCACGCCTGGAGCGACGACTCGATCACGACGTCGATCAACCCCATCGCGAGCAGGCAGTACGCGTAGCAGTCGCCGCCGAAGCGCGTGAGCTTCGAGCGCGCGCGCACGCGCTCGAACGCGGCGAGCGACTGCGGCGTCGCGAACATGTCCGGCGTCGTGCACGCGACGATCGCGTCGCCGACCGACGGGCAGCGCCGCGTCGCGAGCGCGCGCTCCTCGCCGCCGCGCCGCCAGCGCGCAGGTCCGCCCGCGACCGCGAGAAACGTCTCGCCGACGAACGGCTGGTGCGCGAGGCCGCAGACGACGCGCTCGCCGTCGTTCAGCGCGACGAGCATTCCCCAGTGGAGCTGCCCGGTGATGAAGCTGCGCGTGCCGTCGATCGGGTCGATCACCCAGGTGTGGCGCGAGCGGCCGGGCTCGAAGCCGTGCTCCTCGCCGCGAATCCCGTGGTCGGGGTACGCCTTCGCGATCTCGGCGCGGATCACCGCCTCGGCGTCGCGGTCGGCGGCGGTCACCGGGTCGTAGCCGCCGACGCCCTTGTCGACGATCGCGATCGGAACGCGGAAGTGCGGCAGCGTCACCTCGCCCGCGGCGAGCGCGGTGCGGTAGGCGAAGGCGAGGTAGTCGGACGGGGTCGTCATGCGCCGTCCTTTGGCGCCGTGCAGCCCCCCCGGAACCACGTTCGATCCACGTTCCGGCGGCGCCGCCGGAACGTGGATCGAACGTGGTTCCCGAGGTCGGGCGCCGGGGGGCGGGTCATGCGCGCGGCACGATCGTCACGCCCGCGAGCCTTTCCTGCGCCTCGACCAGCGAGGGCACGAACTTCTCGCCGAAGCCCAGCGCGTTCGCGGTCACGAGGCTCTGGTGCACGGCCTCGCCGATCGTCGACGGGATCATCATCGACTCGGTGAAGTGCGTGTAGTAGCGGAGATCCTTGGTCGCGTTCGCGATCGTGAACCTGAGGCCGGTCAGGTCGCCGCCCTCGAGCATCCGGCCGACGATCATCTGGAACAGGCCCGAGTTGACCGCGCCCGCCGAGATCACCTCGTGCAGCCTGCGGATCGACAGCCCGGACTTCGCGGCGGCCGCGAGCGCTTCCGCGGTCGCCGTGCAGATCGCCTGCGCGATGAAGTTGTTGATGAGCTTCAGCACGATGCCGTGCCCGGCGGGCCCGGCGTGGATGATGTTCTCGCAGTACGCGGCGAACACGGGCCTGAGCTCGGCGAACGTCGCGTCGTCCGCGCCGACCATCGTGTTGAGCCGCCCCTGCTCCGCCTCGACCGGCGTGCGCGCGAGCGGCGCGTCGACGAAGCGCACGTCCTCCTTCGCGAGCGCCTCGCGCATCCTCGTCGTCGTCGCCGGTTCGCTCGTCGACGTGTCGACGACGATCATGCCGGGCCGCGTGGCGCCGGCGACGCCGTCGGCGCCGAAGATCACCTCCTCGACCTGCGGCGCGCCGGTCACGCACAGGATCACGATGTCCGACGAGCGCGCGAGGTCGGCGTTCGTCTTCACCTCGGTCGCGCCGCGCTTCACGAGGTCGTCGACCGGCGCGCGGTTGCGGTGACCGCGCACCGCGAGCGGGAAGCCCTTGTCGACGAGGTTCTTCGCGATGCCGTGGCCCATCAGCCCGACGCCGACGATGCCGATGCGCTGCTTTGCGTTCATGAGAGGATCCGTGGACGGGGGCGACGGGGACGGGCGTGCCCCGGGCGGCGACCGATTCTACGTCAATCGCCGGCGAGCGGGTCCGCCGGCGCCGCGGCGGACAGGGCGCGCCGCCGCTCGTGCAGCGTGATCGTGAGGCCGCTCCCCGCGATGATCGCCATGCCGGCGAGCGCGTAGCCGTCGGGGATCGTGCCGAACGCGAGCCAGCCGATCAGCGTCGCCCAGACCAGGTGCACGTAGGTGAACGGCGTCAGCGCCGAGGCCGGGCCGCGCTGGAACGCGAGGATGAACAGGAAGTGGCCGAACGTCCCGACCATCCCGCCGACGACGAGCATCGCGACGTGCGTCCACGGCATCGCGACGATCGCGTCGAGCGAGAACGCGAGCGCGACGCTCATCGCGACCGAGCCCACGAGCGCCGGGTAGAACAGCAGCACGCCGGGGTCTTCGTCCGCCATCCTGCGCGTCATGATCTGGAACATCGCGTAGAACGCCGCCGACGCGAGCGCCAGCAGCGAGGCGCCGCGGAACACGTCGGTGCCGGGCCGCACGATCAGCAGCATGCCGGCGACGCCCGCCAGCACGAACGCGACGCGCGGGCGCGTGAGCCGCTCGCCGAGGAAGATCACCGCCAGCGCGACCACCATCATCGGCGTCGAGTAGTTGAGCGCGGTGACGTTCGCGAGCGGCAGGTCGCGCAGCGCGTAGACGAACGAGATCGACGAGCCGATCAGCATCGCGCCGCGCACGAGGCTGCGGCGCGGGCGCCCCGTGCGCACGAACGCGAGGCCGCGCCGCGGCGCGAGCCAGGCGACGATCGCGAGCGCCTGGATCGTCCAGCGCGCCCAGACGAGGAACGGCACCGGGTAGCGCGCCGACAGCATCTTCACCACCGTGTCGAGCGAGGCGAAGCACAGCGTCGCCGCGCAGATCAGCAGCACCGCGCGGACCGGGACCTGCGCCTGCGCGGTCATCGTCCGGCGGCGATCGAGCCGGGGGCGAGCGCTGCGAACGTACGCTTCGCGACGCCTGGCGGCGGGGACGGCGGGACGGGAGCCATCGCGGGATCCGGGGATGCGACGCACCCGCCGGAGCGCGTCCGATCTTACCGGATCGCAGCGCGGCGCGCGCGAGTTGCGCGTCCGTCGGGAGGCTGTGCGGCCGGTCGCGAGCGCGGCCGGGAAGGCGGGTGGAGCGGGTGAAGGGAATCGAACCCTCGTCGTAGGCTTGGGAAGCCTCTGCTCTGCCATTGAGCTACACCCGCGCGGGGCGGATTCTACACCCGCGGCCCCGGAGCCGCCCGGGCGCCCGGCCCCCCCGGCGAGCGGCCCCCGGGGAGCCGCGGCGCGCCGGTTGCTAGACTGCGCGCATCCCGATCCGGAACCGACCGAACGATGGCCGCCGCAGCGAAGATCCCCAACGTGCTCACGATCGCGGGCGTCGACCCGTCCGGCGGCGCGGGCGTGCTCGCCGACGTCAAGGCGATCAGCGCGCTCTCCGCCTACGCGTGCGCGGTGATCGCCGCGCTGACCGCGCAGAACACGCGCGCGGTCACCGGCATCCACGCGGTGCCGCCCTCGTTCGTGCGCGAGCAGATCGACACGCTGTTCGCCGACGTGCGCGTCGACGCGACGAAGATCGGCATGGTCGGCCAGGCGCCGGTGATCCGCGCGGTCGCCGACGCGCTCGCGCACTGGAAGCCCGCGCACGTCGTGCTCGACCCGGTGATGATCGCGAAGAGCGGCGACGCGCTGCTCGAGAAGGCGGCGGTCGGCGCGCTCGTCGAGGGGCTCCTGCCCCGCGCGACGGTGCTCACGCCGAACCTCCCCGAGGCGGGCGTGCTGCTCGGCGAGCGGGCGCCGGAGAACCTCCGCGAGATGCGGCGCGCCGCCGAGCGGCTGCGCGGGCGGATGGCGCACGAGGGTTCGCGCTGGGTCGTGCTGAAGGGCGGGCATCTCTCGCACGGCGACGCGGTCGACCTCGTCACCGACGGCGACAAGATGATCGAGCTCGCGCTGCCGCGCGTCGACACGAAGAACACGCACGGCACCGGCTGCACGCTGTCCGCCGCGATCGCGGCGCTGCTGCCGCAGTCGCCCGACGCGCCCGCCGCGATCCGCCGCGCGAAGGACTACCTCGCCGGCGCGATCGCCGCCGCCGACCGCCTCGACGTGGGGCGCGGCCACGGGCCGGTCCACCATTTCCACGCGCTGTGGGGCGGGTCCCGCTGAGATCGCGCGGCGAGCCGCCACGCCGAAGGAGTCCGTCCGATGCGCAACGCCGCCCTCCCCGTCACGCTGATCGTCCTGGGCGTCCTCGGCCTCGTCTGGTACTTCGGCTGGTTCCCCGACTTCGACGCGATCACGTCGATCGGGCTCATCGCCGGCGGCGTGCTGATCCTCGCGATGGACGGCATCACGAAGAGCTCGGTCGTGCTCGGGCCGACGCTGATCTCGCTGGGCGTCGCGTGGTGGATCCACGACCGCCACCACTGGCGCTGGAGCCTCCTCGTGCCGATCCTGCTGATCGTGATCGGCCTGCTGATGCTCGTCGCGCGGAGCCCGTCGATCCCGGACCGCCGCGGCGGCCGGGGCTAGACCACGCCCTGCGCCATCATCGCGTCGGCGACCTTGACGAATCCGGCGACGTTCGCGCCGTCCACGTAGTCGACGCCGTCGCCGCGCTCGCCGTGCCGTACGCACGAACGGTGGATCGCGACCATGATCGACTTGAGGTGCGCGTCGACTTCGGGACGCGCCCACGCGAGCCGCTGCGCGTTCTGCGTCATCTCGAGGCCCGACGTCGCGACCCCGCCCGCATTGCTCGCCTTGCCGGGCGCGTAGAGCACGTTCGCCTGCCGGAAGACCTCGACCGCCTCGGGCGTGCACGGCATGTTCGCGCCCTCGGCGACGCAGACGACCTTGTTCGCCACGAGCCGCTTCGCGTCCGCGCCGTCGAGCTCGTTCTGCGTCGCGCACGGCAGCGCGATGTCGGCCGGCAGGTGCCACGGCCGCTTGCCCGCCTCGTAGACGACGCCGGCGCGGCGGGCGTAGTCGACCACGCGCCCGTCGCCGCGCCCGCGCACCTCGATCAGCGCCTCGAGCTTCTCGCCGGTGAAGCCCTCGGCGTCGTAGGCGGTGCCGCCCGAGTCCGAGACGGTCACGACCTTCGCGCCGAGCGACATCGCCTTCTCGATCGCGTACTGCGCGACGTTGCCCGCGCCCGAGACCGCGACGCGCATGCCCTCGAGCGACATGTGCCGCCGGCGCAGCATCTCCTCGACGAAGTAGACGAGCCCGTACCCGGTCGCCTCGGGCCGGATGAGGCTGCCGCCGAACGACAGACCCTTGCCGGTGAACACGCAGGAGGCGTCGTTGGCGAGCTTCTTGTGCATGCCGGCCATGTAGCCGACCTCGCGCGCGCCCACGCCGATGTCGCCGGCGGGCACGTCCGTGTCGGGGCCGAGGTGACGGTGGAGCTCGAGCATCAGCGCCTGGCAGAACCGCATCACCTCGTTGTCGCTGCGTCCCTTGGGATCGAAGTCCGAGCCGCCCTTGCCGCCCCCCATCGGCAGCGTCGTCAGCGCGTTCTTGAAGGTCTGCTCGAAGCCCAGGAACTTGAGGATCGACAGGTTGACCGTCGGATGGAAGCGCATCCCGCCCTTGTAGGGACCGATCGCGCTCGAGTGCTGGACGCGCCAGGCGCGGTTCACGTGCACGGCGCCCGCGTCGTCGACCCACGCCACCCGGAACTGGATCACCCGCTCGGGCTCCACGATGCGGTCGAGCAGCCCGTCGTCCGCGTACTCGGGGTTCGCCTCGACGAACGGCCACACGCTCTCCATCACCTCGCGCACGGCCTGGTGGAACTCGGGTTGCTGCGGATCGCGTGCGCGGACGCGCTCGAGGAAGTGCTCCAACGTACCGACGTGCATCGTATCGCTCCAGGGCTCCCGATCGGGATTCGGCGGCGATTGTACCGGGGCGCTCGCCCGCGCCCGGATGATGCGGATCAACCGGACGCGGACGCGATCGCCGCGTCGATCGCGGACAGCGCGCCCGCGAGCTGCAGCGCCGCGCCGCGGTCAAAGAGCGCGCGCAGCGCCGCGGGGTCGGGGCGGCCCCTCCCGGCGTCCGCCAGCGCCCGGGCGCGCGCGACGTGGAAATCGGCCCACGGCAGCGGCTCGGCCGCCGCGTAGCGCTCGAGCGCCGCCGCGTGGCGCAGCGCCTCGTCCCACTCGCGCGCGGCCAGCGACGCGTCGATCGCATCGCGACGGAACCACAGGTGGTTGTGCGACATCGCCGCGCCGCCGAGCAGGGCCTCCCCGCGCTCGAGCGCCGCGCGGCGGCCCGTCTCGTCGCCCGCCGCCAGCGCCATGAGCCCCAGCACGATCGGTCCGGCGAAGCCGGTGCCGATCGCCTCGCACGTCGCCCAGCTCTCGTCGAGCAGGCGACGCGCGCCGTCGGCGTCGCCGCCGCGCCACGAGACGCCTCCGAGCAGCGCGAGGTCGATCGCGACGAACCGGCGCGAGGCGATGCGCCGCGCGAGCGCCAGGCTGCGCTCCAGCGGCTCGCGCGCCTCGGCGTAGCGCCCCGCGTCGACGAGCACCAGGCCCGCGCACTCGTCGGCCATCACCTCCGCGACGCGGTGGCCGATCTCGCGCGACACCGCCCGCGCCTCGCCGATCGCGGCGAGGCTCTCGTCCAGGCGGCACAGGTAGCCGCCGGTGAGGCCGATCATGCAGCGGTTCATCAGCGAGAACCGCAGGTCGCCGCGCCGGTCGCACAGCGCGACGCAGCGCGTGAACGCGTCGTGCGCGGTGTGCATGCGCCCCTGCGCGTAGTGAACGTCGGCCAGCCCCGACAGCGCGCGCGCTTCGCACGCCTCGTCGCCGGCTTCGCGCGAGAGCGAGAGCGCGCGCTCGTGGCTCCGCGCGCATGCCGCGGCGTCGCCGCGGACGAAATCGAGGCTGCCGCGCAGGTAGGCGATGCGCGCCAGCGCCGGTCCCGAGCCGAGCTTCAGCGCGAGCGCCTCCGCGGCCCCGAGCGCCGCCGCGGCGACGTCGACGGCGCTCGTCATCCGGTACGCTTCCGCGACGCCCATGTGCGCCTCGCACCGCTCGCGCTCGTCGGTCGCGAGCCCGAGCGCGCGCTCGCAGGCGGCCGCCGAGGCCGGGGCGTCGCCGAGGTCGCGCGTGAGGTCGCCTTCGAGCATCGCGAGTGCGAAGCGGGTCTGCACGGACGCCTGCAGCTCGCCGCCGCGCCGCGCGAGCGCGAGCGCCGCGTCGTGCCGCAGCGCTCCGGCCGCGGCGCGCGCGGCCTGCAGGTACGCGTCCGCGGCGCCCGGATCCTCGGCGCGGTCGAGGTGCGCGGCGCGGAGCGCGGGATCGCGCCCGTCGAACCACTCGGCGGCGCGGCGGTGCAGCTCGCGCCTCGCGCTGCGCAGGAGCGACGCGTACGCGCCGTCGCGGATCAGCGCGTGCGCGAACATGAGCTCGCCCGGCGCTTCCGCCGGCCGGACGAGCTCGCGCGCGATCGCCTCGTCGAAGGTCGCCGTGCGTCCGGCCAGCCGGGCGACGAGCGCCGGGTCGAAGCGCACGCCGACGACGGCCGCCGCCTGCAGCGCCGCCTTCGCGTCCGCCGGCAGGCGGTCCAGGCGCGCAAGCACGACGTTCGCGATCGATCCGGGCAGCGCCTCGATGTCGGCGCCGCTCTGCAGGAGCTGCGTCAGGAACAGCGGGTTGCCCTGCGCGCGCTCGACGCAGCGGCGCGCGATCTCGGGCCGCGCCTCGACCACCGCCCGGGCGAGCTCGAGCGCTTCGTCGGCGGCGAGCGGCTCGAGCTCGACGCGCTCGCATCGCCCGGGGGGCCACGCTCCCGAGATCGGGTCGCCGTCGCGGCGCGACGTGACGACGAGCACCATCGGGTGCTCGCGCGCACTGTCGGCGAGCACCGCGAGCGCCTCGACGACCGCTGGCGTCGCCCAATGCACGTCCTCGACGACGAGCACCGCGGGGCGCGCATCCGCGGCGCGGGCCGCGGCCTCGGCCACGGCCTCGATGCGCCCGCGCGCGCGCGTCGCCGGATCCATCGCCGCGAACCGGCTGCCCCCGCGCTGCGGCGCGCCGATCAGGTCCGCCATCAGCGGCTCGTGGTCCTCGCGCACCCGGCCCTCGACGAGGGCGCGGTCCAGCGCAGCACGCGCGGCGGCGCTCCCGTCGTTCGGCGCGACGCCGACGAACGAGCGGGCAAGCGCGGCGACCGCGTCGCGTCCCTGCGCCGCGCCGAAGTCGACGATCGCCGCCCGGTGCACGCTGCATCCGGCCGAGGATGCCGAGCCCGCGAGCTCCTCGGCGAGACGCGTCTTCCCGAGGCCGGGGTCGCCGCGCAGGAGCAGCGCGCCGCCGCGGCCCTCGCCGCGCATCGATGCGAGCAGCGTGTCGAAGCGCGCGAGCTCGCGGGCGCGCCCGACGAGCCGATGGTGCCCCGGCGCGGGCGCGCTCAGGCCGCGCACGCGCCACACCGGCATCTCGCGCGCGAACCCACGCACCGCGACCGTGCCGCGCGACTCGGCTTCGAGCCGCGGGCCGAGCACCGCGCGCACGTCGTCGGAGACGATCGTCTCGGCCGCGCCCGCAAGCTCCTCGAGGCGCGAGGCGAGGTTCACCGCGTCGCCCGTGACCGTGTAGTCGGCGCGCACCGCGCTGCCCGTCGAAGCCGCGACGACCTCGCCGCTCGCGATGCCGACGTGCGTCGCCAGCGTGCGGCCGACCTCGGCCGACAGCACCGCCATCGCCTCGTGGATCTCGCACGCCGCGCGCACCGCGCGCTCGACGTCGTTGCCGTGGGCAACCGGCGCGCCGAACACCGCCATCGTCGCGTCGCCGATGTGCTTGTCGACCGCGCCTCCCGCGCGCACGACGATGCCGTCCACGATCTCGAAGTAACGTCCGAGGAGGCGATGGACCTCCTCGGCGTCGGCCTCGGAGGTGAGGCGCGTGAAGCCGGCGAGATCGGCGAACAGCACCGCGACCGGGCGGCGCTCCCCTGAAGCGGCCGCGGGCGCCGGCGCTGCGTCGGCGACGCGCGCGCCGCACTGCGGGCAGAAGCGCGCCCCCGCCGGGAGGTCGGCTCCGCACTCGCTGCAAGCTGGCGCGTTCTCGGCCATGCCGCCTCCGTGCTCGGGCGGACGCCGCGCCTCGGCGTCCCGGTCCCGGCGATTCTGTCACTTTGCGCCCGGCGCGAGTTGTCCGGCACCGCGGAACGGCGTATCGTCGCCGCTTGCGCTAGGGGTCCTGCCCTCCGCCGCGCCGCGGGGAGGACGGGTGAGACAGACCCTCAAGAACCTGATCCGGGTAATGCCGGCGTAGGGAAGCGTGGCCCGGATCCCGGGCCCCGCTCCTCCCGCCCGCCGGCGGTCCCGCGAGGAGCCGTGATGAACGCCAACGACCAGTTCTACGCCCGCGACGCGCACGTCGACGCCGCCGCCGTCGCGCCGCTGCCCGCCTCGCGCAAGATCCACGTGCAGGGATCGCGGCCCGACCTCCGCGTGCCGATGCGCGAGATCTCGCAGTCCGACACGCCGGCCTCGTTCGGGGCGGAGAAGAATCCGCCGATCGTCGTCTACGACACGTCGGGACCCTACACCGACCCGGCGGCGCGCATCGACATCCGCAAGGGGCTCGCGCCGCTGCGGGCGCGCTGGATCGACGAGCGCGGCGACACCGTCGAGCTCGACGGGCCGACGTCCGCGTACGGCCGCGCGCGTCTCGCGGACCCCGCGCTCGCCGGCATGCGCTTCGACCTCCACCGCAAGCCGCGCCGCGCGATGGCGGGCGCGAACGTGAGCCAGATGCACTACGCGCGCCGCGGCATCGTGACGCCGGAGATGGAGTTCGTCGCGATCCGCGAGAACCTGAAGCGCGAGGAGATGCTCGCGGCGCTGCCGGCCGCCGTCACGCGCCAGCACCCGGGCCGGAGCTTCGGCGCGGCGATCCCGCCGGTCATCACGCCCGAGTTCGTCCGCGACGAGGTCGCGCGCGGCCGCGCGATCATCCCGTGCAACGTCAACCACCCGGAGAGCGAGCCGATGATCATCGGCCGCAACTTCCTCGTGAAGATCAACGCGAACATCGGCAACTCGGCCGTGTCCTCGTCGATCGGCGAGGAGGTCGAGAAGATGACCTGGGCGATCCGCTGGGGCGGCGACACGGTGATGGACCTGTCGACCGGCAAGAACATCCACGAGACGCGCGAGTGGATCGTGCGCAACTCGCCGGTGCCGATCGGCACGGTGCCGATCTACCAGGCGCTCGAGAAGGTCGACGGGAAGGCCGAGGAGCTCACCTGGGAGATCTACCGCGACACGCTCGTCGAGCAGGCCGAGCAGGGCGTCGACTACTTCACGATCCACGCGGGCGTGCTGCTGCGCTACGTCCCGATGACCGCGAAGCGGCTCACCGGCATCGTCTCGCGCGGCGGCTCGATCATGGCGAAGTGGTGCCTCGCGCACCATCGCGAGAGCTTCCTCTACACGCACTTCGAGGAGATCTGCGAGATCATGAAGGCCTACGACGTCGCGTTCTCGCTCGGCGACGGCCTGCGCCCCGGCTCCGGCCACGACGCGAACGACGAGGCGCAGATGGCCGAGCTCGCGACGCTGGGCGAGCTCACGAAGATCGCGTGGAAGCACGACGTGCAGACGATGATCGAGGGCCCCGGCCACGTGCCGATGCACCTGATCAAGCACAACATGGACGAGCAGCTCCGGCTGTGCGGCGAGGCGCCGTTCTACACGCTGGGCCCGCTCACGACCGACATCGCGCCCGGCTACGACCACATCACGAGCGGCATCGGCGCCGCGATGATCGGCTGGTACGGCACCGCGATGCTCTGCTACGTGACGCCGAAGGAGCACCTGGGGCTCCCGAACAAGGTCGACGTGAAGGACGGCATCGTCACCTACAAGATCGCCGCGCACGCGGCCGACCTCGCGAAGGGCCACCCCGGCGCGCAGATCCGCGACAACGCGCTGTCGAAGGCGCGCTTCGAGTTCCGCTGGGAGGACCAGTTCAACCTCGGGCTCGACCCGGACAAGGCGCGCGAGTTCCACGACGAGACGCTGCCGCAGCACGGCGCGAAGCTCGCGCACTTCTGCTCGATGTGCGGGCCGCACTTCTGCTCGATGAAGATCACGCAGGACGTCCGGGAATACGCGGCGAAGCAGGGCCTCTCCGAAGGCGAGGCGCTCGCGAAGGGGATGGAGGCGAAGGCGGTGGAGTTCGTGAAGAAGGGCGCCGAGATCTACAGCAAGGCGTGAGGGCGGACGCGATGCGGAGCTCCGGGGAGCGCGTCTCGTCCCGCGGCAGGCGGGCGCTCGCGCTCGCCGCCGCGGCCTTTGCGCTCGCCGCGGCCGCGCCGGCGCTCCGCGCCGCCGGCCCGGCCGACGCTTTCCCGTCGAAGCCGGCGCGCATCGTCGTGCCGTTCACGCCGGGCGGCAGCACCGACATCCTCGCGCGCGCGATCGGGCAGAGGCTCTCCGAAGCCTGGGGCCAGCCGGTCGTGATCGAGAACAAGCCGGGCGCGGGCGGCAACGTCGGCGTCGAGCTGGTCGCGAAGGCGCCGCCGGACGGGTACACGATCGTGATGGGCCACATCGGGACGTTCGCGGCCAACCCGGCGCTCTACAAAGCGCTGCCCTACGACCCGGTGAAGGACTTCGCGCCGATCACGCTCGTCGCGATGGTGCCCAACGTGCTGGTCGTGGGCCCCGCCGTGCAGGCGAAGTCGCTCGGCGAGCTCATTGCCTACGCGAAGGCGAACCCGGGCAGGCTGGACTACGGATCCGGCGGCAACGGCAGCGCCGCGCATCTCGCGACCGAGTATTTCAGGATGCGAACCGGCGTCCAGATGCAGCACGTCCCGTACAAGGGCACCGGGCCGGCGGTCGCCGATCTCCTCGGCGGCCAGATCGGCGTGATGATCACCGGCGCGCTGCCGCTGCTGCCGCACATCAAGTCGGGCAAGCTCCGCGCGCTCGCGGTGGCGTCGCCGAAGCGCCTCGCGATCCTGCCCGACGTGCCGACGATCGCGGAGTCGGGCTATCCGGGGTTCGCCGCCGTCCAGTGGTACGGCCTCTTCGCGCCGGCGGCCACGCCGAGGGAGATCGTCGCGAAGATCAACCGCGACGCGGTCCGCGCGCTCAGGGATCCGTCGGTCGCGGAGCGGCTCGCGAGCGAGGGCGCGGACCCGGTGGGCGACACGCCCGAGGCGTTCGGCGCGTTCGTGACTTCCGAGATCGAGCTGTGGGGCAAGGTGATCCGCGAGAGCGGCGCGAAAATCGATTGAGCGCCGCGCGAGCGGGAGCGCGCGTGACGGCGGCGTGACGCAGGGCCTCTCCGGACGCGAGGCGCTCGCGTTCCGACGCGCGCGCCGGCCGGGCCGCCGTTGACGCCGGGAACGCGCCCGTCGCATACTGGCCCAGCCGCGCGGCGGCCGGTTCCGCGCTGACGGTGGCGGAGTCGCAGCGCGTCCCGCTCGCAATGAAGGACGTTCCACCCACCGCGCCGGCGCGCGCCGGCCTCCCCGATTCGCCCCCCCGCGGCGATGCCGTCCGGCGGATCTCGATTGTGGTGCTGACGCACAACCGCGATCGTCTGCTCGGCGGCTGCCTCGATTCGCTCGCGAGCCAGGCGGACCCGGGCGCGGCGCTGGAGATCGTCGTCGTCGACGACGGCTCGACCGACGCGACGCCCGCGGTGGTGCGTGAACGGCAGGCGCGCGATCCGCGCGTCCGCTACTGCCCGCGGCCGCACGGCGGCATCGCGGCGGCGCGCAACACCGGGATCCTCCACGCGACCGGCGAGATCGTCGCCATCGTCGCCGACGACTACCTGCTGGCCCCCGACTACGCGAGGACCATCGTGTCGTTCTTCCGCGCCGACCCCGCCGCGATGATCGTCCGCTTCAGGCTGGTCGCCGCCGACGACCGCTTCCTGAGCCGCGTCGGCCACGCCTACCAGGAGGCGAGCGCGAATCGCCGCATCGTCGACGGCGACCGGTTCGGCGGCCACCGCGCGCTGTGGCGACGCCGGCGCGCGCCGACGTCGATCACCACCGACCACGGCCTCGAGGCCGCCGGCGCCGCGGCGTTCCGCCGGGAGGTCTTCGACCGCGTCGGCCTGTTCGACGAGTCGTTCGCGCGCGCCGAGGACTCGGACCTGACCGCGCGGCTGCGCAGCGCGGGCATCGCGATCCACTATTGCCCGTTCCACCAGATCCGGCACCGTTACGACACGAGCCTGCGCGCGGTGCTGCGGACCGCCCATCTCAGCGGCCGCTACCGCTGGCGCTACTACGCCAAGCACGGAGCCGCCGCGCCGACCGGCGCCGCGCTCGTCCGCCTGCGCGTCGCGTCGAAGCTGTCCGCGCTCTACTGGGCGTGCTGGCGCAGCGCGCAGGCGGGCTCGCTCGCGCGTTTCGTGTCCTACCTGCCGTTCATGGTGCTGATCGAAGGGGCCAACAAGGCCGGCTTCGTGGCCGAGGCGCGCGCCGCGCGGCGCCGCGCGAAGGCGGCGCGAGGGGCCGGTCGGTCCACGGCCGCTTCGGACTGATCGTCGGCCCCGATGTTCGCGCGGATGCGTGCGCTCGCGGAGGTGCCGTCGTTCCGGCTCGATCCGCTGGAACGGCGGCGTAGGCGCATGCGCCTCATCGCGACGACGATGATCCGCGACGAGCGCGAGCACCTGCCGGCGATGCTGCGCAACGTCGGAGCGCAGGTCGACGGCATCGTCGCGCTCGACGACGGGTCGACCGACGGATCCGGAACGATCCTCGAAGCCTCCCCCCATGTCCTCGAAGTGCTGCGCAATCCGCCCGATCGCGCCGCCTACGACGAGCCGGCGGGACATCGGCGGCTCGTCGCCGCGGCGCTCGCGCACGGGGCCGAATGGATCCTCTCGATCGACGCCGACGAGAGGCTCGAGCGCGACTTCCGCCCTCGCGCCGAGCGCGTGATCCGGCGCGGGCGGGCACTCGGCTTCTCCGCCTACGCGCTCCGCCTCCGCGAGCTGTGGGACGCTCCGGACCGGTATCGCGCGGACGGCATCTGGGGCGCGAAGCGGGTGGCGCGGCTCTTCCGCGCCCGCGCGGACCACCGCTTCGACGAGCGACCGCTGCACGCCGCGAAGGCCCCGCTGCAGGGCAAGGTCCTCGGCGCGTTCCCGCCCGCCGACCTCGTCGTCTACCATCTGAGGATGATCCGTCCCGAGGACCGGATCGCGCGGCGCGACCGCTACCTCGCGCTCGACCCGCAGGCGACGTGGCAGCCGGGCATCGGCTACGGCTATCTCGCCGACGAGCGCGGGCTCGTGCTGCGACGTGTCCCGCCGCGCCGCGACTACCGCGACTGACGCGTCGCCATGCGGATCCCGTCGTGGCTCGCGCGCGGCGGCCGGCGCGGACCGGCCGGTCCGGGGACGACGCCGGACTTCTCGTCGATCCCGTCCGGCAGCAACTACGCGAGCCTGCTGTGCGCCGACCCGCCGATCGTCCTCGGCTGGACCGGGCGGCGGTTCCGCTTCGGCAGCGCCTCGGCGCTCGCACCGCTCTTCCGTCGCCGCCGCGTCACCTTCCTGCTGATCGCCAAGGGCAGCGTCGCCGACGATGCCGAGGCCCGCGAGCTCGCGGCCGACGCGAAGGCGTTCATGGCGGAGCATCCGCAGCACCGCTTCGAATGGCTGTGCAACATCGACGGGGAGACCGACCGGCTGCGCGAGCTGGGACTGAGCGCCCACACGCACAACCAGAACCTCTTCCTGCGCGAGGACGTGTTCCGGCCGCTGCCGCGCGTCGAGCCCTTCTACGACGCGATCTACAACGCGCGCATCTCGCCGGAGAAGCGCAACGAGCTCGCCGCGCGGCTTCGGAGCGTGGCGTTCGTCGCCTACCGCGATCCCGGCGAGCACGACGCCGCGGCCTTCCACGCGGCGTGCCGCGCCCTCGCGGAACGCGTCCCCGGCGGCCGCCTGCTCAACGCGCTCACCCGCGACGGCTGCGAGCGCCTCTCGCCCCGACAGGTGAACGTCGCCTGCGCCCGGGCGCGCGTCGGCCTGTGCCTGTCGCCGCGGGAAGGCGCGATGCGCGTCGCCGTCGAGTATCAGCTCGCCGGCCTGCCGATCGTCGCCACGCCCTGCCGCGGCGGCCGCGACCACCACCTCGATCCGGAAACCTGGCGCGTCGTGCCGGCCGATCCGGACGCGATCCGCGACGCGGTCGCGGCCTTCGAGGCGCTCGCGCTGCCGCGCGAGTGGGTCCGGGCGCGAACGCTCGCGCGCCTCGCGCGCGACCGCGCGCGGTTCGTGGCCTTCGTGCAGGGGTTGATCGACGCCGAGGGGGGCGGCGAGAGGTTCGAGGCGACGTTCCGCGCGTTCCACCGCAGGGAGCGCTTCGAGCGGTGGCTGCCGATGCGCGACTTCGCCGCCGAGGCGTGGAAGGCGCTGGGCGGCGATTGAATGCCCGCGACGGCCCGCGCCCGGCGCGCGAGGCGGTCGGCCCGCCCGGGCCCTATAATGCCGCGACGGACGCGCCTTCCGCCGCGCGCCGAATGCCGGAGGAATCCATGGTCCGTCTCGTCCCGTCGCTGGGCATCGCCGTCGCGCTGTCGCTCGCGCCTCTCGCCGCCGCCGCGTTCTCGCTCGAGAGCGCCGAGATCAAGCCCAATGCGCGCATCGCCGACGCGCAGGTGTACAACGGCTTCGGGTGCACCGGCGGCAACATCTCGCCGTCGCTCGCGTGGAAGAACGCGCCCGCGGGCACGAAGAGCTACGCGATCACCGTCTACGACCCCGACGCGCCGACCGGCAGCGGCTGGTGGCACTGGGTCGTGTTCAACCTCCCGGCGTCGACGAAATCGCTTCCCGTCGGCGCGGGCGACGGATCGGGGTCGAAGCTGCCGCCGGGCACCGTCGAGTCGCGCACCGACTTCGGCAAGCCCGGCTGGGGCGGCCCCTGCCCGCCGCAGGGCGACAAGCCGCACCGCTACATCTTCACCGTCTACGCGCTCAAGACCGACAAGCTCGAGCTCGCCGCCGACAGCCCCGCCGCGATGGTCGGCTTCATGATCAACGCGAACAAGCTCGGCAAGGCGAGCTTCACCGCGACCTACGGGCGCAAGTAGCCCTGTGGGTCGGGCTTCAGCCCGACGATTTTCCTTCGATCGCTGCCATCGCTTCGAGAGGAGTGTCGGGCTGAAGCCCGACCCACAGGACTGCGGATCAGACGATGAACCAGGACGTACGCATCGCCGGCGTCGGCATGATCCCCTTCGCGAAGCCCGGCGCGAGCGAGAGCTACGTCGCGATGGGCGCGAAGGCGATCCGCGCGGCGCTCGACGACGCAGGGCTCTCGTACGCCGACGTCGGCCAGGTCTGCGCCGGCTTCGTGTACGGCGACTCGTGCAGCGGCCAGCGCGCGGCCTACGAGGTCGGCATGACCGGCGTGCCGATCGTCAACGTCAACGACAACTGCTCGACCGGGTCCGCGGCGCTGTTCCTCGCGCGGCAGGCGGTGATGAGCGGCGCGACCGACTGCGCGCTCGCGGTCGGTTTCGAGCAGATGCGCGCCGGCGCGCTCGGCCTCGTGTTCCCCGACCGGCCGAGCCCGTTCGAGCGCTTCGACGCGGCGACCGGCGAGCTCGTTGAGGCGGAGGGCGTGCCGTTCGCGCTGAAATACTTCGGCGGGGCGGGGCTCGCGCACATGCGCCAGTACGGCACGAAGCTCTCGACCTTCGCGAAGATCCGCGCGAAGGCGAGCCGGCACGCCGCGAACAACCCGCTCGCGCTGTTCCGCAACGTCGTGAGCGAGGAGGACGTGCTCGCCTCGCCCGCGATCTGGCCGGGCGTGATGACTCGTCTGATGGCCTGCCCGCCGACCTGCGGCGCCGCGGCGGCGATCGTCTGCACGCCGGCGTTCGCGCAGCGGCGCGGGATCGACGCGCGCGTCGCGATCCGCGCGCAGGCGATGACGACCGACCGGCCGTCGACGTTCGAGGCGCGCGACATGCGCGAGGTCGTCGGCTACGGCATGGCGAAGGAGGCGGCGCGCCGCGTGTACGAGGCCGCGGGCGCAGGCCCCGGCGACGTCGACGTCGTCGAGCTGCACGACTGCTTCGCGCACAACGAGCTGATCAGCTACGAGGCGCTGGGGCTGTGCCCCGAGGGCGGCGCCGAGCGGTTCGTCGTCGACGGCGACAACACCTATGGCGGGCGCGTCGTCACCAACCCGTCGGGCGGGCTGCTCTCGAAGGGCCATCCGCTCGGCGCGACCGGGCTCGCCCAGTGCGCGGAGCTCGTCTGGCAGCTGCGCGGCGAGGCCGGCGCGCGCCAGGTCGACGGCGCGCGGCTCGCGCTGCAGCACAACGTGGGGCTCGGCGGAGCCTGCGTCGTCACGCTCTACGAGCGCGCCGACCGCTGATTCCGCGGACCGGTCGCATCCTCGACGGCCTCTCCGTCGTCCGGCGCCCGGGCCTGCACCGCTCGCGCTGCGAGGCGTATCCTCGTCGCTCGATGCGCGCCCCTTCCGTCCCCTCCAGGAGAAGGCTCGTCCAGGGCATCGCCGCGACGCTCGCGATCCCGCGGGCCCTCGCGCAGCCCGGCAAGGGGGCGCGCCGCGTCGGCGTCGTGTTCGCCACCGACCCGCAGACCTCCCGCCGCTATCTCGACGCGCTCGCGAAAGGCCTCGAGGAGCACGGCCGACGGCGCGACCGCGACTACGCGTTCGAGGTCCGCCATGCCGAGGGGCGCCCCGAGCGCTACCCGGCGCTCGTCCGCGAGCTGCTCGACGCCCGCGCCGAGGTCATCGTCGTGGGCGCGAACTCGTCGGTGCTGGCGGCGAAGTCGGTCACGTCGGCCGTGCCGATCGTGATGGCAGGCGCGCTCGCCCCGGACGCCACCGGGCTCGTGGCGAGCCTCGCCCACCCCGGCGGCAACGTCACCGGCGTCGCCAACATGAGCAGCAGCGTCACGGCCAAGCGCCTGCAGTTGCTGCGCGAGCTCCTGCCCGGAGCGTCGCGGATCGCTTACCTCACGAATCCGGCGATTCCCGGCTGGGACCGCACGACGAAGGCCGTCGAGGATGCCGGCGCGACGATGGGCCTGCGGATCTCGACGGCCCACGCGTCCACGCCCGAGGAGATCGAACGGGTGCTCTCCTCGGCGACGTCGGTGCGCCCCGACGCGCTGCTGGTAGGCAACGCCGTCCTGTTCTGGATGCACCGCAAGCGCATCATCGAGCTCTGTTCGCAACATCGCATCCCGGCGAGTCACGCCTACGTCGAGGCGGTCCGCGAGGGCGCGCTCACCGGCTATGCGCCCAGCCTCGACGACATCTGGCGGATGGCCGGAACGTTCGTCGCGCGCATCCTCGGCGGCGCGAAGCCCGCGGACCTGCCGGTCGAGCAGCCGACGCGTTACGAGCTCCTGGTCAATACGACGACCGCCAGGGTGCTGGGCATCGCGGTCCCGGCGGCGCTCCGCGCGAGCGCGGAGCTCGTCGAGTAGCGCCGGGCCGGCAAGGGTCCGACGCTCAGTTCGCTTCGAATCGGGTCAGCGCGGCCTCGATCGCCGCCGCGATCTCCTCCGCGATCGCCTGGAACGGCCGCGACACTCGTTCGTCGCGCGCGACGGCGCGCCAGTAGCCGGACGCGATCGCGCCGGCCGCGCTCCACGCGTCGGCGTGGCCCGGGTCCGGTAGCGGCACCGCGAACTCGCGCTCGGGCACCTCGCCCGCGACCGGCGCGTAGGCCATCGGCAGCATGTCGTAGACCGGCGCGAGATCGAGGCGGCCGTCGTCGCTCGGCAGGAACGAGACGTTCGACGCGTCCATGCCGGCGTTCGCGATGAAGCGGCCGAACGCCTCGACGACTCGCACGCGCGACGCGACGCCGCGCTCGAGCCAGCGATCGCGCTCGAGCCGCTCGATCGCGCCCGACCACTCGCCGTCGGGCGGCGGGGCGCCCAGGTATTCCGCGCCCAGCGCGGCCAGCGTGACGACCGCGCGCCGACCGCGTTCGCCCACGCGATCGAATCGAGTCGTCTCGAGGAACACGCGCGAGCCGCCTTCGACGATCCCGGACGCGACCGCCGCGATGCCGTGGCGCCGCAGGTGCTCCGCCGCGAGGTGCTCGCAGACGAGGAGGTCGCACCAGCGCCGCGCCGACGCCGAGTACTCGGACGGCGAGAACTTGACGAGCACGTGGCGGACCGCGCCGCGGTCGTTCACGGTCGCACCGAACTTCGGCTGGTCGCCGCCGACGACCGCCCCCGGCGCGATGCCGTCGATCGCCTCGCGCGCGAGGTCGGCGTACGCGCGCGGCCGGTCGTCCGGATCGATCGCCCGCGCGCCTTGCGCCCACGCCTCGTAGACGCGCTTCGCCACCTCGTCGCCGACGACGAGGTCGCCCGCGACGTCGGTCCCGCCGCGCGCGAGCGCGACGAGCGTGTCGTCGTCCGACCATCGCGACGGGTCGGCGGGAAGCTCGAGGTCCGCCGCGTGACGCGCGGCGAACGCCAGGCCGAGGAACCCCTGTGGGCGTGCGTCGCGCAGGAAGACCGGCCAGCCGTCGCAGGTCCCGTTGCCGCGGGCGCCGCGCATCCAGCGCGGCAGCGTCGCGGGGTCGTCGACGAACGTCCCCGCCGGCGCGTAGGGCCTCAGGACCGCGACGCGGTCCATCGCGCCGGCCGCGTCGATCCGGTAGACCGGAACCGCCCGGCCCAGCCCGGCGATGTCGCGCGCCGCTGCGTAGCGCCGGGCCCGCGCCCGTCCGACCGCCACGATCCGGTCGCCTGCCCGGGTCACCAGCCGCGAGAACGTCGCCTGGGATCCGATGCCGACGGCGCGGATCAGCGTGTCGGCGCTGACGAGAGGCGAGCGCCGCAACTCGGCAACGAGGCTGGCCTCGTCGGGCATCGTTTCGGGTCTGGCGAATCGCCATGAATTAATTCTGCATTGAATACTGTCAATAATTCACTTATTCGTCAATATCTTGACGAATGAATGCTCGAGCGACGCGCGGATGTTCGCGACGCGTCCTCCCCCTGCCGCCACCCACCGCCGGGCGACGAATGAAGGGGGCACCTACCTCAGATGAATAGATTCATGATAAACCAGCACGCCCTCTCGAGCAGGGAAAACCACAAGCATTCAACGGCTTGTCGTCGCATCCGGGCTCTGGGCGCCCGGCGCAGTCGAAGGAGATCGCCCTGCGGGATGCTCGGGCCCCGCCACGCCGCCCCGGAGCGGCGACCGGGCGCCCGCGGAAAGCGGGGACGCGCTAAGCCGCCGCGACCATCCGGATCGGGATCCGGCGGGGGCCGAACGCGCCGTCGAACCGCTCGAACCGGCCCGGAATCGCGCTGCCGCAGTGGCGGCAGTTCCCCTCGGGGGTAAGCCCGTAGTCGAGGATCTCGTGCCAGTCGCGCACGACCAGCGGCTTCGCGCAGCCCGGGCAGAACGTCGTGCCGCCGGTGCGGTCGTGCACGTTGCCGGTGTAGACGTGCCGGATGCCCTCGGCCAGCGCGATCTCGCGCGAGCGCTTCAGCGTCGCCGCCGGCGTCGCCGCGAGGTCGGTCATCCTGTAGTCGGGGTGGAACGCCGTGAGGTGCAACGGGACGTCGGGGCCCAGCTCGCGCACGATCCACTGGCTCATCGCTTCGATCTCCGCGGGCGAATCGTTCTTCCCAGGGATCAGCAGCGTCGTGAGCTCGAACCAGCAATTCGTTTCGTGCTTCAGGTAGACGAGCGTGTCGAGCACCGGATTCAGGTGCGCGCCGCAGAGCTTCACGTAGAACTCGTCGGTGAAACCCTTCAGGTCGACGTTCGCGGCGTCCATCTTCGCGAAGAACTCGCGCCGCGCCTCCGTGCCGATGTAGCCCGCCGTCACCGCCACCGTCGCGATCCCGAGCTCGCGGCACGCGTCGGCCGTGTCCATCGCGTATTCGGCGAAGATCACCGGGTCGTTGTAGGTGAACGCGACGCTGCGCGCGCCGGTCCGCTTCGCGGCCTGCGCGATCGCCAGCGGCGACGCGGCGTCCATCAGCGTGTCCATCTCGCGCGACTTGCTGATGTCCCAGTTCTGGCAGAACTTGCAGGCGAGGTTGCAGCCGGCGGTCCCGAACGAGAGGATCGACGAGCCCGGGTAGAAATGGTTGAGCGGCTTCTTCTCGACCGGGTCGATGCAGAAGCCCGACGAGCGGCCGTAGGTCGTCAGCACCATCGCGTCGCCCTCGCGCTGGCGAACGAAGCAGGCGCCGCGCTGGCCCTCGTGGAGCTTGCAGTCGCGCGGGCACAGGTCGCACTGGATGCGACCGTCGTCGAGGCGGTGCCACCAGCGTCCCGGATGGCTCGTGTTCGTGCCCGCGCTCGTGCGCTCGTCCGCGCTCATCGCGCCGCCTCGTCTGCCGCGAGTTCCGTCCCGAATTCGGCCTGTCGCCACTTGGCCACCGTGTAGCGGGAGACCCGGATCTCGGGGCTCCAGAAGTCCGCCGGCAGGCCGGCCTTGCGCTTCAATGCGCCGACGAAGGCGCGCGGGTCGGGCAGCGACTCCCACACCTGCGGCAGGAACGTCGCGCGCCGGTGTCCGAGCGCCAGCACGACGCCGTCGACGCCGGGATCGAGGCGCGCGAGCAGGTCGTCCTCGTCCGCGACGTCGAAGCGCGACGCGGGCGACAGCAGCGACACCTCGACGGTCGTGACCTCGAGCTCGCGGGACGAAAGCGGCGCGAACCGCGGGTCGCGGAACGCGGCGGCGAGCGCGTTCGCGCGCACGTCGACCGCGAGCAGCCGGTGCGGCTCGAGGCTGCCGATGCAGCCGCGCAGCTCGCCGTCCTGCTGGAGCGTCACGAACGTGGCGCCGGGCTCGTCGAGCGCGGAGTGCGCGCGCACGCGAAGCCCGGGACGCCCGAACGCGCCTTCGATCGCGCCGCGCGCGGCGGCGATCAGCGCGGCGCCGAGGCGGCGGTCATCCATGCGGCCGCTCCGGGGCGAACGCGAACGACGCGTAGCCGACGACCCGCGAGCGGTCCCCGGCGGTGTCGCCCGAGTTGCGCAGGTCGACGAGCTCGGGCTCGAGCCCCCGTCGCCGCGCGCACAGCAGCAGCCCGTTGATCGGCGTCGCGCCGCAGGCCTCCTCGTGGTCGAGCGTGCCGTCGAGCGCGAGGATGCGCTCGGCGCTCGCGCGGTCGATCGCGCGCGCCTCGGCGTAACCGTGGTAGTGCGAGAGGTCGGAGCTCACGACGACGAGCGTCTCGGGGCCGCCCCAGAGGCGGTCGAGCACCTCGGCGACCTCGCCGGCCGACGCCGCGCCGACCGCGAGCGGCACGATCCGGAAGGCGTCGAGCGCCGTCTGCAGGAACGGAAGCTGCACTTCCAGCGAGTGCTCGAGCGCGTGCGCCGCGTCGCTCACGACGACCTGCGGCAATCCGGCGAGCGCGGCGACGGCGTCGCGGTCGACCTCGACCTCGCCCAGCGGCGTCGCGAACGCGCGCACCGAGGGCAGCGCGAGCCCGCGCACCGCAACGCGATGCGTGGGGCCGAGGAGGACCACGCGGCGGATCGCGCCGCGCAGCGCGGCCAGGCGCGCGTAGGCGCCGGCGGCGATCGGGCCCGAGTAGACGTAGCCGGCGTGCGGGACGATGAGGGCCTTGGGAGCTCCGGCCGGCGCGCGCGCCGGCCGCCGCGCCTCCGTCAGGCACTCGCGCACGGTCGCGGCGAGCTCCGCCGCCGATCCCGGATAGAACATGCCGGCCACGGCGGCCGGACGGACATCGCGCATGACGCACCTCGAAGGGCGCTCTACGTCCCGGGGGCCCCGTTGGGCCGTGTCCCGGTGCTCCCCGCTCGACGGCCCTACCGGGACCTTTCGGCGATCTTCGCGGATATGCGGCCAAAGACCCCGGATTCAATGGGGAGACCCTCACCGGGGTCAGATTCGAATCCGACCCCGGCGGCGGGTTTCGGCGTCAGTCGAGGCCGGCGGCCAGCCGCACGACGTAGCCGCCCGACTTGTCGTCCCTTTCGAGGGTCAGCGCTCCGGCGTCGCGGGCCGCCTCGAGCATCGCGTTGAACGAGCGGAATCCGTAGTAGGACTCGGCGAAGCCCGGACGCACGCGCTTCAGCGCCTGCTTGACCATCGACCCCCAGACCTTGTCGTCGCCGCCGCGCTCCGACGCGAGCGCCTCGACGGTGCCCACGATCAGTTCGATCGCCTCGGCGCGGCGCTCGTCGTCGCCCTTCGGCGCGGGCGCCGTCCCGGTCGAAGCCTCCGGCCCGGGCGCCTGTCCTTTCGCCGCCTTCTTCGCCGCGGGCTTCGCCTCGGCCCTGGGCTTCGCGGCCGTCTTCTTCGCCGCGCGCTTCTTCTGCTCGCGCACGAGGTCGTCGTAGTAGATGAACTCGTCGCAGTTCGCGATCAGGAGATCGGAGGTCGAGTTCTTGACGCCGACGCCGATCACCGTCTTCGCGTTCTCGCGCAGCTTCGACACGAGCGGCGAGAAGTCCGAGTCGCCGCTGATGATCACGAACGTGTCGACGTGCGCCTTCGTGTAGCAGAGGTCGAGCGCGTCGACGACCATCCGGATGTCGGCCGAGTTCTTGCCCGACTGGCGCACGTGCGGGATCTCGATCAGCTCGAAGCTCGCCTCGTGCATCGGCGCCTTGAACGCCTTGTAGCGTTCCCAGTCGCAGTACGCCTTCTTGACGACGATCGACCCCTTGAGCAGCAGCCGCTCGAGCACCTTCTGGATGTCGAACTTCTCGTAGTTGGCGTCGCGAACGCCGAGCGCGACGTTCTCGAAGTCGCAGAACACCGCCATGTTGGTCACGTCGCTCTCGCGGGCCATCGCAGTCCCTCTTCCTCGCCTCAAGTCCCCGCAAGATACCACCTCGGGAACCACGCTCGATCCACGTTCCGGCTTCCGGAACGTGGATCGAGCGTGGTTCCGGGGGGCGCGCAGGCGCTACACTGCCGGACCGCCACCCGCGATCCGACGCCCGCCCATGCCCGCCGCCCTGCGCCCCCTCACCCCGACCGAGGCCCGCGTGCTGGGCGTGCTCGTCGAGAAGGAGCGCGCGGTGCCGGACACCTACCCGCTGTCGCTCAACGCGCTCGTCGCCGGCTGCAACCAGAAGACGAGTCGCTCGCCCCTGATGGAGCTCGCCGAGGCCGACGTACAGCGGGCGCTCGACGAGCTGCGCGCGCTGTCGCTCGTCGTCGAGTCGTCGGGCGGGCGCGTGATGCGCTACGCGCACAACCTGCCGCGCGTGCTCGGCGTCCCGACCGAGTCCGCGGCGATCGTCGCGATGCTGATGCTGCGCGGCCCGCAGACGCCGGGCGAACTGCGGATCAACTGCGAGCGCCTCCACCGCTTCGCCGACATTTCGTCGCTGGAGGCGTATCTCGCCGAGCTCGCGTCACGCCCGGCCGGCGCGCTGGTCGTCGAGCTGCCGCGCGCGCCCGGCGCGCGCGAGAGCCGCTGGGCGCACCTGCTGGGCGGCGCGCCCGCCCGCGCGGAGGCGGACGAGGACGGGGCCGCGCGGCCCACCCTCACCTGCGGCGACGACGAGCGTCTCGCGGCGCTGGAGGCCCGCGTCGCCCGGCTCGAGGAGGCGCTCGTCGCGCTGCGGGGCCCCCGCTAGCCGCCGCGGCCCGGGCCTCGCGCCGCTTCGCATTGCGCCGACCGCGCGACCACGGGCAGAATGCCCCCCCGGCGCCTCCGCGTCGACCCCCCCTCCGGACCAGGCCATGATCGATCTCCAGGCGTTCTACGAAACCTCGAAGCCCATCGTCTTCGCCTTCGCGCTGAAGGTGCTCGGCGCGATCGCGATCTACATCGTCGGACGCTGGCTGATCGGCATCGTGAGCGCGCTCGTGACCTCGGCGCTCGAGCGCCAGAAGATCGAGCCGACGGTGATCCGCTACATCGGCAACACGATCAGCGTCGCGCTGAACGTGCTGCTGGTGATCGGCATCCTCGGCTACTTCGGCGTCGAGACGACGTCGTTCGCCGCGCTGATCGCGGCGCTGGGCATCGCGATCGGCGCCGCGTGGGGCGGGCTCCTCGCCAACTTCGCCGCGGGCGCGTTCATCCTGATGCTGCGGCCGTTCAAGGTCGGCGATTTCGTCGAGGCGGGCGAGGTGACCGGCACGGTGCGCGCGATCGGGCTGTTCACGACCGCGATCGACACGCCCGACAACGTGCAGACGCACGTGGGCAACGCGAAGGTGATGGGCGGCACGATCCGCAATTTCACCACCAACCCCCACCGGCGCGTCGAGCTCACGGCGCAGCTCGACCACACGGTCGACCCGCGCGACGCGATCCGGCGCCTGAAGGAGGCGCTGCCGGCGATCGCGAACGTCGCGAAGGATCCGGCCCCGCAGGTCGAGATCCTCGGCTTCAACGAGCGCGGCACCGAGCTCGCCGTGCGCCCGCACACGCACAACGACCACTACTGGCAGGTGTACTTCGACACCAACCTCGCGATCAAGGCGACGCTGGGCGCCGCCGGTTACCCGGTGCCGGAGCAGTACACGCGCGAGCGCAAGGTCTGACCATGATCGATCACGGAGGTCCACGATGGGACTGCTCGACGGATTGCTGAAGGAAGTGCTGGGCGGCGCGATGACCCCGGGCGCCGCGGACGACCGCGGCCGGCCCGGAGCGGGATCGGCGATGCCCGGCATGGGCGGGCTCGAGTCGATCCTGGGCGGCCTCGCGGGCGGAGGCGGCGGAGCGCCGGCGGGCGGCATGGGCGCAGGCGCGGCGGGCGGCGCCGCGCTGATCGCCGTGCTGATGCAGCTCCTGCAGCGCAACGGCGGCCTGGGCGGCCTCCTGCAGCAATTCCAGCAGGCCGGCTACGGCAGGCAGGCGGACTCGTGGGTGGCCACCGGCGACAACCTGCCGATCGACGGCGACGCGCTGTCGAAGGTGCTGGGCTCCGGGCAGCTCGAAGCGATCGCGCAGCAACTCGGCATGTCGCGCGGGCAGGCCGCCGACCGGATGGCCACGGCGCTGCCCGACGTCGTCAACCAGATGACGCCGAAGGGCTCGGTGCCCGGCGATGCCGACGACGTGGTGAGCCGCGCGCTCGAGATCCTGCAGCGCAAGGGGCGCTGACGCCGCGCACGGGCGGCGCGCGACGCGTGCGACAATCGCGGCTTCGCGACGCGGCGCTCGCGCCGCATCCCGACCGCGCCCTTGGAACCGCTCCCGCTCGCCCACGCCCTGCTGCTCGGCATCGTCGAGGGCCTGACCGAGTTCCTGCCGGTCTCGTCGACCGGCCACCTGATCGTCGCCGGCTCGCTGCTCGGTCAGTCGGGCGACACCGCCAAGGCGTTCGAGATCGCGATCCAGTCGGGCGCGATGCTGTCGGTGGTCTGGGAATACCGCGCGCGCTTCGGCCGCGCGATCGCGGGTCTGCGCTCCGACCCCGCCGCGCGCCGCTTCGCGCTGAACCTCGCGATCGCGTTCCTGCCCGCCGCGCTGCTGGGCTACCTGTTCGCGGCCCGGATCACGTCGACGCTGTTCGCGCCGGTCCCGGTCGCGATCGCGTTCGTCGCCGGCGCGTTCGTGATCCTGTGGGCCGAGCGGCGGCAGCGGCTGCGCCCGACGAGCGTGCGCGTCGACGACGTCGACGCGATGACGCCCCTCGACGCGCTCAAGGTCGGCATCGCGCAGGCGTTCGCGCTGATCCCCGGCACGTCGCGCTCCGGCGCCACGATCATCGGCGGGATGCTGTTCGGCCTGTCGCGCAAGGCGGCGACCGAGTTCTCGTTCTTCCTCGCGGTCCCCACGCTCGTCGCCGCCGGCGCGTACTCGCTGTGGCACGGCCGCGCGGCGCTGTCCGCCGCCGACCTCCCCGCGTTCGGCGTCGGCTTCGCGGCCGCGTTCGTCTCCGCGTTCGCCTGCATCCGCTGGCTGATCCGCTACGTGAGCCGTCACGACTTCGTGCCGTTCGCCTGGTACCGCATCGCGTTCGGCGGCGTGGTGCTCGTCACCGCGTGGACCGGCCTCGTGCGCTGGTAGGTCCGCGCGCCGCCTCCGCCGCCGCGGGTTTACCATTTCTCCTTTCGCTTCCAGGAACACCGCCATGGCCCCCGACGCCGTCGACCGGACGACACCCGCGCTGAAGGACCCGTCGCTGCTGCGGCAGCAGTGCCACGTCGACGGGCGCTGGATCGATGCCGACGACGGCCGCACGATGGACGTCGTGAACCCAGCGACCGGCCGCCGGATCGGCACGGCGCCGATGATGGGCGGCGCCGAGACGCGCCGCGCGATCGAGGCCGCCGCGCGCGCGTTCCCCGCGTGGGCCGCGAAGACCGCGAAGGAGCGCAGCGCCGTCCTGCGCGGGTGGCACGAGCTCATGCTGGCGAACGTCGACGACCTCGCGCTGATCCTCACGACCGAGCAGGGCAAGCCGCTCGCCGAGGCGAAGGGCGAGGTGACGATCGGCGCCGCGTACGTCGAGTGGTTCGCCGAGGAGGCGAAGCGCGTCTACGGCGACGTGATCCCGACGATCTCGAGCGATCGGCGCCTCGTCGTGCTGAAGCAGCCGGTCGGCGTCTGCGCCGCGATCACGCCGTGGAACTTCCCCTGCTCGATGATCCCGCGCAAGGTCGCGCCGGCGATCGCGGCGGGCTGCACGGTCGTCATCAAGCCGGCCGAGGCGACGCCGTACTCGGCGCTGGCGCTGGCCGAGCTCGCGCGCCGCGCGGGCTTTCCTCCCGGCGTGATCAACGTGGTCACCGGCGACGCGCCGGCGATCGGCGGCGAGATGTGCGCGAACCCGACCGTGCGCAAGCTCTCGTTCACCGGCTCGACCGAGGTCGGGCGGCTCCTGATGAAGCAGGTCGCGCCGACGGTGAAGAAGCTTTCACTGGAGCTCGGCGGCAACGCGCCGTTCATCGTGTTCGAGGACGCGGACCTCGATGCCGCGGCCGACGGCGCGATCGCCGCGAAGTACCGGAACTCGGGCCAGACCTGCGTGTGCGCGAATCGCTTCTTCGTGCACGAGAAGGTCTACGACGCGTTCGCCGCGAAGCTCGCCGAACGCGTGCGCGCGCTCGCGGTCGGCCCGGGCACGGAGCCCGGCGTCGCGCAGGGGCCGCTCATCAACGCGGAGGCGGTCGCGAAGGTCGAGGAGCACATCGCCGACGCGACCGCGCGCGGCGCGAGCATCGCGGCCGGCGGCAGGCGCCACTCGCTGGGCGGCACGTTCTTCGAGCCGACGGTGCTGACGCGCGTGACGCCGGACGCGAAGATCTTCCGCGAAGAGACCTTCGGCCCGGTCGCGCCGCTGATCGCGTTCTCGGGCGAAGCGGAAGTGATCGAGCTCGCGAACCGCAGCGAGTACGGCCTCGCGTCGTACTTCTACGCGCGCGACCTCGGGCGCGTGTGGCGCGTCGCCGAGGCGCTCGAATACGGGATGGTCGGCGTCAACACGGGGCTCATCACGACCGAAGTCGCGCCGTTCGGCGGCGTCAAGCAGTCGGGGCTCGGGCGCGAGGGTTCGATGTACGGGATCGACGAGTACGTCGAGGTCAAGTACGTCGCGTTCGGCGGGCTCGACCGCTGAGGTTTCGCGGCGCCGCCTGTGGGTCGGCCTGAAGGCCGACCCACAGGCTCGGCGCGGCGATTCCCGCCTACCAGCCCGTCGGCAACTTCTTCAGGATCGTGATCGTGCGGTCCTCGATCGCGAGGTAGCCGCCCGCGACGAGGTCCTTGAACAGCTTGCCGATCATGTCGCGCGAGGCGCCCACGCGCTCCGCGATCGCCTGCTGCGTGAGCTTCTCGGGGACGACCGACGTGCCGTCGCCCGCCGGCATCGCGAGCGCGTTCAACAGCCGCACCAGCCGGCCGTAGACGTCGGTCAGCGCGAGGCTCTTGACGTCCTCGGTCGTCGCGCGCACGCGGCGGATCAGCTTCTCGATCAGGTGCAGCGCGAACTCGGGGTTCTTGAGGATGAACTCCTGGAACTGCTCGCGGTGCACGACGGCGCAGACCGTCGGGTCGATGGTCACGACGGAGGCCGAGCGCACGCCGCCGTCGAGCGCCATCTCGCCCACGTACTCGCCCGGCCCGTGGAACGCGATCGCGAACTCGCGCCCCTGCGCGTTGCTCGCGTAGACCTTCACGCGGCCGGACAGCACGATGTAGAGCGCGTCGCCGGTGTCGCCCTCGTGGATCAGCACCGTGTTCTTCGGGAACGTGCGCACGACGCCGGTCTCGGCGATGGCGCGCAGCGTCGCTTCGTGTAACGGAGCGAACGGATCCTGCGGGATCGGCGGCGCGGACGAGGACGACAAGGGAGGATCGGGCGCAGGTGTCTGGCGATGCGCCGATCGTAGCAGGATTTCGGGGCGCCTCGGGGCTTCCGTGGACGCCGCCGCCGGGTCCGCGGGTCTCAGTCGTACTTGCGGAGGTCCTCGATCACCTTGCCGTCGTTGGGCAACTCGCCGGGAGCGTGGAAAGTCACGTCGCCGCGCAGCTTCGTGATCTCGCGGATCGACGCGACGATCGCCTCGGCGTGCGACGACGCGTTGTGCGCGACCTCGACGCGCAGCGTCATCCGGTCCTGCATGTCCGGATTGTCGACGACGAGCCGCGCCTTCGCGATCTCGGGGTGCCGCCGCACGATCGCCGCGACCTGCGACGGGTGCACGAACATGCCCTTGACCTTCGTCGTCTGGTCCGCGCGCCCCATCCATCCCCTGATCCGCGCGTTCGTCCGGCCGCAGGGCGAGACGCCGGGCAGGAACGCGGACAGGTCGCCGGTCCCGAAGCGGATCAGCGGGTAGTCGGCGTTCGCGAGCGCGGTCACGACGACCTCGCCCACCTCGCCGGGCGGCACCGGGTCGCCGGTGCCCGGGCGCACGATCTCGACGAGCACGCCCTCGTCGACGACGAGCCCCTCCCGCGCGGGCGTCTCGTAGGCGATGCTGCCCAGATCCGCCGTCGCGTAGGCCTGGCAGGCGGCGATGCCCCGCGCGGCGAGCGCGTCGCGCAGGCTCGGCGGGAAGGCCTCGCCCGACACCACCGCCTTGGTGAGGCTCGTGATCGGCGCGCCGGTCTCGTCGGCCTTCTCGAGGATGATGCGCAGGAACGAAGGCGTGCCGACGTAGGCGTCCGGCTTCAGGTCGACCATCGCCTGCACCTGCTGCTCGGTCTGGCCGGTGCCGGCCGGGAACACCGTGCAGCCGAGCGCGTGCGCGCCGGTCTCGAGCATCGAGCCCGCCGGCGTGAAGTGGTAGGCGAACGTGTTGTGCACGAGGTCGCCCGCGCGGAATCCCGCCGCGTAGAGCGCGCGCGCGAGCCGCCAGTAGTCGGGCGCGGCCCCCTCGGGCTCGTAGATCGGCCCGGGCGACGCGAACACGCGCTTCACGCCGGCGCGGCCGCCGCCCCACCCCGAGGCCGCGAGGCCGCCGAACGGGCGCGCCGCCTTCTGCAATTCGGTCAGGTCGGACTTGCGCGTGACCGGCAGGCGCGCGAGCGCCGCGCGGCTCGTCACCGCGGCGGGGTCGACGCCGGCGAGCAGGCGGGCGAATGCGCTCGCGTGCGCCTTCGCGTGCGCGACCTGCTTCGGCAGCCGCTCGAAGATCGCGCGCTCGCGCGACTCCGGATCGCGCGTTTCCAGGGCGTCGTAATGGTCGGTCATGGGCGGGACGGGCGGGAGGCGGAGGGCGGCGGGCGACGGGCGCGCCTGCATCCGTCGTCCGCCGCGGCGTTCATGCGAGCCAGCGCTTCCGCCGGCGGTAGTGCTTGACGTCGCGGAAGCTCCTGCGGCCCGCGGACGAGAGGCCGAGGTAGAACTCCTTGACGTCCTCGTTGCTCGCGAGGCCCTTCGCGTCGCCATCCATCACGACCCGGCCGTTCTCGAGGATGTAGCCGTAGTTCGCGTAGCGCAGCGCGACCATCGTGTTCTGCTCGGCGAGCAGGAAGGAGACGCGCTCCTTCGCGTTCAGGTCCTGCACGATCTCGAAGATCTCCTCGACGATCTGCGGCGCGAGCCCCATCGACGGCTCGTCGAGCAGGATCATCGTCGGCTTCGCCATCAGCGCGCGGCCGATCGCGGTCATCTGCTGCTCGCCGCCGGACGTGTAGCCGGACTGGCTCGAGCGCCGCTGCTTCAGGCGCGGGAAATAGTGATAGACGCGTTCGAGCGCCTCGGCGATCTCGCCGCGCGAGACCTTGCGCGTGAACGCGCCGGTGAGCAGGTTCTCCTCGACGGTCAGGTGCTGGAAGCAGTGGCGGCCCTCCATCACCTGGCACACGCCCATCCGGACGAGCTCGTTGACGGTGAGCTGGTCGACGCGCGCGCCCTTGAACTCGATCGTCCCCTTCGTCACCTCGCCGCGCTCGGCGCGCAGCAGGTTCGAGATCGCCTTCAGCGTCGTGCTCTTGCCCGCGCCGTTCGCGCCGAGCAGCGCGACCACGGACCCCTCCGGCACCTCGAGCGACACGCCCTTCAGCACGAGGATCACGTGGTCGTAGATCACCTCGATGTTGTTGACCGAGAGGTACCGCGCGGAGGCGGCGGCGGCGGCGGAGGCAGCGGCGGTGGCGGTGGCGGTCGTCATGGACATGGCCGGTCCGGGTTACGATCGGCGCGCGAAGCGCCCTCCCCCTCTCCCCCGGGGCGACGCCCGGCGAAGAGGGCTGGGGCGAGGGGAGCGACCCTCGCCCCAACCCTCTCCCGCGAGCGGGAGAGGGAGGGTTCGCGCGTTACGCGATCAACCTTCCTTCGAGCAGTCGCGCGGCGTGATCTTCTTCTCGGCCGCGTACTTGGCGGCGCTCTCGTCGACCATCTTGCGCACGAGGTCCTTGTCGCCGGCCATGAACGGCGTCAGCGGCTTGAAGCCCTTGCCGTCCCACTGCTGGAACCGGACCATCCCCGAGCCCTCGTGGTCGGCGCAGCTCGTCTTGATCGGCGGGATCATGCCGCCCGCGCCGAGCTCCTTGATGCGCGCCTCGGACAGGTTCAGGTTCTCGAGGCCCCAGCGCACCTGCTCGGGCGTCATCACCTTGCCCTTGCCGAACTTCTCCTGCGCCTTGCGGATCGCCTCGACGATGATGATCCCGTAGCTCACGCCCCGCGTGTGGTAGATCGAGCCGACGCGCGACGTGTCCTCGAGGTTGCCCTTGCCGGCGCCGTAGACCTTCTTCTGGATGTCCTGCATCACCGGGAAGCCCGTGCCCGGCGCCGAGAACGCGGCCGTGATGTAGCCCTTCGCCGCGTCGCCGGCCGGGATCACGTCCTCTTCGGAGCCCGCCCACCAGACGCCGATCATCTTGTCGCGCGGGAAGCCGACCTTCGCGGCGGCCTTCAACGCCGTCGGGTTCATCACGCCCCAGCCCCACAGGATCACGTAGTCGGGCTTCGCCTGGCGGATCTGCAGCCACTGCGACTCCTGCGTGTTGCCCGGGTGCGCGACCGCGATCTTGATGAGCTCGAAGCCGTGCTTCGCGGCGAGCGCCTCGAGGACCGGGATCGGCTCCTTGCCGAACGCCGAGTCGTGGTAGAGGTGGACGATCTTCTTGCCCTTGAGCTTGTCGAGGCCGCCCTCCTTCTGGCCGAGATACTGGATCATCGCGGCGGCCTGGTTCCAGTAGGTCGTGCCGACCGGGAACACCCAGTTGAACACGCGGCCGTCGGCGGCGTTCGCGCTGCCGTAGCCGAACGTGGTCATCGGGATCTTGTCCTGCGCGACGCGATCGAGCAGGCCGTAGGCGATGCCGGTCGACAGCGGCTCGACGGTCGAGGCGCCGCCGTTCTTCTTCTTGAGCCGCTCGTAGCACTCGACGCCGCGCGACGCGTTGTACTCGGTTTCGCACTCCTCCCAGAGGAGCTTGACGCCGTTGATCCCGCCGGTGGCGTTGATCAGGTTGAAATAGTCGATCGTGCCGCCGAAATAGCCCGAGCCGCCCGCCGCGTAGGGGCCCACGCGGTAGGACAGGATCGGGATGAACTGCTCGTTCTGCGCGGACGCCGCCGACGCGGCGCCCAGGAGCGCGAGGCCCAAGAGGGCCGAGGTCAGTTTCGCTTTCATGGTTCTCCTCCTTGCGTATCGTCTCCGGATGGGGGCGATGATTCGTGTTGCGATCGGGGACAGGCGAACGGCGCGGCGCGCCGTCAATGCGGGAACGGCCACAACCGCAGCTTCTCCTTGGCGATCTGCCAGAGCCGGGCCAGCCCGTGCGGCTCGACGATCAGGAAAAAGATGATCAGCCCGCCGAACACCATCAGCTCGAGGTTCGACGTCAGCGTCTTCGACACGTTGAGGTGGACCGTGGTCTCCAGGAAGCCGACGAACACGTTCAGGAAGATCGGCAGCAGCGCGATGAACGCGCTGCCGAGGAACGACCCCAGGATCGTGCCGACGCCGCCGATGATGATCATGAACAGGATCCGGAACGACAGGTCGAGGTTGTACGCCTCGGGCTCGACGGTGCCCAGGTACATGAACGCGAAGAGCGCCCCGGCCACGCCGCAGTAGAACGAGCTGATCGCGAACGCGAGGAGCTTGGCGGGCATCAGGCGGATGCCGATGACCTCGGCCGCGACGTCCATGTCGCGCACCGCCATCCACGAGCGCCCGACGTTGCTCCGCGCGAGGTTCTTCGCCGCGAGCGCCATCACGCACACGATCGCCAGCACGAGCAGGTACTTCGCGGCCGGCGACTCGAAGTGGTAGCCGAGGATCTCGACCTGCTGCGCGGTGATGACGCCCGACGAGCTGTAATTCGAGAACCAGCCGACCTTCGAGAGGCACCAGACGATGAAGAACTGCGCCGCCAGCGTCGCCACCGCCAGGTAGAAGCCGCGGATGCGCAGGCTCGGCAGGCCGAACACGATCCCGACGGCCGCCGCGATCAGCCCGCCGCCGGCGAACGCGAGCAGGATCGGCATGCCCGGGACCCGCAGCATGAAGTTGTACGACGCGAACGCGCCCACCGCCATGAACGCGGCGGTGCCGAGCGACAGCTGCCCGCAGTAGCCGGTCAGGATGTTGAGCCCGATCGCGGCCAGCGACAGGATCAGGAACGGGATCAGGATCGCCGAGAACACGTACGGCGTCGCGACGAACGGCACGACCGCGAAC
>WBZU01000191.1_pt1 | contig 59952 bp, 67 predicted proteins | sample 5204311 | NCBI WGS metagenome assembly WBZU01 (sample SAMN12344359, study PRJNA552823) | activated sludge metagenome | biome: Activated sludge suspended growth; feature: Nitrification reactor; material: Wastewater; isolation source: activated sludge from nitrification reactor of wastewater...
GCCGGACGGATTGCCTTGGGGCTATTGCGCATGGATCTGGTAATCCTCGATGAACTGGGCTATCTGCCCTTCAGCCAGGTCGGCGGGGCCTTGCTGTTCCACTTGCTGTCGAAACTCTACGAGCACACCAGCGTGATGATCACGACCAACCTGACCTTCGCCGAATGGCCGAGCGTCTTTGGCGACGCCAAGATGACCACTGCGTTGCTCGATCGTCTGACGCATCACTGCCATATCGTGGAGACTGGAAATGAGTCGTTTCGCTTCCGGCACAGCACGGCAACGGCCAAGTCGAGGATCAAAGCACGCGAGCAAAGCAAGCGAGGAAATCCATCTGAGGAAGATGCGTTCTGATCGGGGCCGCGTTGGGAAATCCGTTCCGGGCTACGCCCTTCACGGCTGTCCCAACGCATTCATCGTGGTTCGAGAGGCAGCGTTTCTGAGCTACACTTATCCACAAGCCAACCTATGTCAGGTGGCTATCACCCCTGGTCAAAATTCAACGCGCACAGGTGGTCAGATTTAAACGCGCGCCGACAGATGTCGGTTGCCTCGCCAACGCCATCCTTGCGCTTCTTCGCGGCACTGAAAAGCTGACCTTCGTCGATCAAGACATACAGCGGCTTGCGGAACGCATCGGCGCATTCGAGTATGACCTGTCCGAAGGGAACGAACTCGCCGGCGTCTTTCGCAGATACGACAACGATCGCGCGATCGCGCGCGGTCAGATGACCTCGAAGCGCCTCCGGATTCTTCGTCGCCTCGCCATACATCGACTCCAGCTCACCTTCTGGATCGATCAGAACGCTGACCCAGCCCTGCCCGGACAACTGCTCGGCAATCAGTAGGCCCGCGTTGGTTTTTCCGTGACCTCGCGGCCCGACAGCGACCCCCATGAGTCCCGTTGTCGCGTATTCGGAGAGGGCCAGCGGCCGTCCGCCAAGCGCAAGGCTGGCACTCATCATTTCACTGCGCTGGATGACAGCGTGGTTCACGATTCGTCCTCCGTGCGGTCCAACAGGATGTCCTTCAGGATGAGCACCTGCTTGTGGTTAAGAGAGAAAACGACAGCGAAGTCGTCGATGACCTGTTCATCAATCAGGCCGAGTGTTCCGTCTCGCCGGGCCTTTGCGACCAGCTTCCGGAGCGTCCCCCAGTCGTTCGTGCTTGCCGGCACTGCACTTGCGACGCTCGCGATCTCGCGACGGAGTTGTTCGATCGTGTACGGCGCGACCCGATTGCCCTGGTCTGCTGCTAGCCTCTCGTTCAGAATCCCGAGCAACTGCAAGGGGGCCATGTAGCCATGGACCCGACGAATAAGCGCCTTCTCTGCCGGCGTGAAGTCCGCCGCAGGCAGACCGACCATGTTGGCTGCGACTCGCGCCCGCCCCGGTTCATCGTCGCCGAGACGATGCTGGCGCACCGCCGAAGGCGGCGGTTCCGGCATGTTGCGCGCGCGGCCTGTTGCGATGTCGCAGAGCAAGGAAGTACCTGTAGGTGTCGAACTGCGTGCTGTACTGGTCTTCATGTATCGCCCTCATCTGAATTGGTGCCCGCGATCGGACTATGGGTGAGTCGAATCAGGCTACCTTGGGGCGAGACCTCGTCAACAGGGCCCGCAAGCGCGCCTTGCCGCCGGGCGGAGGCAGCGTCAGTGCCGCGCCGCCATCGCGAGCACGCTTCGCGCGCTCATCCAGGTGTCGCGCTTCCATGTCGCGACGCGTGCTTTTGCGCGCGGCTGTGCGCTACGCGCGGCTTCCCAATCTGTATTCCCGGCGATCCAGTCGCGCTTGGCTATTCGCCACTGCTGCACGGTCGGCGTGTCAACCACCTCGACTACGCGTCCGCAAAGCGTTCACGGAGCGTTTCCCAGGAACAACATCGAGCGCCGGTCTTCAACCTGATCGATGCCTGTTGAAACGCCGTGGCCGACCCAATCGAGATCAACCTGTCGTCAAAGTCGCAGAAACCAAGCCTCTGCGATGGCTGTTGAAACGCTGCAGAACTGGCGCGATACCACCCAACTACGCTAGTCGCAGAAACCAAGCCTCTGCGATGGCTGTTGAAACGCTGCAGAACTGGCGCGATACCACCCAACTACGCTAGTCGCAGAAACCAAGCCTCTGCGATGGCTGTTGAAACGCCGGGCGGGCGCGGCTGGTGCAAGCCCAGCGCCTGTCGCAGAAACCAAGCCTCTGCGATGGCTGTTGAAACACGACTACCCAGGCGAGCGAGCGGATGCGCTTGCTGTCGCAGAAACCAAGCCTCTGCGATGGCTGTTGAAACGATTGACCTCGATTTCGAGCACGCCCCATTCGGCGTCGCAGAAACCAAGCCTCTGCGATGGCTGTTGAAACCGACGGGAAGCGTCCCTTCCACAAGCACAGGTCCAGTCGCAGAAACCAAGCCTCTGCGATGGCTGTTGAAACAGCCAGGAGAGGATGACGCGCCCGCCGGCCTCGAGGTCGCAGAAACCAAGCCTCTGCGATGGCTGTTGAAACAGCGCGAGCATCTGCCCGAGCATGAGGCCGGAGAGGTCGCAGAAACCAAGCCTCTGCGATGGCTGTTGAAACCGATTTGCTCGCAATGCGTAAGCACATGCGGCGGGTCGCAGAAACCAAGCCTCTGCGATGGCTGTTGAAACCCGAGTATCGATTCGGGATTCGGCGCGCTACGTTGTCGCAGAAACCAAGCCTCTGCGATGGCTGTTGAAACAGATCACATCCAAGACCATGATCCGAGTAGCGAAAAAGGTGACCGCGCGCGAACCTTTCCCCGCCAACGTCCGGTCAGGTGCGCAACGGGCCACTGCTATCGTGTCTCCGCAAGGGGATCCGCGCGCGAACCCTCTACAAGATCGTCGTCACTCGGGGTCCGCGCAAGTCGCCGGCCGGCTGCGAGTTTGGCTTTGCGCTCGGCAGACGCCTCAGATCGCCTTCTTGTCTCGGTCAGGACCGTCGTATGGTACTCCGTGACGGCAGACTCGAGCATTCCGTCTGCAGCTATCCATGCAGTCGATGCCCCATTTAATTTTCGGTCGGTCACGGCACCGCAATCCGCACACTGCACGGTTCCTGATCCGTCGTCGCAATCGATCGTGCTGCCGCCGCAATGTGCGCATGTCTGTACCGTCTTGCCCGTCAGTTCCAGTACCGCGCAACCGCATTTGTTCGCCGCCCATCGAAGGGCGGAATCGAGTTCATGGATTGCTGCGACGACGCGGCCGCTTCGACCCTTGCGCCCGAACGGACCGCGCTCGCCGGTCGCGTCGTCGATCTTCAGGGCCGCCTCAGCCAGATTCAGAGGTTCGATCACGAAGGCAGAGTATTGACGCGCCAGATCAATCGCGATCTGCCGGTAGTAGCCGCGTCTTGCCAAGCGGGCGCGGCGACCTATGTGTGCGGCGGACTGCCAGGCCATCCTGTCATCGGATCGCCACTGATCAAACCACTCCAATGTCACGCCGGCTTCGCGTAAGAGACGATGCAGCCGATGCAACCTCGATATCGCGACATGCTGGGCTGGCAGCTTTCGCAGGGCGGTCAGTTCCTCTCGACACTCATCCGACAAGGAGCCTGCGTCGATCGCCTTGATCTTCGGCACCAGTTCGTCGCGGCTCGCGTCACGGCCGGACTGAATCGTCGCAGAACGTGCAAGCCCATCTTCGATTGCTGGGGGAAGCCGAACCAAGCGGGCCAAGCCGGGATCAGCCGAATCGGCAATTCCTGCGACTCGACGTCCTTCCAGGTCAGCGCTCCATCCGAAATGAATCGCTACCAGCGGCTTGCGTGTCCCGACAGGCAAAGACATCGGCTCTACGAGTTTGACCACAAGCTGCAGGTACCATTTGTTGTCCTTGCCTACACGCCGTCTCACCAGTCTCGCGGAGGCGACCCGGCTGCTCTCGGGCAGCGGACGATGATATTGCCAAGTGCCGGTCGCGTATGTCTCCGCGCTGGCGTTGCCCAGGCGGAACTTGAACTCCCCGTAGCAGCGCTTCCCGCAGCCGTTGGTCGGTCTCACAGAAAACTCGCTGTGGCTCCCGCTCATGACATCCTGGATCGGAAGGCCTCCCGCGGTCGTGAACTGTAGCGTCAGGCATTCCTGCACCTTGTCCGCGGCCTTCGAGAACCGCGGCGCGCGCCCGAGTGCGAAAGACTTTTTGAAGGCAGTCAGCGCGGCATCTAGTACGGCATTCGCCGTCGCCCAACCGAGACCTGCCTTGACCGCTGCACTCCGAATGGCATAGGTCTCGCACCCGGCGTTGCGTCCGATGCGCGAAAGAAACCCCGATTGGATCTCCGACTTGTACTGTGCACGAACCGCCTTCATCACGACGGCCAGGTCATGCCACGCCGCACGCCGGTGCTGTGCGATCACCTTCATGGCGGGTTCATCATTGCCCGCCTTTGCCGTTGCGAACTCTGCGCAAAGGCCGTCAACCCGGGCCTGAGCTGCCGCGGCAGTTTCGCCACCCTTCTCTAGAAGGAATGCGCGGAGCTGGTCGACGATCAAGCGCTCGCAGGCGATCAGATCGTTATAGAGGCGTTGGGCCGTTCTGAGCTGATCCATTGCCCCAGCGAAGCATTCCTTGTCCAGTCGTACGCCATACTCGAAAACCACCGCGTCCGGTGGGCACTGCGGAGCAATGGAAACCTTCATCGGAAACCTCAATAGCTTGGAATGAGCAGACCGCCGCTGAGTAGCATTCTCCGCAGGATTGTGATGTAGCGGTCGACGCCAACTGAAGCATAGCGGCCGGAGCGAGGCATGCAACCGCAAAAAGCCTAGCAAAACGAAGCGCTTTTAGGGTTGGCTGGACATCGCGGTACCGCTAGATTGGTTCCTACCACCGGTCTCCCCGCGCCTTCGCACAGTACGACAAGAGAAAGGAATCAGAATGGCCCTCCTCGATCGAATCAAGAACTTCCTTACCGGCACCGACGAAGAGGACAGGGCGAACCAGCCTGGGATCGGGCAGCAGGTGCCCGGCAAGACGGAGGAGGTAGACCGGGCGGCAATCTATCATGACGTCCCAAGGGGAACCATTGGGCATCTCCTCGCCGCCGGGCTGAGCCGTCGGATCGCTGACGCAATGCCGGGCGCCTCGCCGATCGGCGGGGCCGAACCGCTCTTCGGTCGTCGGCAATCAGAGGCCTTGACCGATCCGCTGGGCTTGGCCGACGCGGGCCGTGCCCTAGCAGACGAACCTCGGGGCCTCGTTGGCGCCGCGCCCCTCACGACGGACGCAGGCGCGGATCGCGGCGGACTTTTCGGCGATGATCGAGGCGCACGCAACCAGTCACGTGACGGCCTTGGTGGAAGCACACTCTTCGGGGATCGCGACCAAGACGAGGAGCGCCGACTGTTCTGAAGCCGGCCCTTTTCGTGCCCGCCCCAGCGTGACTGGCGAACGGTAGGGGCGGCGAACCTCGTCCCAGGACTTCATGGGTGGAAACGCCTCGCGCAGTGCCAGAGCGGCGAGAAAGCGGCGTCAGCATGTACAATGGCGATGGCGTATGCATGCATCGTTGCGTTGCCAATGTGATCGGGAATTCGATGAACGCGCTGCTCGTCCCTTCATTCTTCATGCTGGCTGGAGTACTCTGTCTCGTCGGTTTCGCTCACTTGATTCTGACGGGGCCGCCGAGGACCATCCCAGGCGCAGCACGCGACTTCCAGCACTCTGAGCTTGGTCTCTGGCGTCTGAAGCTGGCGATGCTCGGCATCGGCACGGCCGCCGCGTTCACTGCGGCAGCATTGCTCTGGACGTGAAGGGAGATCCATATGCCTGACCGAGAACCGATCCTTGGAGATGCGGAGCCCGAGTCTCCCGCAACCCGTGTCAAGGTAAGTGGGCGAGCGCTGAAGATTGACGAATTCCTACGCACCCGGCGATTTCCGATCGACTACCGCGGTGCGTTTCGTGACGCCGCAGGACACGAACTCGAGCCCGTCGCGGCGCTGACCTACCTGCATCTCGAAAAGGCGAAAGGGCGCGTCGTCATCCCTTGCAGCGTCGACTGCGGCAAACCTTGCCGATTCGCCATGGATGGCTGCATAGGCTTTGACTACACCGGTGGCGGCTGTCCCGGGTACGAGCCGCCGGGCGAGTGATTCCGCCGGCCCGTGATCACATTGTCTCCTCCATCGGCCCTGTCCGCATTTTGCGGCAGGGCCGCTTTCTCCCAACGCCGTTCGCGGTTCCAATAAATCGGTCGATCTCGTTGCTTCGCGGCTGATCTGTCGTCGCTCAGCGCTCAGCCCTGTATGTCCTGCAGCGCTTGGCCAATCTTGAGCCGTGCCGCCTCCTCCACCAACGGCATCGGATCGCGAACCGGCGGGTCGAGAAAGAGTGCAACCATCCACCCGAGGCCAACCTCGTCCGGCAATTTCAGCACCGGAATATCGGCTACCTTCAACCCCTCAACGTCATCGAGATCATCGACGACGAACGCGAAGAAGCGCGGCCAGCGCGTGTGAAAGACGATCTCCACCCTGCCCTCTCCGTCGAAATCCTCGAGATCAAAACAATCGAGCCATCGCGGCAGAACCTTGAACGTGAGATCAGCGATCACCGGATCTGCGTCGGCCTCGACTGCCTGCTCCATGTAGCGTATCAAACGCTGGATCGGACCTGAGATGTCGCGCCCGCCGCGCTCCATCTCCCGGATACTGTCGCCTCCTCTCTCATCATCGAGCCCTAGGGCAGCCGACATCTCTGAGGGCGATATGCCAAGGGCCTGGCGCAAGGACTTGAGACGTTCTTTTGGTGTGGACATGAACTCTCCTATATGACCTGTCGAGCATCCAGGACGGCATGTTGTACGTACCGCAAAGCATCTTCACGCAGCCACGTCGCGTCACCCGTCCGCACGCGGGCGCGGAAACTACTCACATACCACGAGTGGTCATCGCCGCGCGCTGTGTAGAACGGTGGTTGGCTCAAGATCTGGAGTCGACGCCTTTCTAGCCGGGCGGCGCGGCGCGCCTCCGGCGCGATCCGTTCCGGTTTGTTGCGCAATTGAAAGGGAAGCAAGAAGCGGTAACGTTCGCATGTGCGTCGCTCCTGCGCGAGGCCGCTGCGCTCTGTCGAATAGACCTCCGACGCAACGCGCAACCAAAAATCGCGCATCGGGTGGTTTCGCCGTCTTGAGCGAAATGTTCGCAGTACCAAAAGACAACTGTCGACCGCGTCACCGCCGGTTACGGCATCGCTCCGCATTTGCGCGGCCAGTTCGTGCTCGACAGTTGTGTAGTAGTCCACCTCTCGCGCGAACTTACCAACGTGATGCCACTCAACAGGCGAACAAACTGAACGCAACATACCGGTGGAGACTCCCAGTATCCGGGCGGCGATACTCGCCGGAAAGCGGCCGCCATCCTCGGCAGCGTACGCATTCAGTGACTTCCCTCGGCCCAGGCGACAATAGGTGGCAGTCATCTCGATTCTGGTTCTCAGGTGCCCAACTGGGCTGCGTTGGACTTCTGGCTTAGAAACCGAAAGTATATTTGACTGCGCTGGTCTGACAAATGCGTCGTTCGTCGAGAAGCCACACACGGAGAAGATCCGGCAACTTGCAAGGCACTGCTGCGGCAGAACTGGAGACACGGCCGGGTGCTCAATCGTTCTCCCTACACGTGTCTCATTCTGATCTACGCAGCCGCCAGCACGGGTAAAACCGGCCATTCGCTATCCAGTCTCCGATCTCGATTCCGAGACTCTCCAACACTGTGGCGGCTGCGTCATCTATCTCGATGGCACAGTCCCGGCGCTTCTGCACATCTGACGAATGCAGTAGGTTGAAAGAATGCCGGCTGAGAGTGGTCCCTGCCAGCGACAAGGACTACGGTAACCGCGTGACGCGGCGCAGTCGCTCAAGAAGCTCGTCGCGCGCCGATTGGGCAGCCTGTTCGGTGCAAGCCTTGAGCATTGGATCGATATCACGCGCATCTACATGTGGCCGCCCTGAGAAAGCGGCCGCAGACTCGCCGTTACACGCAGTGGCCTTCGCCGCAGTAACGGGCTGCCGCGACGTGGTCGAGAAATTCGTCGCGTATGCGATCACCACGACTAAGATCGCCGCAACCACGAGAGTGAACGCTGGCCGCCTCCGAGTTGGGCTGGCGGGCGGGGTCCAAGGAGTGTGTTCAGTCATGATGCCGTCCTTGGTCAATTGTGGCTGCGACGGGACGTTCCAACCTGCAGGAGCGGACCTCCGCAGCACCATTGGAAGCCGGCACAGCGATGGACCGTGGCATGTCAGCTCTTTTCACTGACATCGTACGCGAGCCTGACCTAACGACAGTGACTATGCAACCCAGAGAAGCCAGGAATACGAGCCTGTTTGGAGCATGTCGGCCGATCGGCCGACATGCTCCAACTGCAATATTCGAGCTGGCGATCACCGGCTCGTCGAGATTACGGCTGCTTGGTACGCCCGGACACCTTCATGCATGCGGAGCTTGTAAGATCGAGGCCAGACACTCAACGCATCAATAACCGGTATCTTTCAATCACCTCGTCCGGCTCCGTATAGCCGGCGGAAATGCCGACTGCTTCGGATACCGCGCGCCTGGCTGCGGCCAACCGGGTCGCATCCTCGCGCGATGGTATCGCAGACGGGCGTCCCTTCTCGAACATCATGTGTCGCGGGATCGAGGCTTCTGCTGATGCGCGCGCGGCCGCGCGCTCCTTCGCCTCGGCAAGCGCTGCTCGCATGCCGGCGTCGAGCAGGTCCGGCGAAACGTCCCCGAGCCACCGGGTGTTCTGAAACGAGTACGTCGACCGGATCTCCAGATCCACAAGTTCCCGATAGACTGGCACGTTGTCGGCACAGAGCGTGGCGCTTCGCAGATCATGCAGGGAGGCGAGGACGCAAAAGGTGCATGACACCCGTGACGACTGGTAGCGCGTGTAGGCCTCGTGCAGGCTGTCTCCCGCCTCGCTGACGTAGTGCAGTACCTCATCGCGCGTCCATTCGAGAATCGGGTTCCACGCGTACCCTGCTCCGGTCTTGCGTGACAGCTTTGGCTCCTGGCACGAAACCGGGCGGCGCGCGCGACTGGGGCTTTCTTCTCGCCGGATCCCGGTTGCCGAGACTACGCTCCCAGTAGGATGGCGACGGCGAATCTCCGAAGCGATCTGCGCCGTCTTCAATTCCGATGTGCAAAGGCGCCAGACTGCCGAGCTCCACGGCATGACAAGCGTCACGCAATCCAGATTTTGGTATCGGCGGCAATTGGCTTCCCACCTAGACTGCCAGCGCTCGATCAGTCCGCCTGCACGCCGGCGAACGACGATCAGTTCGAGTCCGGTACGCCTGGCAATGCGCTCGCAGACCGGGAGGGATTCGCGCCACTCGATGCGGCCAAGATCGGCATGGATCAGGTACCGATAGCCCGAATGACCGACCTCGTCGAGGTAGGCGATGGTGCGATAGGACAATGCCTGCGAGTCCTTCCCGCCGCTGACGCCGATGAACACTGGAGCGGCCGATGCAAGCGCCAGCTCGATCTCCGGACTGCTTGCAATGCTCAAGGCGCCGCTGTTGTCGAAAAGATCTACTTGGTGGCGCACAAAGTGGATGGGTGCGAGCATGAAGATTCCTCCTGTATCCAGGGTATCCGCGGCTCCCCGGTTGGCAAGCGAACCGATTCAGGACGTAAGGACGAAACGGCGCGGCAAGCGGCGCCGAATTAACGCAAATGCTTGCGAAACGCATATGCGGGTTGAACAGGGGTACGCCCCATGCCATACTTGGATCGTCTTCTTGTGGGCTTCGCGCCTGCAGACACTTTGTGTGCGATGCTCGGCATCGTCTGCAAGGTCCGGGTCTGACGGCCTGGCGTTGCGCTCGTTACGCGCCCTGTGTCGGATCGTCTGTTCTCAGGCGATGTGTAAGCGTCTTGCGACGTGAGCAAGTGGTTGGTGATTGCGACCGATTCGTCGTGTCGTCTAGCATGTCGTTGTGATCGAAAGATCACGATGAAGATTATCCGGAGGCGAAAGCCTCTGCGTGTCGCGAAGGCCCTGGAGCTTCTTCAGGGCTTTTGCATTTCTGGCGTCGACCGACGCCGGCTAACCCGAGCGGGGAACACTGATTCTCCGACCTCGGGGGGCTGGTGTTCCCCTTTTCCATTTCTGGAGAGGAGAGCACCATGCATCAAGTCAAGTGTGTGTTGGTTGGCGGTACGGGAAAAACCAATCCGCCGGTTGTCGCCGCCCTGCTCAGGTCCTGGGGGAAGCCCGCATGACCGGGCACGACGCGAAGAAGGTTGCTGCGTACCTCATGCAGCAGTGCAGAGAGAACCACCTGCAGGTCCTCGAGTTGATCGATGCGCTCGAAGCCAACGGTGACATCGAAAAAGGCGAACTCGACCACTACAGGCGGCTCGCCAGGAAGTGGCTCAAGATCGCGGAGCAAAACCGCGAGCGGGGGCTTACCGGAAAGGGATGATCGCAGCGGAGGGAACGGCAGTCGGGACTTCGGCCCCGGCGGTTCCCGCCGCCTCGCGGTCTTTCAATGCCTTGGCCAGCTTCTCGACGATGTCGGGGCGCACTTCAGCCATGGTGAGTGCCCAGAACTCGATCTCGCGGGCGAGTTGATCCACGCTCTTGACGTCGCCCAGATCCAATCCGATCTGCCCATGGCGGCGGATTTCCTCCTCCGTGAATCGAATCTTGCGACCCTGTGTCAGCATCTTTTAGCTCCTTGTCGGCAGTCTAAACCGACAGCATCCGTTGTAAAACCCCGCGGGGACCGCAATCCCCGTCAGGGGCATTGTCGTCTCCGCTCAATTGGGAGATTTCAATGAGTCTGATCATTCCTGCCCCCCAGCGTCGCCACCCGTCACCCGAAGAACTGGCCTGGGAAGCGTTGTACCGCAGCGCAAACGATCCCGCCAGAGCCTCCGAAGTGGTCGACTACTTCGAAATGGATCCTCAGCTGCAAAAGGCGCACTTGGCGCTCTACCTGCGCTGCCGTCAGACGGTTCGCGTGGCGGAGATTCGGCAGTACCGTACGGAACGTGCGGCGGCAGTGGTCCGCTGGGTGCTCCTGTGCGGCTTCGTCATGCCAATGCGTGCCCTGATGGAAGCGTTCAGGCGTGGACGAGACGTCGCACTCGAGATTCCTCCTGCGCTTCCGGCCACAGCGGCAAAGAAGGAGCCGGCGGCAAAGCGGGTACGCAAACTGGTGCGCGCTTCGCCAGAGATCGCGCGAGCCCACGCTGGCTTCGCGGGGGCTCAAGCGCCCACGCCGTCGGCGACGCCCGGTGTCGAACCGGTCGTCGTGGATGGCTTGGGCGCCGAGGCCTTCTCGGAGGTTCGTCCCGCCAGGACCGCTTGAAGCTCGCGGTCGATCAGGTAGTGCAGGAAGCGCGTCTCGTCCGACGTGCCCCAGTAGTACTTCTTGCACTCGGCGATGTAGTCGGCGAGGTCGTCGAGCGATTTCACATGCACCGGTGTAAAACCGGTGATCTCGGTGAATCGCTCGACCTCCCGCGCCGTCAATCGAATCTGTTGTCCCAGTCTGATCATCTCGGTTCTTCCTATCGCCACGGGCGTTAGGTGGCGTCTCATGGGCGGCAGTCTAATTCATTGCCCCATTCCGAGACCGGCCCGGTAGATCTGACAACCCTGTCAATAGGAGTGAATATGCAATCGCAAGTTCCAGCTGCAGGCGCCGGCGCTGCGCCAACGCGCACGCCAGTCCAGGAGGTCCGGCTGACCATCCGGCGCATCCGCGCCGGGTTGAACCTGCTGGATGGTCCTGAGAAAGCGTACGCCGAGTCGCTCGTCCAGTCCCTCTCTAACCTGCTTCCGATCTCCAGCGAAACGCACAATCCGTCCGTTCCGCTGCACGAACGCGAGGAAGTGATGCGGCAGATCCGCCAGATCCTCCGTCCGTTGGTTCGACCAGGTGAAATGCTGATCTGGCGCGAGCCGTGGCGTTGGAAGAACGAACACGGCGCGCTCGACAATCACTACGAATCAATGGACATCGAGGATCTCTGCCTGGGTTTCGGATACGAACTGGTGCACCACCTGACGCATCTCGCAATCGTTCGTCCGGGCGGTGGCACCGCGCCATCGTGGCCGTCTGACTTGCCCCGGTGATCATCGGATCGATGGCCGCTTGAAGTACCCGGCTGAATCGGAGCCGGGCGCCATGCGGTGAGCCGCATGACAAGCAGTGGGTCCGGGAAGAACCGGGCCTGGTTTCAGCAACGCCCGAGCGGGATAGGTCGTCCTCCCGATTCGGGGCGGCCGCTGTCCTGCTCGAAACTTGCAAGGAGCAGGTCTATGGCGAAAGTAAAATCAACAGCCAGACAGGCCGGACGTAGATGGACGCTCTACTTCAACCGGGACGCACGCAGAAGTGCTTCGGATCAGTTGAGGAAAGCCAGCTGGCTGCTGGCCGCCGGGGCCGGCGCACTTGGGTTGGCCAAGGGGTCCATCACCTTTGGCGCGGTTGTCGTGATCGGCTGGGTCGTCTGCCAGGTTCTGGCGACATTCATCCTGTCGATCGAGGACAAGTGCGCTCGGGCACCCGCCGCAAAGTCCAGGACACCGCAATGCAAACAATGTGCGGCCCGGCAGCAGCCTGTGCAGTGATAGTTTGAAGCGATCAACCCCCGATACCCCATGGTGTCGGGGGCATTTCTTTTCCTGGCCGGAATCGGAAACGAGCGGTCAATGCAACGTCGGTGCATTGTCGGACTTCGCCGTGTCCGCCAGACCGTCGCCCATCCCGGCGTCCGCGCAGCATTCGATCGAGAACCATCTGATCAATGGATAGCCCCGTCTCGGTCGATCCGATGACGACACGCTGAGAGACAGGCGTCGCAATCGAGCGTGAGCCCGTCACGGTCTGGTACAAGGTGTAGCGCGGTTCATTTCGCGAAGGCCGCGAGCCCCGCTATGAGCAGCCCAAACGCCAGCAGCCCCTTGGCTTTGTCTTGCTTGATTCGGCGCGCAATCTCGACGACTTCGGAACGAAGGTCTTCGAGGGTTCGACCGGCCAGGTCCAACGCTTGGTGTTGATTGACCCATCCGGGAAGCTCGGCGGGGCGAATGTCCCAGATGACCGGTACCAGCGTCTTCTGGCCTGCCAGTGCGACGCCCAGTTCCTGCAGAACGTACGGCGAAGCACAAGCTGCACGGCTTGCGAGGAAGATGACCCACTTCGCCGCGTTCAGATGCCTGAACACTTCTGGTGTCCACCTGTCACCAGGCTTCAGCGAGACCGAAGCCAAGAAGACACTGAGATCTTCCGCTGACATGTGGTCATGGACGAAGCGGGCGATTCGTTCGTCGGCAGTGCTGTAGCTGATGAAGACGTCGGTCATGGGAGAAGGGTTGTAGGAAAGTGCATGCGCCATTCCCTACACAGCAACATCGAGAACCACGACTTTGCCAGGCAAGCAATGGCCGTGATTCTCTGAATTCCCCATGTTCCGGGGAAGCCGCGGGCTACGAGGCGCGCAGAATTCATAGCTTTCGAAGACTCCCTCGTAAGGGCAACCTACGAGGGAGAGAGAATTTCCGTCAACACTTTGACTGAACGGCCAGGAGTCTCTACCGCCCTTTTGCAGTTGCCAATCCCAAGCGCACCAGTTCGGCCAGGACTGCGCCCTGGTTGGGAAGCCCGAGCATCAGCTTCAGTCGGTTCAGACCATTTCGCGTCGAACGTTTGACCGCGACATTGAGAACGACGAGATCTTGCCCGGCTGCGGCGGGACTCGGGGTAACAGATGCGCGTTTCCGGGTTCCCTTGCTTGGTGTCGGCATGATGGCTCCAGTCCGGATTGACAATTCGGTCAGTGCCCGCGATCTGCGAGGGTCAGGCATACTGCCGAGTGCGGGCGATCATAGCACAAGGGCATTAGGCACCTGTCGGTGGCCAGCTATCCGGCAGGACGAATGCGCCAGACCGGCTTGGCGTACATTGCCTCGTAATCCGGAACCTCGAACGGCACGACACCCATCGCATCCAGAAACGCGAACTTGCCGTCATCCCGATCCTTTGACGCATGCACGTACCACGCGGACTTGCGGCGCTCGGGAAACCGTCGGAAGTATCTGGCCCGTTCGATCAACAACCAGCGCAGGAAGATCTCGGCCGGCCCGAGCTCGAGTCCGATGAACAGGAGGGATCGATGGAACAGGACATCGAGCCACGATGAAGCGCCTCGCCACCTGCCGTCGCCATTGCCGGCGAACAGCCGGGCGCTCCCGCCCTTGTACAGCCAACCGCGCGCTTTCTCGACGCTACCCATATAGTGCGCGAGCCCCAATCGGATGCTGCGCGGGTACTTTGCAACGCCGTTGATGTGCCAGATTCCGAATCCGGAGGATGGCGCCTCGAGCGGGGAACGAGAGAAGTACGTCGCCCATGGGTAGTAGTCCGAGAACGGCGCTCCAGCGATCCGCCGAACGGTATACCCGCCGGAACTGGCGAGGGTCGTCTCGAAATTGGTCGTGAGCAGCGGCACCCTGGCGGACTCTGCCCATGCCGTCACCGCGACATGTTGTGGTCCGGGTTCCCAGTGCGCCATCTGTTCGCAGAACTCGGCCGCCAGTGTCGGGCCGGAATGGCTTGAGGCCGTCGCCAGATCGAGCATGTCGAAGTACTCGGTCAGCGACAGGTTGGCGACCCGTTCCGGAGACCGTCCATCGCCGAGGTGTCGCTCGGCGAGTCTGTGCAGCAATTTGTCCCAGGCATTCGCGCCATCGATCGAACCGTAGCGATTGATGCCGTTTCCAATGATCAGCGCCAATTCGTTCCGACGCGCGTCGAGCAACTCCTTGAGCAGCACTTCCTCCCCTCCCCTTTCCGCGAACCGCCCCCGCCTGCCGTGACGGTCAGGCCTCGCGCTCGCCGACGTTATTGCGGTAGGAGTTTGCCAGAACGGCCAACTGCCCCTCCGTTATCAGTCCCGCCGCCCAACCGGTGATCAGCATGCCGAGCGTCGGCGAGATCTTCGCGCCCTGCTCGTACCGGCTTCCGCTGCTCTGGGTGACGAGGAACCGTTGCCAGAACACCGTCTGGCTCTCGGACCTAGCAAGCCGGTAGGCTTTGACGTTCCTCAGGTCCAGCGGGATCCGTGCGGGGGTTGCCGCAATCACTTTCTCATCTTGGCTCATGTCGACTCCTTGCAACTGTGGGTTGGCCTATTCATTCTCGAACCGCGGTCTCTGCGGGGAAGCGCGGGATCTCGCGCGTCGTCGGCCCCGCCACTACCGGGCGCTCGCTCTTCGGCGGGCCACCGGTTGGCCCGACCTCCTGACTGGACTGGCTGCGCCTCTGCGGCGCCGTCCAGGACGCGCGTGCGACCTGCCATGCGGACTCGAACAACCACATTGCGGCGGGCGACTCACCATCGGGGTGTGGCCCGATGATGCGGGCGATGGCATCGAGCATCACCATGTTCGCATCGACGAAATCGTGGGAATGGCAAACGCATGCGGCAGTCTCGATGCTGTTCAAGCGCGCGATCTCGCACATGCCGTCCTCGCCGACGTGTTCCCGCAACAGCGCCGAGAACATCGCGGCGACGCGGCGAACCGCACACGGAATCGTTGCCCACACGCGCCCGTTGAACGCGACCCTGGCGACGGTGTCACCGGATTCGCGCACCTCCCCCCCTTTCCAGTCTTCGGGGCGAAGTCGGCGTTGAGCGATGTAGGTACGGCAAATGACGCTGGCTTCGGCCAGGCTCCCTGCCTGCCGCCACTCGAGCGGGTTATTCGTCGCCGCGACGGAAACGATGAATTCCCGTACTGTTCCCGGGACATCGCTGATCTCGATTGAGTGCATGTTTCCTCCTGTTCTGGTTCGTGCAGCCGGGCAAGACACGGTTGCCTGCAAACCATCTTCTCCCGCGAACCGCCTCGGTCAAGCGACTTGTACGGGGCTCGCTCAGAAGAGCCGCAGTTGTTCATGCAACATGAGGCTGGCGTTGCGAATCGCTCGGGTTCGGGAAGCCGCCAGCGCCGGAACGACAGCCGCGGCCGGCACCTGCGGCGCCGTGGCATGCACGATGACCCGCCATTGGTCCGGCGCCGCGAGGCTGTTGCCTCGGTAGACGAGCAATTCGCCAACCGGGATTTTGTGGAGTGCTGCGTTTGCGAGGATCGCGAATGCCGTGATCTTCGCGCACAGGTTGTCCAGATCGATCCCCGTAAAGCTCCACCGAAGCACCGCTTCGCGGCCGCCGGCGCGATAGATCGCTGCCGCTGCGCTGAGCAGTTGGACGCCGCTGCCGCAACAGGGATCGCACATACTGCGGAGTCGCGTATCGCAAGGCTCTACTTCAGAGCAGCCATCCAGCAGAATCGCGTTCATGAAGGCGGCAACGGGTTGCGGCGTGAACCACTGCCCCAATGCTCGGGCCTTGCCGGTGCTTCTCATCGACATGTAGAGCGGCCCGAGCACGTCCGTGAACGGGGGCGCCTCGCGGATCCCGCGCAACAGCTGATGACGTATCGGCGCGGCGTCCTTTTCCAGCTCGGTGCCCGGTGGGGTCGCCGCCTTCAGCCCGAATCCCACGAGCGCGCCGTCGACGACGGCCTCGAGGACCTGGTCGACGGAGACGCGCCCGCTTGTAGCGAATAGAGCCCGTTCCAGTTGCGCGACACAACTTTCTACCGCAGAAGCCATATGTGACCCGTTGAGTGAGCGCGGCACGTGCCGCGCGGTTGCCACAGGGTCACACCGGAAGTTGTCTCGTCAAATTGACAGAACATCCCCTTTGGCGGCAGTCGCTATCTCGAAAGACATACGCCTGGCACGGAGCGAATCCCGCGGAATTCCAGGCGGTTTGACATTCCCCCAACGACACCTAGAATTCCAGATGGATGCTCGAATAGGCCACAACAAGCGCACCGCCTGCGGTGCAGACAACAGGGAGGGGCCGCCCCATGGAGTTCGATCCATTCAAGTTGCTGTCCGAGGCCACCAAGAGGGTCCCGGCACTGAAATACGTATGGGCCGTCGTCGGGGTCGTGGCCGCGTCCAACATCGCATTCAGCCTGTCCAACGACGAGCCGGTTCGCGCGGTCAAAGGGCTTCTGTTCGTCGTGGCGGGAGTGGTCCTCGTCGCGGCCTTGGTCAATGCTCTCCAGGATGGCGCGACGATGCGCGGCCCGGCACGATTGGTTGTCTGGACGGTGACGGTTCTGTTCGTTCTGACACTTGTCTTCGGTTTCTCGGCGCTTGTGTTCGGTCGCCCGCAGGCCTTCGCCATCCTGCTTGGCGTTATCCCGGGAGACGCGCGCAATGCGGCAGAGCAGCCGACGGTGTCCGCGCCTCCCATGGCCGCGCCTCCCATGGCCGCGCCTCCCATGGCCGCGCCGACCTCCAGGCCACCACCCGAACCGGTTCCCGTGTCTCAGACGTTCCAGCTTTCGGAAAGCTCCAACGACTGTGCAGCGAACTTCACGCGGGAGATCGAGTTCTGCCTGGATCCGGCGGCGCAGGTGACCGGGTGGTCTGATCCAGAGGTCACGAGCGCCAACTGCGGGTCCGCGATCCGGAATCTTCGCCGGTCGCCGACGCATCCTCATTGCATCCTGGTCGACGCCGCGGTTCGCGGATGCGGCTACGACAACTTCGGTTTCGTGAGGAACTGCCGAGGACGCGGCTGGGTCACGGGCGTGATCGTGGTGCGCGGCGAAAGAGGCGGGTAGGCGACCGGTCCAAAGTGCGGCATCGGAGGCGCATGGGGCCGGCGTGGCGATACGGACAAACCAGCTAAGAATGGGGGGGAAATGGCAAAGAAGGCGGCGATCATCACGGTGCACGGCATGGGACGGACCGACCCGAGCTACGCGGACGATCTGCGCAATGAGCTCAAGTTACGCCTTGGGACAAAGTTCCAGAAGCTTCATTTCGGGCGCATCTATTACCAGCACATTCTCCAGCCCAACGAGGATCGCGTCTGGAACGCAGTCGGACCCCGCGTTCGGTGGGATGGGCTCCGCCAGTTCCTGCTCTTCGGGTTTGCCGATGCCGCCGGCCTCGAGAGTTCCAAGGATGGAAGGAACAGCGGCTACTGGCTCGCCCAGATCGAGATCGCCAAGGAACTGCTGCGCTCGCGCGAAGCCATGAAAGGGGACGGCCCGGTGTTGGTCCTGGCCCAGTCGCTGGGCGGGCAGGTAGCCAGTTGCTACTTCTGGGATGCAAACTGCAAACAGCCCGGAGCCGGAATCTGGACCGATATCGAGGCGGCCGCGAAGGACATTACCGGTGGCCGTGTACTGACCGCCGAAGAGATCGGATTCCTGCGGGGATCGAATTTCAAGGTCTTTTTTACGACCGGTTGCAACATCCCGGTCTTCGTCGCGGCGCATGCGAAAGACAAGATATTGCCGATCCAGCCGAACAAAGGGTTTCGCTGGCTCAACTACTACGATCGGGATGACGTTTTGGGCTGGCCGCTCGCAGAGTTGTCCGCCGAGTACTCCAAGGTTGTCGAAGATGTCGCGATCAATGCAGGCGGAGGCGTGTTCAACTGGCTGATCAAGAGCTGGAACCCGATGTCTCACACGCAGTATTGGGCGGACGACGACGTGCTGGATCCGCTCGAAGCGCAACTGCGATCGATGCTGGGCTGACCGGCGCTTGGCGTCAGAAGTCGAACGGGGAGGCGTCGAACGCGCTGTAGCTGTCGATGACAGGGAAGTCGTCGCTGAAACCTCTTGTCGCGTCGACTGTGGTTTCGCCGAGCCGTGCGTCGGCGCCGTCGATCGACTCGATTGCGATGTCGAGATCCTTGATTCCGGTGATGGGAACCGAACCGAAGAATCTTGAAAATCCGAACATGAGAACCTCCTTGGGAAACGAAGTGCGAATCGGCGTAGCCGCATCCGCATGCCTATTACCCTATGCGCCACGGGCATCCCGTCAAGTCAGAATGTCGACACCGGGATTCCTCGTCCGCGCATCGGCTAGCGAATAGCGGCAAGGGACGTACTTCTGGTGCTGTCCAGACTCGACTGGTCCTTGGAAAGGAAGGCTCGAATGACCGAACCAAAGGTGGTAGTCCAAGCGCCTGCGCTACCGAACGTTTTTCGGGGGAATGTGGGGAACGTCATTTTCTCCGTTGGCGTCTTGATGTTCGCCGCTTTCATTGGATCGGCGTATCTGCTTGCGGCACATCGCGCAACCTATCCAGTTGCATCCGTTGTCCTCAGCGCTATCTGGGTGGTGGGCGTCCCGCTCTACTTTTTCTTCGAGCATGTGTACCTGTTTCGCAAGTACGGCGAACCGAGTCGGTACGAACAGTTCAAACACCTTCAGGAGTTGGCTGGAAAGGTCTGGGCGGGAGCCATCGTGGTTCTTGCAGCGTTCTTTACCGGGGGCCCGATTTCCAGATGACGGGGCACCACTCACAAATGGGCTCTTGCGAAATCGACTCGATTGCCTCTCGGTTCCTGGCGATCCGGGAGTGACTTCCTCAATCATCCGCACCTAGGTGGGGGTCCGCTACGGTCCGTATCGTCGAAGGTCCGCCAAGCAACCCGCATCTTGCAAGGTAGAGACGCATCGCGTCGACAGCGCATTCCCGGCCCCAGTAGGCGTCTGCGATGTCTTGCACACTCGCGTTGTACGCGAACTCCGGACCATCCTTTTGCAGACATTCAGCGACGGCAATAGTTGCCTCCCGCTTCGTCAGCATGTGTATGGACTGGATGCAGCTAGTGTCCCAGATCAGCCACACGTTGCCGCAATACAGCTTCACTGCGGCCGCGTCGCAATTCTCCAGAAACCAATTGTCGAGACGGCGCCCTGGACTCTGGCCTGACACCGAATCGATTGCGCTGGAGAAGACCGTCCCCGGGCGAAGCATTACCTCCAGAACGCATCCGTCATTCTCGTAGTCGCCGTACTCATAGGCGATCGTCGCTGACTCGGACAGGTTGATTGCGGTTCCCGTGTATGACGCATCCGGATCCGTGGCACGCCGGAAACCGGAACGCAGGATCGAGCGCGCGCGATGCCGGCTGGTGCCATGGAAAAGACATACGCTTTCTGCCAGTTGCTCGTATGTCCGCGAAGGTGGGCAGGAGCCGTGAAACGTTTGCGCTGAGTGCATGTCTGGTTTCCATATTGGTGAGGCTCGGTCCGTTTCCGCTACGATCATGGCTGCGTCATTTGGGCGGGTCAAAGGTCGAGGACCAGCTGGGCCCCCGCTTCGCAACCGGTCGCCGATTTGGCGCTTTCCCATACCCGAAGCGGGTCGATGTTCCCCGTCAGCCCGCGGGAATGCTTCCATGCCGTGCGCCGCGCGATCATGTCGGTGACGGCACGTGCCTTGCGTCCGAGGCTGATCGTTCCATATTGCAGATAGGTCCGGAATCCGGTTGTCGGGTGAGCGCCGTCTCCGCAGCGTGCGATCAACTCGTCTGCGGCGAACTGGAGGAAGTCCAGTGCACCGTCGAGGTCGACACTGAACACATCGTCGGACGGGTAATCGGTGATCACCCGACCATTTCTCAGCCGGACTGGATCGAACCCGCACCCCTCCGCCGTCTCCAGCAGGAAGTCCCGCAATCCGAAACAGCGTGTGTTGGCGTCCCAGTCTTCCCCGACAAACAGGTAGCGCTTGTCGGGAATCGGCGTCGCAGGTACGGGATCGAGCGCCGGTACCGCGTATCGCCGTCCAGCCCGGATCTCGATGAAGTCTTTCAATGCACTGAACGGAGCCGCGAGTCCGTTGAGATCCAGCAGCGCATCGATGGCAATCGTCGATGCGAGCGGACAAAGTTCGAACAGAGGTGCAGTCCCGACCCGCCGCGCACGTTCCTGTTCGTTTGCGTCGATCGACCACACCAGCCGACGGAGTTCCCTGAGCATTGTCGAGCCGTACGCGTCGGGGGCGATGGTGATGAAACCATCCTGGCTGATGGTTCGACCGATCCAGTTTCGCCTGCTCCAGTCGTATCGGGTGGCGTAGAGAAACTGACGGAGTTGGCGCACCGGTTCCAGCGGGAGGTAATCCGGATTCGTCTCGATCATGGATTCCAGCGAGCGATCGCGCTCGCCAACTGCAAGGCACAGGATGCAACCCTGACGCGCGGAACACGGGCGGCTCGATTTCACTTCCTCCGTGGCCATCGCCCCGACAATCGAGCACGAGCCGCCACCCGAGTCGGCATAAAGAGTGCGGAGTTCGCTGAAGTCGCTGAACGTCCGAAACAGCCCATTCGCGCAGAGCCCGTGGAACTCCCATACATCGTCTGTCGAGAGTAGAGCGATGGGACTCATGTACAGGTGCCCGTCGTGCCCAAGCCACGGCTCGCCCCAGGTCTCGTTTCTTTCGCGCATTCCGTGGAGCCGGGACGTGGATTCTTCGAACCGGTTCCCCAGCAGAACGACGGCTGGCTTACCGGCCTTCCGAAGGCGGTTTAGCACCGAGTTCCGAAGCGCGCGCAGCGGCGACTGTTTCCAGTCGATGCTGCAGTCCCTGTGGCTGTTGTGAAAGGACGGCAGCGCTCGGCCACTCAGAGTTCGCACGGCCCAACTGTTCAACAGCGTGGGTTCCGATACATGTCCCTCGAAATCGATACCGTGGGCAGTCGCGAAATGCCGCATCCGTGTGTATTCCAGCCGGCGTACCGCAACCACACCCGGGTTCTCGATGCCGGTGTCGGCAGTCAGGGCGAGAACCTTCGCGCGGCCGCCGCCGGCCACGTGGCGTCGAGCGGCTTCGAACGTCAGCGCGGCGACCATCGCCGAATCCTTCCCACTAAAACCGAAGACGCAAGGATGCTCGGCTTCGAAGAGCCGAGCAATGTCCTTGATGCTGGTCTCATGACGTGGTTCTTCCCCGATCAACGCTCGCGCATGCATGGACGTGCCCTCCTGATCACATCGTCCAATACGAACCGGGTCTAACAAGTCGATGACGACGCTAAAGCCCCAGTAAAGACGCAAGACTTCGTTGGATATGGGAAATGGCAAACGTGAGGAAACAGGAGGCTCGCGCATGTGCGGTGCCGTGTTTCCCCCTGGTTGGCATCGCAGTGAGGCGCTGGCACAATCCCAAAGGCATCGGCGCCGAGGGCGAAAGTTTTAGGAGTATTGCGATGGGGAGAAACGCCTCACGTTTGCGGGCATTGGTGGTCGGACTGCTTTGGCTTCCGAGTAGCCTGCTTCGCGCCGCATGCCCAACAGGCGGAGAGCCAATGCCTGCGGACGTATTGGATGGGATAACGTCGGCACACGATCCAGCCTATGCATGGAGCGACGGGCGACAGCTTGGGCGACAGATCCTCAAGGGCGACGATCTTCGTTGCCTTCCGGAGTCGGTGGACCCGGCATTTCGTGATCCAAGAAACTTCGATCAAGAGGGACGCCTCAGAAGGAGCCTCACTACTTGTTCCAGTTTCGCCATCAACGACTACCACGCGCCATTCTATGGAGGCACTTTGGAGGGGCAGGAGGAGGCCAAGGACGGAGACTGCAAGAGAGCCGAGGACGCGTTCCGAAACAATCCGAGTCTCCATTCGATGGAATCACAAGGCAGTCCAGATGGCGAGGTCGTTTGTCCGACCGGCCACTACATGATTGTTCCCTATGCAAGGAGGGGCTCCAGTCCTCATGTGCTGCGGCAGCTCTCGTCAGGCCAGTTTGCACACGTCACGTCAGTTGGAGGCCAGGTGCAACTCTTCTACTCGCGAAAGACCGACAACGAGCGATTCGTGCCGATCACCCGATACACGGATCTGCCAGATTCCGGCGAACTCGCTCGTTGCAGGGCGATTTGTATTCAGCCTCGCACGCGTGACGGGCAATGGGTGACGCAGAGCGTTCCCCAGACCAGTCGGCGAGGGCTGACGGGGAACTGGGCGGCAGTCACACCCAAGTCTGATGCGAAACCTGTTCCTTACGCGATGGGGTTCCGGTGCGGACCTCATCTGGTGAGGGTGTTCCTAAAAGTGGGGTTGCCACTGGGCTACTCCTTTCCAAATGGAGTAACGCTTGGAGGGCCCAACGACATGGCATTGGACGTGATGAGTACGGTCGTCGAAAGTTCAGCTGAGCAGATCGAAACCTTTGGCTATACCGGAGCCTATACGTTTCACTGGGCGCGACGAAACATGGCGGATCCAAATACGCTAGATTTTCGGGATTTTTACTACGGAAATTCCTCGCTACGAAGGGTACGAAGGACAGGCCAGCTATTGCCCCGCTTGGTGGACTCTAGCAAGGGGGTCGTGCTCAAGGTATTTGATGTGAGGGAGCAGACGTTCAAAGCAAGCGTGCAATGGGATTCTCCCTGCCAATCCGAGCTTGTTTTTCATCGCACCCCCTTTTTTCGCGGTCCGGCGCAGGTGGTGAGCTGGTGAATTGGCGTCTATCGAATAGGCAGTTATCAACGTGGACAGTCAGAAGAGGACTTGCTGTTCGACGAGTACAGTGATCCTCCTCGCACGGGACCTGATGCATCGAACCAGAATCGTTCGCCGCCGTCGTTCTTGCGCTGTAGAGGGCGCGGGAAGTTGCGCGAGGGTTTCAGAGAACTTATTGAGTTCCCGGGTCAATCGGCGTAGCCGCTGGCGCAGGTTGTGCTGGGTGATCGAGCGAGTCATGTTGGCCTCCGACGGCCATTCTGTTGGCTGCCGGCCGGTCATCAAGTCCTGCGGAGGACGCCCCTGAACTGGCGCGGTCAGGGTCGAAGTGGTCCGGGTCGATCACGTATGCGAATCTCACGCGCGAAAGATCGCTCCCGAGTAGATGCGCCTCGTCGATCAGTTCTTCCGGCGTGGAGGCGTCATGTATCACGCGATCCGTGGCCAGCAGATCCGCGGCGACCCGGATGTCGGACTCGGGGCACTGCGCTTCCGCTGCGATCTGCGCGAGATCGGCCTGGTATAGCCGTACAGCCCGATCTCGGACACGGTTCATTATCGCCGCGGCGGCATCGCGGATGCGCGGAAGCCGCCCCAGGACGCCGAGTGCCGGAAGCCAGGTATGATCTACCGCACTGACCGGTAAATCTTCGCTTTGTTCGCTTCCAGCCATCGTTCGATTTCCTCCAAGGAAACGTGTCCGCCGCTTTGCGGCATCGGCGTTATGAATTCCCATTTGAAGTCCTGATGCAGCGCGACAGCCAGCCTGTTGACCCGGATCCGCTGCGGCCCCAGTACGTCGACCCAAAGCGAGAGATCGGCGGCGGCCTGTTCGAAATCGCCGCCGCGCAGTGCGAGGCGGGAAGCTAGCTCCTCCGGCGTCGGCGCCGGCAGGTAGGTGGCGAGCGTGGCGAGTGCCAGTTCCGCGGGGCCGGAACCGCCGTATCCGACCGAGAACTCGGTTGAGTGGTAACCGATCGGCGTTACGTTGGCCTTGAATCCGCCTCGCCCGTCCGGCTGCACGATCAGGCCCTTGTCTGCGAACGAAGCCAAGCCGTGCTGATGCTCGTTCATGCAATGTCCTTTCTGGAAGGCAGGTAGCCCAATCCGTTGGCATTCATGCGTCCGGTTCCGGCTCGTATCCCATCCGCCGCCAAACCTCGCGATCGATCGGTATCGGTGACATCCGGTACGAAGCGAGGTTGATGAACGCACCGTGCGTATCGATCCGGCCCTTTGTGAACAGCCGGTACAGCAGCTGCATGCTGGCGCGTGCCGCGAAATCGTTGATGAATAGCCCTTGAGATTGCAGAGAAATGCGCAGCGAACAGGAATGCGTTTCGACTTCCGGGGTGTTTCGCCGAAGTTCCGGGAAGAGTTCGGTTGGCAACGGCAGTCGCGGATTGGGCGTCGTCGCTCGGCGACGGTACGAGAGCGGGATCTCGCCGAGGCAGCATTGCGCGATATGTTCTTCGTTGCCCATGTCGAGCCAGTAGTAAGCTGGCCCGGTCCCGCCCTCGATCTGGTCGGAGAAGTCCCGTCGCGCCTTTTTGGTATCGACGCAGGACACCAGAATGTCGCATCTGCCACCATCGTATCGTGCCGGAACCGCATCCCAATCCAGCCCGTAAAATCGGTTGCAGCGGTGGATCGCCACGATGGCCTTGTTCAGTCCCACATCGCTTGGCGACCACAGTTGTCGCCCGACGTTTGCTTCGCTGACATTGTCCGGGTCGTACGCTGTGGCATGCAGTCCTAGCGGGTGTCCGAGCGCCAGGATCGCCAGGTGCAGACGAGCCAGCAGGCCAACGACCTGAGCGCCGTTACCGCCGACACCGGCGATGGCGACCCGAACCCGCCTCTCCAGCAGATCACCGTTCACCGAATGTTCATTTCTTGTAGCAATCGTCATCGTTCGCACACTCCGCTGCAGCAACGTCGAGGTCATCTTGATCGGTCCATGGTATGGCGATCGGCATCCCGTGCAAGCAAAGGAAGGCGATCACTTGAGGGGTCGCGCTATCCACCCTTCCGGCAACCATGACCACAGCGGTTGTCCCGCGCATGTCGTGGCGATCATCCATGCTCAGGAAAGCGTCGCCATCCCCGTGTGAATGAATGTCTACCACCCTGTGCTCGGTCGTTCTCAGTTCCGGCAGTTCGTAGCGGAGATGGACGGGACTTGCCGAAATCGAGCGATTGATGTGTAGAGCCCAGTCACCGGACGCCGTATCGAACGTGATGATGCCGCCCACCTCCATCGGACAGACCTCTCGCGCAACCCTCAAGAACTCGCCAACCAGTCGGCGCGGGATGGATCCTCCACTCAACTCGGTGATCTCCTGCACAGCCCCGAACGGCACCTGGAGCATCGAATGGGCGGCACCGCAACGGCGTAGCGCGTAAATCCAATCTCGGCGAATCTCCAAGAACTGGCCGTCCGCCGCCATCACGAGCCTTTGGCCGTTGCGCTGCAATCGCTCGAAAGGGCTTTCCGGTGGAACACCGACGAGGGGCATCTGTGCCAGCAGCAGGCGGTCCCGGGTCGTGAGCCCGGTCATGCTTTCCCCCGCGTTCCGTTGATGTACTGGCCAAGCGTGAAGCCGTGGGCCTTCAGGACCCGATTCGGGAATCCGCGCGGGAATCGGCCAGCAAGCGCGTCGCGCCAAAGCTTGGTCACCGATCCCCGATAAGTGACCACGCCGTCGTAGTTCGCATGAACGAAATTGCTGTTCCAGAAGGCGTCGCTCCATGCCTGAATGCACTCTACCGTCGTCCCCGCGGGCTTTCGGACCGAACCTGCGCAGATTTCTCCGTCCTCGTGGGTATTGAGTGTCGGCGCATGATAGAGCGGCGTATCAGGCGTCGGTCGCCCGGGAGACGTGAAAGCGAAGATCCGCCAGACGGCGCCGCTGACGTGGAATATGACGCCGGGTGTGGGTCCGGTGCCGGTCAGCGTCCCGGTCGATCGTTCGGGGAACTGCGTCGACTGCTTGAAGCCAAGATGGCGCATTCGGGCCGGTTCATACCAGATCAATTCATCGCCGCGCGTCATGAGTACGGATTCTGGGAGAAAGTCGCCTCCAACCGACGGCGGCGCCAGCCGGGTCAGGAGACGCCGGCTCGCCGCGATGGACAGCGGCTTTCCGGCAAGCAATGTCGCCTTGCCGGCCGCATCCACCGAGATCCGGTGCACCGTAGCGAAAGCGCCAAGGGCGTGGTCGCCGTACAGGAGGATCGCAGAAGACAGGCGCGGTTCGCGGCTGCGTTCGATGCGAAGATCGAATTGAACGCTCATGGGTGCTCCTAGTGGTGTGGGTACGAGGACCATTCTTCCGCACAAAGCAGCCATAGCAACTCGTCCAGCACCTGGAGGGTTTCCAATGACCGGGCGAACTCGCGCATGTAGTGCTGAAACTCGCTGTGATCCACCAAGCTCAAGTGACAGACGCAGGCGTCCTCAACGCCGCAACCGTTGTTGTAGAGGTACTCGCCAAACTGCTGATACACATCGGGTGTGAGGTCGCTCTCGCTCCAACGCAGGATCGCGCCGTGTCCGATGAAATCACCGGCTTCCTGAGCCACGGCCTGATGGAACTCGGCCATCATTCCGACCATCGGAGCGTTGGCGAGCGTCATGGTGAGTTCGATTACCCGTCGGATCGGCAGATCGTCGGCTTCAGAGCGCAACGCGCCCAGGCGGCGCGGCGAACGCAGTCGGTGACGCCAACTGCTGAATACCGGGAGTGGCGTCTGCGCGGTCACTTGATCGCGCGAGATGACAGCCTCGACGAAAGCCTTCGCCTCGTCCTCGTCCATCTCCATTTGCTCTGCGTACTCGGCTGCATCCTCGGCTCCACCCCACAGGAAACCCTCACAGATATCCAACTGTTCGTCAAAACCGAACACCGGTATCGAATTCCATCCTGCGCGCCGCACGGCCGCCAGGACGGTCCCGGGGAGCCGGGGATGCACGAAAGCCAACGCGCGCATTGCAGGTCCGACCAGAATCGTTTCGACCTTCGAGGCGCCCCACGCCAGACACAACCCTCCTTCCTTCGAATCATCGTCGGCGGGTTGCACGATCATCGTGAAATTCGGAGAGAAGACCTTGAGTTTGCCGAGACGCGACGCGATCCATGACGCGAATCGATTCGCGCAGATCGCTTCGAGGCGGCGCCGGGAGCGGACCATGTCTGCCTCGGGGATCATTCCGCTGTCCAGCATTAGCAAGGCAAGACGGGCGAGGCCGATATCCCGGCCGGGCGACCGAAGGACCGTGGGAATCTTCTGTGCAAGCCGCGGAACGCCTAACCCGGTGGGTCCAGTTCCTGCCACGACGGATGCGTCCGTGGGGGATTTCCTGTGTTTGTTGTGTTCGCGTCTTTCAGCAGTTCGAACCATGGTTTCGCAACCCTCTCCGATCGTGATGCGCCGGCCTGCCCGTACCAACGTTGAACCGGACTCAGCGAGCTGGCTTCCGCGATGCCTACCAGCCATGCGCGGAATGCCGCCCGCTTTGCCTCAGCCTTTGTCGCCGACCTTCTTCTTGAATTCGAAGACTTGGTTGTCATTCTCGATTCCGAGGCAGATGACTTCTGCGGTCGTGAGTTCCGCGTACGCGGCGGCGTACATGTCCCGTACGTCATCCGGTTTCATATGCGGCCCGGGGTCGTCCAGTTCGATGCCCTGGAACCGGAATTTGCGCTTGAGGATGGTTGCCTCGATAGCCATACGTACTTCCTCCTGTCGTGCGTGAGGGAATTCAATCGAACAGCGAAACGTCGGTGGCCCCGCCGCTGGCTGGAGCGCTCTCTGCGGTGGTAGTCGTATCGCCGGTTTCGTCGTCCTGCGAATCAAGGGTGCCGGCCTCCGCGACCGAATGCGGCTTCGTCGTGGTCGTCTTCGTTCCGCGACCGGACGTGGCTTTCGCGGCCTTCGCGACTTGTGCAGACTTCGCCGCATCCAAGACTTCTGCGGTCGCGTTGACCTGCTCTTGCAGGCTGAGGCGCGCGTTGCGGTATTTGTCGAGCGCGCCGAAGAACTCGGCGTCGAATTCGTCGGGGGTGGCTGTCAGCGTCAGCGGCTGGCGCAACGCGCCGTCCGAAACCGACTTGTCCAGCTTCGGAGTGATGACGACGGTCATCCGGCCCGAGCTTGCGTCCGCCGCCACGGTGAGTACCAAAGGGCACTGCAGCGCGAGTTGGTTGAGCTTTTCGAAGAACATGTTCGTTTGACTCCTTCCTGTTTGATCGGGATACCCCGTAACGACTATGCTACGGGGCATCCGGGCGTCATCAAGCGGCCGGTTCGGTCGATTCCTCCGAATGCGCCGGCGCAGTCGACCCCGCCTCTCGGTTCGCATATGGGAAGCCTTTGCGCTTGTAGCGCATCGCTTTCGGCACCAGTCCCTCATACTGAAAGCCCGGCACGGACAGCAAGGCCTTGATGAAAGCGTCCTTCTTCCCGTCGCGTGCCTTGCCGAACGCCTCCCCCATCGCTTTCTTGAGTTTCAACTCCCCGGCGAGGGACTCCAGTTCGGACTTGGTGAACAGTTCGAGGAAAGCCTCGTCCAGCTTGAAATGCGCGGCTTCGTCGACTTGCAGGTAGTTCATCAGCGATTCGATATGACCGCGATCCAGACCGAAAGCGGACGAAGCGGTGACGCACTCGACAAGCCGTGCCAGGTGTTCCTCTGGAACCTGCTCGGCATCGCGCAGAGCCCCTTCAAAAAGGTTGTGCCCGACATCGATCCCCGTGATCGTCCTTACCGCACTCCCGAACTCCGAACTGGCGAGTCGCGACTGGTTCGATGACAGGAGGACCGCGATCAGGACACGCCGGTTGCGTTCGCCCTGTTTCATCAGCTCGTTGGCGATCCATTTCCGCCATTGCTCGTATCGGTACTCGACCACGCGGGTGGAAGGCGCGTTCGAGGGCGCTTCGGGAACCTTTGGCGGTGCTGCCTTGGCGCTGCCGGTCGCCTTCTCGTCCGGTTTGCCTGCAGTACCGTCCTTGCCGTGTTGGACAGTCGCAGTACGCGCGGCTTTTCGCTTTGCTGCGATCTTCTTGCTGTTGCATGCGGCATCGAAACACAGCGACTCCTGCACGGTGCCATAGGTACCGGGCATGGCCGAAACCGAGCAGCCGAACGAAGCGCAACCTTGGCAAGCCTCGTACTGTTCCTCGCCGACGCCGAGGTCCCCCTCTGCCTGGACCGGAAGCGGGACGAAACCGTCCTTGGGCTTGACGATCCGCACGATCGGATAGGTGTCCTTGTATCCCACGGCAATGGCGTCGACATACTGCTCGATCAACTCGTCGTAGTGAGTGGGATGGGTGCAGTACCCTTCGCCGAGCGACTCGCTGAAAAGCTGGCTTTGCCGGTTCGAGTTGTGCAGACAGTTGGTGCATCCGGTCTTGTCGAACGGGGCATCGGCCAACCGACGCGCGAACTGCCCCAACTGGTCCTTAAGCATTGCGACCGTGACGCCGTGCGCGATGATCTTCTTGAGCGTGCTGTCCTGCGTCGCGGGCGGAATTGCCGCAAGGAGTTCTGCGTGTCCCAACTGGATGTGTTTCGCCACCAGCGCGTCGCGCACACTTTGCGTGCATGCCATCAGGGCGAGTCGCCGTTCGAGTGTCTCGACGGTCCAACCCAACTGTCGGGCGGCCTCGTTCTTGTCCCCGTTCAGGTTGATCAGCACCTTCTGGCACGCCTCGGCCTCCTTCGCCGGATTCATCCGTTCGCGCTGCATGTTCTCGACGCTGGCGAGCACGAACGCTTCGGCATCACTCAGATCCCGAATCAGTACCGGAATCTCGTAGTCGCCGTTGAAAGCCTGGTTGGCGGCGCGAAAGCGGCGTTCGCCGGCAACGATCTCGTAGGCGTCCTCGCCCTCGATGGGGCGCGCCAGAATGGGCTGGAAAACGCCGTGCTGTGCTACGGAAGGCACCAGCCCTTCCCAGTCCTGCGGTTGCAACTGGCCGCGCGGGTTGTTGGCGCTTACCCGCAGGCGGCTAAGTGGGAGTTTCAGTTCCGTGGATTCCATGCTTCCTCCATTCAGGGTTTGACCGTTCGAGCGGCCACGAACTCATCATCGCGCGCTCTTGTCGGCCTTCAAGTGCGGTCACGCGGCGCGCTGCCTGCCGAACAGAATCGACCAGTCGCTGGCCGGGTCGAGCGGCTTCGCGCCGCCCTTGTGGGCCGGAACCTCGGGGGCGCGCTCGATTCGACAGTCAAAGCCCTTGTCCCGCAGGATCTGTATTCGTTTCGCGCGTTTTTCGTACTCCAGCGCGGTCATGAGGATCACGTGTTCCCGGCGCTTCTCGCTATGCAACAGGCGACCGAACCGCTGCAGGCTTTGCGCCCGGGAACCTCCCAGGAACGAGAGATCGACGACGACTTCGAGGTCCGGCACGTCGATTCCCGCGTCGCCGACCCGGCTCATGGCCACTCGCGGGTGAGCGGAGATCATGCGCAGAGGCTCGCGCGTCTCCGAATAGACGAAAGGCATCCCGTAGCGGCGTTCCATCTCACGGCCATCCGCCAGAGCCTCGCAGAAGACGATGGCTCGCCGGTTTCGGGTCAGTCGATCCGCGAGCCGGTATTTGTGTTCGAGGTCGCGGACAAGCAGCACGCGAATCGGCGCCGCCGCGAGTACCCCGTTGGCGACGTAGGGGGCCCAATCCGATCCGACTGCAACACCGGTCAGTTTCCTTATCCAGTCGTCGCGGCTGTCCTCGCGGATCGCGGAGGCCGACTGACCCATGCGGAACTCGCATGGGACGAACGCATGGCGGTGGGCACGGTTCGACGGCAGATGGTGGCTCTCGTCGTACAGACAGACGACATAACGTTCGTCGGCGAAATCGTGACGGGTGGCATAGCTGTAGATGTCGATGATCGATCGCACGTTGCCGTCCGGCTCCCGTATGGTGACGGCCGTATGCAAGGGCCGCCAGCAGCGGTGGATCTGTGCCGAAGGGGCGAATTCCTCGAAGTGCCGGACCCACTGGTCGCGGACGGCGCGGGTGCTGACCATCAGCATGTGTCGGCCCGGAATACGGGTAAGCGCCATTGCTCCCAGGTACCGCTTGCCGTAGCCGGGCCAGCGTTCGCTGCTGATGGCCCCCTGCGCGAGGAACACGCGCAGGTCCGCCTCCTGCAGGTCCGTCAGTTCATAGGACAGCAGATTCGGCCGCAGCCTTCCCGGTTCGACCGCCGATACTGCAGGTGCGCCGAGACCCTTTTCGAGCAGCTTCCCGAACAGTCGCGCAGCCCGTCCCGGATTTCGCGTTGTCCCGAACGCGTATCGCATCAGTTCGACGCTGTCGAGTGCCTGACCGCTTGCGGAAAGGAATGCGCCGTTCTCGAAGCGCAACCCGAGTTTCTCGGCGAGCATCGCGAGGTTCGCCGTATCGTCCGCCGTGTCCGAATAGACGCCATCGACCGCATAGCGGCTGGCAATGCAGCCGCAGCGCGGGCAGCGCGGCGACGCGTCATACAACGGTGCAAGGAATCGGTAGCCACCTAGGTCCGCACAGGACGGCATGGAGAACCGGTGGTTCTTTTCTACCAGCCGGACGTCGTCTGCATGTGCGGCCATCCCGTGGGGGGTCAGTCTGAAGCCGTCGGAGAAACGCCGCGACTCGCAGCAGACCCGCTTGTACGCTGGCGGGTCGGGCAGGCTGGCCAGCTCGAACACGCCGATCGCGTACTGCCCCGCGTGGCGGAAGTCGACAATCTCCGGGTGATCGCGGAGGAACGCCAGCAGACTCTCCACGCTGACGCGGGTAATCGGCGAAACCTTGCCTTGGCGCTTGCGCTGCCATACGCGTAGCCAGCCTCGAGCGATGAACTCATGCCACTGCCGGTGATCGATCTTGAGCAGCGCCTCCAGCTCACGAATCGTATAGTCGGGACCGTCGTACCGCGTGACGCCGATACGCTTCTTCCGGATCACTACGCTCGTCACGGGGCGGCCCAGGTGCCGCGCGACTTCTTCGGGCGAGCACTTGTGCCAGTTCTCGCGCAGCCACGCATCTTCTGCAGGCGACCAATCCTTGCGTACGCGGGTCGTGCGGTAGCCGCCGCGTCGTGCCGCATTGATGACATGGAAGCGCTTTGCGCCGCGCGCGGAATACTCAAGCAACAATGCGTCGATCGTGGCGCTGGTCCCGTCGTACTGCGCCGCGATGGCTCTGCATTCATCCTCGGTGAAGAGCGCGGCCTTTCCTCGCTTGCGTGACGCGTTCATGGCTGATCCTCCGATGCGTTCCGGATCAGCGTATGGCCGCTCTCGCAACCATCAAGTCGTTTGCCCGGCGAAGGCAGGTCGGAGCAAACCTCGCGGGGATAGCGACGCGTTTCGCGTGCAGGCAAGGGGTTGTCAGCGCTGTGCCCAATCCACCACCCGAACGCGTAGTTGCCGGGATGAAGAACGGACCGAAAGGCGCCTGAACACAGGGCGCGCTTCACATAGAGGGCACCGTCCTCGTGCAGGCGTCTGGGTGGGGCGCCCATCGCGACCATCATCCGTTCTGCGTAACCGGCGCCCTGCTCGCCGTGCCGGACCTTGCACAAGGTCCTCTCGTTGAGGCAACGGCCGTCCCGAGCCAGGATCAGTCGACGGGCCGTGGATCTGCCAAGGAATGTCCCGGAGAAGGCGGCATAGATCGTTCCCCGGTGCCCGAGCTTGAACAGCCGCCCGTCAGCGTCGTGCCGTTCCATCGGATCGGCATAGCTGAGAACCGCGCGGACCTCGGGCAGGGTGCGCCGGAGCAACCGGAAGGCGCGGCCGAGCATGAATGTCTCGCCGTTTCCGGGCACGTGATCCAGGAGTGCGAGCCGGCCGATCTCGACCCCGTGGCGTGCCGGTACGCCGGCGAACCACGATGGAATCACCATGTTCTGGATCGGCACGCTGAACGCGATGACGCCCGCCAGTTGCGCTGCCTCGAACGGGGATGGCTTATGCCACATCCCGATTTGCAACCGCGAGGCCACGTAACTGGCGGCGTAGTGGTTGCGTTCGATGAACCGCTTCCCGTCCATGTATTCGATGATCTCGACGCTGTAGCGAGACGGGTCGAACGGTTCGCCGGCGGGCCTGTAGCTGGTTCGCCGCTGGCTCCAGCGCTGGCAGGCCGAGAACAGATCCGGACCGGGCGTCGCCAGTCTCGAACTGCGTTCGGCGCCCTTCATTGCGGATACTCCGACTGCTCCTCGCGCACACTCAGTCCTTGTGCGCGCAACAGGGTTGCCCAGTCCGCGAGGTACGCGTCGCGGGAGAGCGCTGCGTTCGGTTCGGGAAAGCGACGCGCATCGATCTCTGCGCCGTCAGGGCCGAGAAGGTCCGCGCGATCCATTCCCAACCGCCTCAGTCGCACTTCGCCGATGAGGCTCGTTCGCCGGTGCCAGGATTGATCCCGTGGGAGCTTCAGCCAGAGTTCGACGAACCGAGGCATTTCTCCAAACCAGAACATGGCGGTGAGTGCCTCGCTGCAAAGACGTGCAATCGCCCAACACTCGTCGGCGCCGCCGAACGACTTGACGGCGGTCAGCTGCTTGGTCCTGCCATCTGGAATGACAAGTCCGATGTAGATGTAGTGACCTTCGTTCGATCCTGGCGATACGTAGCTGGCGATGTGGTGGACGCATCCCGGAAGGAGATCCTCCCTGCCAAAATGGGCTTCACCGCCGCTCGGGCGCGGGATGTACCAGTTCTCGATCCCGTTGTCGGGGTAGAGGGCGTTGACGTAGCGTTCCAACCATTCGACGAGTTGTCCGGCCGATTTGTGTTGGTGGCTGGAAGGCTTGGTGCTGCAGAAGGCGGGAATGGATTGCGGCTTCATCGGACTCTCCTGGAAAGCGAGAGCCAAGGTTCCCACCGGTTCGCCTGCTTGCAAGTGATCGGCGGCGCTTCGCCGATAGCCGGAATTCGCATCGTGTTTGCGCAATTGGCGGGGTCCGCGCCGTCAGCATAGCGGGCGCGAGTCGACGTCAAACGAAGGCGAGGCCTCTGCGTCCGTCCGAGCGCGCGCCTGCTGCCGTCGATTGTTTCGCCCCTCGCCCGCAGGCCGACCCGTGTTATGCGCCTCGGTTGACGATCGCCGTCAGCCGTGGGAGACTTTTCCGATCGGCCGTAGCGTGCTGCGGCCAACGGTTTTCGGGTCCGCTCCCCTTGAGCGGCGCTGCGCGCGATAACCGCCCCTTCGAGTTCAGTCGCACCATCCCTGGTGCCATCGTACGCAGACCAAGTGTGGTCTGTTCTAGGTTTTGTTGGTCGACCGATCGTCGACCGTCCAAACGCCGGTTTCCCCCGGTTCTTCAATTTGCCCTTGCGGGTCGCTGCCCGCGCGGGCGGTGGTGCGCTCGGGTTTTCCATGGAGATTTGTCATGTCCGAGTGCATTCCGGTCGAATCGACCGAGTTCGCCCGTTGTTTCTCACCAAAGGTCCATGCCCTGCTTTCCTTCCGGACTGATGGCCGCGTCCTGATCCAGAGGGTCGGCGACCCCTGTTTCCTGCCTTACACCAGGAAGAAGGAAGATCTCCCGCTCGATGAGTGGATCGCCGCGAAGAAAGCGCGACTCGCGCAACTACCCTCGTGGTGCCTCGAGATCACCGAGTTGCCGTCGGAAGAGGAACTTGCCGAATGGGTGTCCGACTCAGTCGTGGATACACCGACCGGACATCGAGTGGAGCCGGATGGAATCGGCCCGGACGGGGTGCCGAGCTGGTTGCGCTGCCTCGGCTTTATCTGAACAACGCAAATTCGCGCCCTGCGGAATGCAGTCGCCCCGTTTCGTAAGGGCTGCGGTTCGCGCGAGGCACAAAGGGAACAACTCGCACTTGTTCGCTCCGGGGCAGTCTGGAGCGCTTCCAAACCCGGACGGGGTACAACCCCTTCGGGAGGTGTGTCTCCGTTCGCACTTCTAGGAGTCACATCTTGAGCAGTCAACAGAACGATGCGAAGACTTGGGTTCGCAGCGTGGTCGGAAAACATCTTCCCCGTACCGCTCGCAACTATCGCGTTGCAACCTATACGGGCGAAGCCAGCGTCAGTTCCCTGGGACTTCAGCTCGACCTTGCTCCCTTCGAGGGCAAGGTCGTCGAAGTCACGGACGCGTGGATCCTGATGAAGGCCGGGCGTGCCGCGGAATTTTTCGTTGTATCGCACAACTTGGTCGACAATGTTCCCGCCGTAGGCGACAGCGTTCGCATTACGCCGTATGCCCGCCGCGGGTTCGACGGACGGCGTCTGGATTCGCCCAAGGTCGCAATCGACAACGGTGTTCGGATCCAGTCCTTCGTGCTGGGCGAGCACCGCTCCCGGCTGCCGCTGGACACCGAGACTCTCGTATGCCCCGAACTTTGCGAGATGGTCGACCAGATCGAGCAACTTCGTGCGCCGGATGGGGTACGCCGGTTGGCGCAGGTTCTGGTCGATGCCGGGGCCGGCTCGATGCCGATCGCCTACGTCGACCCGGCGCCAGAAGACATCATCGCGAAGCCGCCCTCGTTGAAGTTCCGGGTGCAGACAGCAAAGGCCGATGGCTGGATCGAGTATCGCTATGACCGGGGCTTGGACGCCTACGACATGGCGCTGACCGACCGTGGGGATGTGCTCCTCAAGGAGGCCAAGTCCGTGTTCTTCGACCAGATCGCAGAGATCACCACCGACTGGATCGACGACGGAACCTGGCGCGTCGCGAAGGTCGAGATTCTCAAGTCCTCCAAGGCACGTTCGGCCGCGGCATAGCGCCGGGCGACCTGTCTTCGGCAAGTGCTCAACTGAGCCGTCCGGCACCACGTCGGGCGGCAGTTCCTTTCCCGCGCGCCTCTCTGGCGCGCGGTTTCTATTGGAGACGTACACATGACAAAGGCAGTCCAACTGCAGGTCGCCGTCGACCGTTTCATCGGTCGCGTGCTTCCTAAACTGTTCGAGCATCCGGATCGCGCAATATCGGAGGCCCTCCAGAACAGCCGGCGGGCCGGTGCGACCGAGATACGCGTCCTGATCGCGGAGGATCCGTCCGACGCGTCCCGGTCGGTCGTGACAATCGCCGATGACGGGTCTGGCATTCTCGACTGGTCCTCCCTGTTGACCGTCGCTCGCTCAGCCTGGGCGTCGGATCTCGCCGACAGGGAGGATGCATTCGGGATCGGCTTTGCCGCGCTGCTGTTCAGTGCGCGCGAGGTCGTCGTACGGTCGCGCGGGCATGAGCTCGCGCTCAATCAGGCCGATGCGGTTGCCGGCAAACGCTTCTCGGTCATCGAGACGCGCGCCGCGCCCGCGTCCGGAACGTTGGTTCGGCTTGGCGGATTCGTCCTTCGGAGGGCGCTTGCGGAGGCAGCGCTCAGGATGTTCGCCGAGGGATTTCCGTTGCCGGTTTATCTGGACAAGGAGGAATTGGCTGCGCCGCACCGACCCGACGAGAGCTTCGTCGAGACGCCGGCCGGCCGGATCCGCTTCAACCGGGTCGGGGTGGTAGGGACAGGCTACTACGAGTGGGTGCAGGCCTACTATCAGGGACTGCCGATTCGCGTACCCCTGCAGAGTCAGAAGCCCCCGGTCAGGCCGGCGATTGTGATTCATGTCGATGAAGCGCGGCATCCTGCCAAGGCGCCGGATCGTACCTGTCTTGTCGACCCTGACCGGTTTCGTGACGACTACCTGCCTGCGGTAACGGCTCACTGGGTCGAATACCTTCGTGACCGTCATCGCGAATCCTCGCCCGAGGACTTCGTCGCGAACTACTGGGACATGGCATTGAAGTTCGAATGCGTCGAACTGCTGAATGCGTGTCCGGTGTTGCCGGCAACGGTTTTGAGACGTGTCGCAGGTCATCCGTATCTTGCCGAGGCCGTCGATGTATACGCAAGCTTCGCCCGCTCCGTCCGGCGCGACGAGGTCGAATCGGGGGCGGTCGTTTTGGGCAAAGCACCCGACGATCTGGACGATCGCGCCAGCATGGCTTTTCTCACCCTCGCCAGGAACCTCGGATGGGCGATCGTTGACGAGTTGCCCGAGTCACACTGGGCGGCGCCGTACGTGGTTTCGATCGACGAGGCAACGGCAGTGGATGGCGCAAGCGACAAGGCGTGGACCGTCGAGGTTCAGTGGCAGCCCGTCCAGAGCGCGGTATTCTTCGGGCGTCAAGTGGAGTTCGACTTCGACCTGACCGACCAGTACGCGATATGCCTGAAGGATGCGGCAGGACGCGTGGTGTATTCATGCGAAATTGGTGATCGAGGCGTCATGTTCGGAGGCAGGATGGTCGTTCCCGCACGTGAATGCGGCGAATCACTGGTTCGACAGGCGTCCTATTACCTGGACGATAACGAGATCTTCCTCGACAACGAGCTCGAGGAAGATGACCATGCGTTCATGGACCTGATCGCGGAGATGCGTGGACGGAGCCCGGCGGAGACCCTGCATCGACTTCTCAACAACACTGGCGCCGCATCAAAGCCGGGGATGGCGGGGAGCGTCTGCGTGGTGATGATCGGTGATCCCGATGCGGAACCGGCGTATCACAACACGATGCGAGTGATTCAACTGTCCCCGCAATCGGTCGACGACCTGCTGCATGCGCTTTCGGCCGAAGCCGGTCCGCTCGCTGGCCTGGCAACCGAGCTTGCACCCCTCGTCGAGCGCTTTTCACAGAAGCGCGCCCAAGAATAGTTGATGGCAGTTCGCGCCCCCGGAATCGGTTCGATTCCGGGGGCGTTTCTTCTTCGGCCACTCTAAGCATCGTTGTAACCTGCGCTGCCCTCACGGAGCGAAGCGAATCGCCTATTGAAGCGAAAGCGGGCGGCAGCGTGCGCTATGTCGACGCTATCGAGCGGGCACACGGAAAACCAGTTGGCATCGTGATTGGCGTCTGCCATACTGGCCTTGCCTTTGTCCTCGCTCCGTCGATTGGCGATTCGTGGACGTTCCGCATTCGCGGCGTTGCTGACGAAACCAGCCCTCAAGACATAGACCGCACACGCGGTCCTTCCTTCACCCGATGCGGGAGTCTTCCCGCACGTGGGGACGTTCAAGTTTTTTTTGGATACGTCCCATGGCTTTCGACCCTTAGCTACCGGTTCTCGCGGCGATGGAGGTCCCAGACCTTCGATCCGCCTTGCTTCACTGCCGAGCCGGCAGCGCATTCCCTGATTGTGGGTTGAAACCAATCCTGCTCACCAAGCGCTCGCCCTCGTGTGCATTCGGCACGGTTGGGCTGAGCCAAACCCAGGAGATGAACCATGTTGGATCAGAATGATCGGCCGGCTTTGATCGGCAAGATCCAAACCCCGTTCGGCCTCGTCACTGCCCTGGTGGATCGATACGCCGACGGATCCCTTGCAATCCGATTCGAGAGTCCGGACGGCGATCCGTTCGGCGCTCTCTCGATAAACGTGCCCGATCAGGCGCATGTTTTGCAACCTGGCGAGTTCTTCGCGAAGACTTATAGCGAGAACGCGTCGATCTCGGAGGCGGCTATCGAAAGCGGCTTCTTCGCAGACACCGGGCGCGTTGTTCGTTGCGGCTATCTGCCGCTGCCGATCTGGCGGATCGGAAATCGTACCGATGCCGGTGTCAGCGTGGCGGAGAGATCCCGTGAAGGGTAAGCGCCGCGACCTTGCGGACCGCGACCTGCTGATGTGGGACCAACTCTACTCACGTGGGCGGCCTCGCGGACCGGGAGTCCTGCTTTTCAAACCTGACCACATTGTCATCGCGCTTCCGCCGGGCCGCGATAGGCGGCGCGTGTCCAACACGGTTTCCGTTACCGACTTCGAGGACGAACCCTATACGCTCGCGGAGATCTACAAGTTGTTCGAGATCCGCCGCGTCTTCGGTTGGGTGATCGACCTGGACGAACGCGGTTCATTCCGTGCTCATGTCGAAGACGCAGGTGGTTCGGCGGTCTTCGCATGTTCGAGCGAAGAGTCGGAGGATGGAGATCTCTGGCTGCTTGTGGATGGGTTCATGCGCAATACAGACGATACGGACGGACTGTCCCGCTATCTCCGATCGGTTGGCCTGATTGGCCCGATGGACGTGGTATGGCCGTCACGGCGTTTCAATGCGTATGTCCAGGACCTTGAAAACCGGTATCTGGGCAAGCAACCAACCAGCGTTCGGTCATCCGCTCACACGGCGGTCGTTTAGTCGTGGCGGCCGACCCTCGTCGTAACGAGGCGGCCTTCCAGCAGCAACTCGCAGCCGACCTCATTCAGTTGATCGAGGTTCGAATTCCCGTGCGCAAATCCGAACGCACCGGCTATGTGGTTCTCACGCAGTCGATGGCGCTCGCGAGCGCGTGTCGCATTCCAAAAATCTTCTTTGACGAGGATTTCGAGCGGTTCGAGACCGCCGCCCGTGCCGCCGGACTGCGTCTGGATGTCGCAGTGACGGTGGACAACTGATCGCGCGGGGCAGCCTCTTTCATTCACGTTTTGCTGCCCGGAGTCGTCTGGCTCCGGGCGCTACATCAGGAAGGAATCAGATATGAACGTACCCAAATTGAACGACGATGGTCGACACATGTATTTCGTGTCGATCCGCCTGGCCGTCGATGTCCATGTCCGGGCCCTCGGATTCACGAACTCGGTCTTCGAGTTCGCCTACGCCGGGTCGCCGGAAGAAGCGCAGGACCTCGCTCGCATGCACTACGAAAGCAAGAACCTGCCGGTCCTCACCGTCGCGGCGAGCTATGCGATCCAGCAGGATCCGGCGCAGTACACGTTCCCGGAAGCGATTCTGCGCAACCGACCGTTGGCTGATGTCTGGCGTGGCGAAGTGTGCGTCCATCCTGAGTACCTCTGCCAGCTTGAGGCGACAGGGGCGTGCCGGGAGGCTCAGATCGGTGAGCGGCTCTTCGTGTTCTCGGCGCCTGAGCCGGTTGCAGTGGACATCAATCGCAGCAATGCCCGATACATCGGGATGATGAAGCCCTGCATGTCGGGCAGTCCGACCCGGAACGTGTCCGATTCGAAGCTGGCCGCCTGACGCTTTCCGATCCTTTCCCGAAGCGAGGGTTTCAACCCGCGGGGTCCAAGGCCCCGCCGGGGCGGACCCTGCGATCTTCCAAGAGGAGAATTTCATGTTAAGCGAACAACTGGGAGACTTGCGGCGACGACTCGTCAGAGTTCATTCCATGTTGGAACAGGAGCCGAAGCACCAGCAATCGGATCTCATGGTTGCCAAACTGCGGCTGGACATTCAACGGCTCGAGAACCTGCTCGGCATCTATGACCTGGCGATCGCTTGGAACGCCGGCAGGATCGCGGGTATCGAGCTGGCCAATCGGCGGGTCAATCCCGTGCGCTTTTGCGCGATTCTCGAGGAACCGGACGATAGCGGTCATGGCCGCATCGTCTATTTCGACGAAACCGCGATGTATCGACATGCCGTGTTTGGGTCTCCTGACGAAGCGCTGCAAGCGGCGCTACTGGACGGGTACGTCGAATGGTCTCGGGGAACCATGGATCGGTTCGCAGTCACGCCAGCATGGCGTGACTGCGTGGCGCAATGCGATCTTCTAGACCGTCGTGCCGGGGGCAGGGATCTGTCCCGGACCTCGCAGCACATGACCGGCTGAAAGCCGGCCGCTGAATAGGGTCGTGAGCCCAATACTGAAGAAAGGACTGGCAATGCGCGACTTGGTTGATTGCTGCCCCGATGCAGAAAGCGACTGCGGCGAAGACAAGCCGAAGGCGGAGGCGAGGGGATGCGAAGTGTTTGTCGGAAACAATCTGATCAGAAGGTTCGATCCACAGTCGGACGCGGGCGCCTGCACGAACGCGCTGGAGTACGCGAACCGCTGGAATGAGCGAAACGGCCGGCCCTGTCCGGACTGTGGAGCACTGCCGGGCGCGAATCACAACCCAGGGTGCGATGTCGAGCAATGCGGAAACTGCGGCGGGCAACGCCTCGGTTGCAGCTGCGGGATCGATCTTGCACTTCAACGGTTACCGTGGACGGGAGAGTGGCCAGGCACCATGGAATGCCGCGAGTTCGGTTGGTACTCCAAGAGAGCGGCTGGCCGAGGCTGGCAGAGGTGCGACGAAACGGATCCGCAGGCGGGAGAAGATCTCAACAGGCTCGCGGTCGACGCCGTGTGGGACAAGGAGCAGGGGCGATTCATACTGCCCCCGGAAGCCGTATAGAGGTTGGCGCCATCAGTGATCGTGCAAGCGGCGAAGGCAAACCGTAGCGCGATTGAAACCTGGAGTTCGGAGTCTCGCCCTCCGGTAAATCGAGATAGGCAGCCAAAAAGTGACCCCGTCCAGAACTTCCTGAACGGGGTTTCTTTTTGCCTGTTTGTCTGTGGCGTGCCGCGACACGCCCGGGCCGCGCAACCGTTGACCGGGAACCCGGCATCATGCAGACTTGCATCATACGCGACTCACATAGTCGCTGACTTTCAGCCTTCCGCGGCTTCAAGCGGACGTCGCAGACGATACCTGCCTCACAGTTGCGCCCACGACGGCGCTTTCCCATCGGGGACACAGTCCCTGACGGGCCGTGTCCCCGATTTTCTTTTGGAGGACACGAATGAATCTCGAGCGAATGTCTCTTGCTGCCCTTCGGGCAGAGCTGCTGAGAAATCCCGACCCCCAGTACAGGGTCGAAGACAGTGCCGACATCCGATTCGGCAGCATCGGCCAAGAAGTCCGGGGCGACAACAAGCTGCTCCGTCATCGGTTGAGCGTAGCGCGCGAGATCCTGGTGCGCGCCGCGCACGAGGAATTGATTGGGCGCGATTGCATTGCAGATGTGCGGGCGTGCAAGGACTACCTTCGACTCCACTTCGCCAATCTGCCGTACGAAGTGTTCGTCGTGGTCTATCTGGATGCGCACCACCGCGTGATCTGTGCGGAACAGCCTTTCGCCGGAACCCTCAACTGCACTAGCGTCTATCCTCGCGAGATTGCGAGGCGGGCGCTTGAGCTTGCTGCCGGCGCCGTAGTCGTTGCCCATCAGCATCCCACCGGTATTCCGGAGCCATCTCGAGCCGACGAGACCTTGACGGTTGCCATCAGGGACACCCTCGCGACTGTCGACGTCAGACTCATCGATCACGTGGTGTTCGGCGCGGGGAAATTCGTTTCGTTCGCCGAGACCGGTCGACTCTGAGTCGGCCGCGATCTCCATATCACGCCGCCAGCTGAGCGCTGGCGCATAAGACCCGGCCCCCACGCAACGCGGGCGGCCGTTCTCATCGGCGCTGCTTTCGCAGCGCTCGAACGACAAGGATCAACATCATGATGACTCAGGCTACTGCCGCGGTAACGCGGCATGACGGGGTCTCGCTTTGCCGCTTCTTCGAAGCGGCGCTGTGCGAGGCCCTGGCACCGGCAACACCGGTGATCGAGGGGATGACGGCATCGCTGGAAGGGGGGGACATCACCATATGTTTCTCGTTGCTCGGACTTCCCAACGCCATCGCGTCCAGGAACGTCGGCGAGATCGCATACCGGGGCAGTCTCGATACCACGCAGGAAGGAAGCGAAGCGGCCCGGCTGATCTGTGTTCTCCCGTTTGACGGGGTCGCAGCCAGCATCACGGCGCGCGTCGGCTACGACCTGCAGTGCGGGTCACGCAACGGGTTCCTTTCCGGTGTCGCCGTGTTGCATGAAACGGTGGCACAGGCCCGGACCAAGGCGGCCGAGGCGGCCCGGAAAGCGGCGGGGACTGATCTCGCCGAGAACATTCGCGAGTTGATGAGCATTCTGATTCAACTTCCGGTTTGGGATGCCTGCCGATTGCTGACCGAGGCATTCGAGCAGGTCGACGATCCGGAGCAACGCGCCAGACTGACCGAACTGAAGGCGAGCATGGGAACCACTTTGCCATCGGGTCGCGAGGCGGCATAGCGACTTGGCTCACCGGAAGAGCGCCGCAAGCGGTCTTCCGGTGGAGCGGGTCTTACGACTTCGACGAAAGGAACAAGCATGGCTATTACAGGAGGATTCGGTTTCGCGCTGGATATTGAGCGCGGCACCACCCGCCGTTGGACAATGGGGCGTGATGGCGTGAAGCGCTGGGCGGATACGGGCGAGCCAGTGGACGTGCCGGAAAGGAAAGGCAGCGCCGTGGAGAACGGTCGGGCCGGAACTGCGACGCCACCAGTCTCAACGAGTGAGACGGACTGAGATCGCGCCGCGCAGGTGCTTCCTCGGCAGAAGTGCAAGTCGATGGCGGCGGGGCGGTATGTCCCACAGCCTTCCCAGACGATACAAGGAGACGGATATTCGCACCAATTTGTCAGAACGTCGTCGGCGGTTCTATCAGCTTGTTCGGCAAGCCTACGAATGGCGGTCTACGGAACTCGAGTCGCTGCTACTCGACCCGAGGCAGTACGCTTCGGATCCCGTTCGTGCCAAGACCCGGTTGAGCCGGTTGGCGGCACTGAGAATTCTCGCCTGCAGGGAGTCCTCTGGCCGCCCTTATGTCGACCGCAAGCGCGCAGTACGTCAGCGCCTGTCGCTGCAACGAACTTCGTAAGTCCTACAATGCCAGCGGCCTGAGAACCAGGCCCTTGGGATGCCGGCTCCGCCGGCGTCTCTCATCAGGGAGTGCATTCGCGCTTCCTGATGAGAGATTCGATCGAACTGTTTCACCCCTCCGGACGACAGCCTTGCCCATCGCAGTCCGATCGACGGAGGCGTCCATCGGGCCGGCTTTGCGTGCGCCTGGACCGGTTCGATGCCTGCGATCGCACCGTCGTTCCGGTCATGCGGCCTGCTCCGCGGCAATCCTCGTGAGATCGATCACCGCATCCGCCATCTCTGTCAGCTCCGGCGTTTGCGAAATGAAGAATTCGCGCGAGTAGCCGCCGACACTGAGGACGGTCCGCTTCATCCGCATGTACATGCGCTTGCGCTCCGGGTCCAGCGCGCCGTCCGCCTCGTCGGAGAAGAGGGTCTGGTAGCGGCGCCCGCCGCTCTGGGCTAGATAGAGCGCAATTGCGCGCGTCAGGCATTCGTTTATCCAGACCCGCTCTCCCCCGCTCGTGTTTTCCAGCAGTTTCGATTGTCCGGAATCCGCGTCATGAACGACTATCGAGAACCCTTCCCGCATTTCGCCTTTTGCGGTCTCGATCAGGGTCGTCAGAGAGACCGTGAACCGCGGGCCGTAACAGCCCAGCAATAGTTCATTCGCAAGCGCTGACAATGTCGGCCCTGCATCGTCGATCGACAGTGCCACGACGCCATCGTTGCCGAGCGCCTTGGCGAGCAACGTCCAGACCGTGATCTTCCGCTCGATCTGTGCGACCTTGTCGCGCGCGTGTCCTGCTTTCGCCTCTAGGGATTCCAGACGCCCCGACAGATCCCTCAGGGTCTGTACGCGCTGCACGGCTCGCGTCAGGCTGCCATCGGACCTCGTGAATGTGTCCTGTGCTTGCCGTACGGCATTTTCCGCGGACTCCACGCGCCCGAGGTCGAACGATTCGGGGAGCGCGGCAAGCTGTTCCGCCAAACGCCTTTTGGCCTCTGCGTGCTTTTGGTTTTCGTCCGACAGTGCGGTGTCGATTCGCTGCAGGCTTTCGTCGATCAGCCGGTAGTCCTCCAATTCCGCGGCTGTCGGGGCATCGTGCGCCGTTCCGAGCCCTTCTAACTGGTGTCCTACGGCTGCCAGATCTGCCCGCGCCCGCTCCAGGTCTTCCTGGCGCGAAGCGAGTTTGTCGCGTCGCTGCAGATTCTCACCGGCCCGGACGCGCTTGCGCTCGGCCAAATCCAGCGCCGCTTTCGCATCGGCGAGGTCGGCCAGTATCGTCTCGAGTTCCTTCAGGTTGCAGGTTGCAGTCGATCGCTCTGCTTGAAGGTGTGCCACAGTCTGCTGCGCCGAAGGCAGCAACGAACGCGCCGTCGCCGCATCGCCGAGCAGTTGGCAGTGCCCCTGCAAGTCCGTCCCTTTGCACGGTACTTCGTTGCTCAGACCCAGACGGCGCTTGAGATCCTCCGTATGCAGTGCCGCGCGTCCGGCTTCACGTTCGATGCCATCGATCTCCTTGCGCAACGCCTCTGCGGCGGCGCGGACCTCGCGCGCCCGCTGCGTCGTGGCGACTGCTGTGGCCTCGATCCGCTCCCGCGCCGCGAAGACCCGACGCGTCAGTTCGAGACGCCGCGCCGCACGCCGGACGGCGGCAACGCCTGCGACGACCATGCCGAGTCTGCGTCGCCTTTCCTCGAGTTGCCGGCGCGTCTCAGCGGCTTGGCTGGCACGGATAGTCCTTCTGCGGTCCACCGCCGTCTTCCTGGCGATCTCTCCGGACCGCTGTTGATTGAGGCGACCAGCAACCGTCTCCCAGTTCGTGTCGACCTCGGCGAGCGCGGCCCGGATGGCGGTACGCCGCTTCTGGTACTCGGCATCGCTCGCAGCGCGGGTCTTCGTCGTGGCGAGTTGCTCGCGCGCCTCGAGCAATCGCGCCTGCGATGCGTCGCGACTGGTTCGCGCGGCTGCTTCTTCGGCAAGCGCGATCGCGAGTTGCCCAACAGCTTCTCGGCTCGCTCCGACCTCAGCGTCGAACGCGGCGAGCACCTGTCGTACCGGTTGGAGGCCTGCCTTGAGCAGCCTCGCGACTTCTCCAGCCGCCCCGGACATTCGCAGGATCTCGGCGTGCCCGAGCAGTTCCGCGAACAAGGTCTTGATCGACGCGCTGGTGTACGAGGACAGCGGCGCACGCCCCTGCGCTGAGAACTGGGAGGTGAAGAATGTTTCGGGCGATCCCAGGAGCGACACGATGCATCGCCAGTACGTCTCCATCTTGCCGTCCGAAACGGTACCGTCCGCGATGGAGACGGGGACCCAGCGATCGGTGCGCCATTCCAGCAGGTAGGCTTCGGTCTTTCGTTTGCCGTTCATCCGGAAAACCAGGTGGCTCCGATAGCGGCGCCCATCGTGACGCCACACCAGATCCTTTTCTGCTTCGGCCGCGCAAAGTTGGTCGTAGTACGAGAAGCGTCCGAGCCCGTCCTGCCCTGCGCGCGACGGCATGACGGGAAACGGATGGAGGTTGTCCATGATGGTGGTCTTCCCGGCGCCGTTGGGGCCGGCTAGCGCGACCAGTTCCGCACCAGGGGCGAGCTTACCGAAATCGAGGTAGATCTCGTCTAGTCCCATTCCGTCGCGAATTCCGCGGAATCCCTTCAAACGCAGACTATCAGGAAACATCTCGCACCCCCTCTCCGGAAGCATCGGCCGGATCGACCTTCGATCTATGCTCACGCACCCAGGTCGGGTCCGCGCCTGGCGTTTCGAAGCCGAAGAGCGATCCCATCTTCATGCAATGGACCTGGATGCCGTCCAGCCCCAAATCTTCATTCACTTTGCGAACCGTCTGAAGCGCTTCTTCGTCGGTTGCGTCCGGCAGTCCGGACACGGGCCAGTAGCCGGTTTCCCCGCGGCGCACCTCGGCGATTCTTTGTCCGGGCGCGTGGCCCGAGCGGAACACCAGGCAGAACTCAGGCAGATTGCTCATGTGTTGCCTCCTTTCGGTCATACGAGTATCCAACGGCCTCGCGCGCAATCAAGCGAACAGATCGAGTTCTTCGCGCTCGCTCGCATTCCCCCCGGAGGCAGATTGGGAAACAGATTCGGCGGACCGACCGGTTTGCCGGTCTTCCTCGCCGTGAATGCCAAGGATCTCCGCCGCAATGGCTTCCGGCGTCCTCGCGGCCAGGTCGGCCAGCGCATCGCAGAGCGGCGCGGCATCAACATCGGTAACCTCGGCCCAGCGCTGCAACTTTTCGGCAAGGGATTGCGCCCGGGAGATGCCGTGTGCGCGCGAGCGGACCATGGGGATGATCCTGCCCTCGAGCTTGATCTCCGCGGCGCCCGCCAGCGCGGCCTCGATGGCGGCGCGATCGACGGTCGTCCGCTCCTCCTCCGGGACCTCCCATGCCACCTTCACGAATGCCCCATTGGCATCCTCCGCGATGCCACGCAGTTCCTCGATATCCGGTGCGCCGGCGAATCGAACCTCGATGGTTCGGCGTGCCGGAGTCATATCGAGTTCCACGTTCGAGCGATCAGGACCGACCGACCAGACCAGCATGCCCTTGTCGCCTTCCTCGCCGTAGTGGAATCGGCCAATGGAACCGGCGTAAGCGATCGTTCGGCCGTCCTGTTCCCAACCCTGGTGGCGGTGAATGTGGCCGAGCATGGTGGCAGATGCCTCGGCGGCGAAGAGCGACCCGACAGTGAACTCATGGTCTAGCCCGGCCATCGGAACCCCGTGTTCCGTCGTGCAACCGCTGACGGTGCCGTGCGACACGACGACGGAAGCAATGCCAGCTTCCCGCGCTGACCGGTTGATGGGAGCCAAGCCGGCGAGCAAGGCCGATATGTGCTCGCCGACCGCTTCGGCGGCAGCCGTCGCCCCCACTGCACCTGCCACGGCGGCCTTGTTGACGGTCGGAATGCAGGAGAAAACGATGCGAGCGCCGTCCGGCAGCCTGTCGAACCGCCAACCCTCCGATTCGACCCACTCCCCACCCTCCAGGAGTGCGACCTGCCGGATCGAGTCGGCGACGTATACCGGGAAGCGGCCACCGAGCAGCTTGAACACGGAGAGAGTGCCGGGCGGCTCGTGCGAGTATGTGCCCTGCAGCATCAGTACCGGACAATGGTCGGCGAGGCGCCGGATGTTTCGGACCAGCGCGACGAAGGCCGGCGAATGGGCGTCCAGGGCATGGTCCGTCGAATCACCTGACACCACGACACAATCGGCACCGACCTCGATTGCCCGGGCGACGGCATGGCCAAAGCAGGCCTCCGACTCCGCCAGATTCTTTCCCGAATAGTGCAGGTCGCTCATATGGCAAACTTGGATGCAGCGAGTGTTGTTCATACCGGCACCTAGGCGAAGACTTTGGTTTCTGCGTCGATCCTCCCGCGCAACGCATCGGGATCCGCACGACAGGCTTCGAGTTCCTCGATTGCCTTGCGACGTCCGTTGGGATTCTTCGCCCATCCCTGGCCCCAACGCTTGTCGGCGTATTGTCTGAACGCCGACGGATCGATTCCGATCTCTCGCGAGACGTCGTCGATCTCGCCGAGCGCCACCTGATCGGTCGGAGCGGCTCCGTGCTCCGGCTGGCGTGCCGAACCCGGCCGCTGGGCCACTCGCTCGTTCGTGTCTGCTGGCAGCCCGTCGCCGTCGTCCGAGGAAACCTGCGAGCCGGCATGGGCGACGCCTCGGCCCCGGTTCAGGGGGCGGCCGGCATCGCGTACCGAAGCGCTTGTCGCGGGATCCGCGATCGCGCCTTCGTGGCCGAACGTGCGCGCTTCCGGGAGTCCTTCGATCCAACCATCGCTGTCGGGCACGCGTTCCGCAGAACCCTGCAGGATGTTGGCCGCGTTCTCTGCTGCGGCGTCGATCGATTCCACGGGCGCGCTCAGCAAGCGGGTCAGGTCGACGGCGACTTCGAGACTGAAGATCCAATGCTTCACGCGAACGGCGCGGCCCTCGTCGTCGATGTGCGGCACTTCCTTGAGGGTCTTGGTCAGCCAGAAGGCCTCGCGGTCCTGGAGAAAGCCTGCGATGCGCCCGCCACGCATTTCGGCGACCCGAACGAGGGTATCCCGAATGGCGTCGAGCCCGTAGATGCTGTGGGTCGGCAACTCGATCGGGGACACGCTGGGAATGCCCGGTACGTAGAAAATCACCTTCCCGGTCACGTTGCACTGACGGTTCTGGTACTCGCGGCAGTTCTCGGGATCACAGCGGCCTTCGGTATCCGGCCGCGGCACCTGCTTGCGACCGCCGAAGACGCGGATCGCCTTTCCGTTCGCGCCTTTCGGTACCGCCGCGAAAGTCATGCAGCGCCGATCCCCGTCAGCTGAGACCTCGGACCAGAACTTGATCGTGCCGGTGGTATAGACCGCGAGCTTGTGCGGCATGACGTCGAGCAGACTGTCGGCCGCAAACACGATCGGGAAGCGGTACAGGCGCTTGACGCCATCGCCGCGATCTTCCCCGTAGAGTTCCATAAGCCGCGTCGCCAGCTCGGGCATGATGAAGTCGCCGCACCGCGCCGTGAAATACGGGACGTTCTTCGGGGTGAGCGGCCTTTCCAACTCGGGCACGGCTTCCTTGATTCGCTTCTCGATCGCATCGAAGCTGTGGCCGTCGGCCAGGCCGGCGTCGTAGAGGTTGCGCGCCGTGGCGTTTGCCTCTGCGGCACGGGTAAGGACCTTGATCCCGGGCCGGATCGTTCCGCCGGTCTGCAAGGCGATGCGGCGGGTGCCGAGAACGCTCGGCGTTACCGGCAACCCTGCCGGCGAAATCTTCATTACTGCGTTTGTCATGTCTCGCTCCTGATGATTGCGAACAGTCGCAACACCATCCTCCTACGAGGAATCGATTCATCAAGTACGGCTGGAGCGGTTGAGAAGGGACGGGTGTGGCAAGGTCAGGCGGCCGGCAACCGACAATCTGCGGATCGAGACCGAATAGGAGTCAAGGAGAGCCTGGCATCGGCACGTCCGTGCTCAACAGTCGGCCGGGCGAGCCAACGCTCGCGGTTTTCCGGGGAACGGGACTGTCAAGCGCGGAAATCGCATTCGTGGCGGCAAGACCTGCGACCACCTCAAAGTCCGGCAAGCCCTTCATCAACGTCGCGCCCCATCGCTTCGTCGCAAGCCGCCGGTCAAGAATTGTGACCGTGCCGTAGTCGTCGACGGTGCGCAGGAGACGCCCGGCCGCCTGTTGCAGTCGGATGCTTGCGGCCGGCAGAGCGATCTCCACGAACGGGGATTTGCCGAGGCGCGAGATCCACTCGGCCCGGGCCTCCTCGAGCGGGGAATCCGGGACGGAGAACGGCAGCTTTGCGATGACGACGTGGGTGCACCACTCGCGCGGCAGATCGACGCCTTCGGCGAACGTGCTCAGACCAAACAGTATCGACAATCCACCAGCGTCGATGCTCGAAGTGTGTCGCTGGAGCATTTCCTTCTTCGGTATCTGGCCCTGCACGAGAATCCGTTTCTGCAACTCTGGCGACAAGGCTGCATACACGTCGCGCATCTGCCGACCACTGGCAAACAGGACCAGGCTGCCGCGTGTCGTGAGCAGGCGCGGAAGTAGTGAGGCGACCTCGAGCGTGTGCGCCTTCGCATCCTTGGGATCGCTCTGCATCGGAGGAAGCAGAAGCCGCGCCTTCGTGCGGTAGTCGAAAGGCGAGTCGACTTTCAGTGTGCGGACCTCGGGATACGGAGAGAGTCCGGCCTGCCGGAGGAACGGACCAAAGGAGTCGCAGGAGGCGAGGGTCGCCGATGTGACCACCGCGGCACTTGCACGGTTCCACAAGAGCTGTCGCAGTTTGCCAGCCCCGCTTATTGGAGAGGCGCAGACCAGGTAGTCGTGAGTTCCGCAATCGCCGGTTTTCTCGATCCACCTGGCGTTCGGGGCGGTCTGCGGGTTGTCCTCGGCGAGCATCAAGAACCACGTATCCACGAGGTTCTCGAGCTTCGATGCGAAGAAGCCGAGTTCCGAAAGCAGGCGAGTCACCAGGGATGGTTCGGTGGCGAGACGCTCTAGCATTTGCTCCCTGACCGAGGCAACGGTCCCCTGCAGATCCTCGGCACGTCCCAGAACGTTCAAACCGGGATCCCGGGTCCAGTCCGGAATGACTCCATTCTTGAACCGACGAACAGCCTTCTCGGTGAATGCGCCTGTCCGGTCGAGCGCCTTGAACAGTTGATCCAGGTCGGCGGACAACGCCTTGCAGTGCTCGCGGGCTGTGCGGTAGAGCGTGTGGTCAAACTGCAGTCCAAGCACAATGTCTCGGATACAGTCGCCCAGTCCCCGCAGCCACTCGATGCTTCCCTTCAAGGCATGCCGGCCGGCGAAGTGTTCGACCACCTTCGAAACGAGCGAGTGGCCCTCGTCGAAAATGTAGAACGTGTCCGACGCATCGGGCAACACGCCGCGGCCGTCCATCTGGAGAGAGGCGAGTACCAGATCATGGTTCGCGATGATCAAGTCCGCCTCCTTCAGTCGCTGCCGCGCAGCATAAAACGGACACTTGGCGAAATGCGGGCATCGATTCCCGGCGCAACCTTGGCGGTCGGTAGTCAGTCTTTCCCAGAGATCGTCGCCGACGGGAGTCAGCAGTTCGTCGCGATCTCCATCCCACTCACCCTGGTCGAAGCGTTCGGCAAGTTCGATGAGTTGGCGCAACTGCCTGTCGTGGATCGTATCCCGCTCTGATGCGCTGGCCGTGGAGGTTTCAAGCGCCAGGTCGCGCTGCCTGTGGTCTTCGAGCGAAGCGAACAACTTCGCGGTGCATGCGTATCGGCGCCGGCCTTTTGCTACGGCAAAAGTAAAATCCAACGGTAGAAGCCGCTGGAGCATCGGGATGTCTTTGTCGCTGTACTGATGCTGTAGCGCGATCGTCGAGCTCGAGATGACCAGGCGCTTACCGCGAGACTTAGCCATCACGAGCGCGGGCACCGTTCCGGCGATGCTCTTGCCGGTGCCTGTTCCGCACTGACAGACCGCGATGTTTGCACCGGTCATGGCGCTATCGCTATCGGTCCGGCATTCACCAAACGCGTTCGCGACGGCTGCGATCATCTGCAATTGGGCCTTGCGCGTCTGAAATCCGGGCAAGCCATCGCGCAGTGCCTTCATGCAAAGGGAGATGTGGTCACGTTCAGCGTTCGTAAGCATTCCGGAATCGTAACGGCCGGAGCGGCGTCATCAAGGCAGGTTTCGCGAGGCTTGCTTCGGCCAGCACACGCGTGGCGTAGTCACCGTCAACGGGCTCCGGTCAACTGTTGCCGGACGGCGTCACGGCGGTGGCAAGCGCTTCATTCCGAGCGTTGGGTTCGCCAGAGTGGGGGTCAGGCATGTCATGCGGACGGAGACGGCTGACGTCCGCGGCATCATTGACGCCACCAGTCGATCCGGGACGGGCTCTTGGGCGCTCAGTGCGGTTGCGAGCACGTGAGAACTCGCGACCCGTATCCATCACCGAAACAAAAGGGCGGTTCAGGAGTCGATGGAGCGTGTCAGAGGTCAGCGCACCACGCGAGGCACGGTTTTGCCCCGTTTCCCAGCCAAGTCACTGCGGCAGACCTTTCTTCCGGACTTAGCCGTGGCTGACCACACGGCCGGGAGCCAGCTCGACCCCGAACCTTTCCGCCACTGTGACTCGGCGGTACAGGTCCGCCGCAGGGATTGTTGCGATGTACTGCTCAGGCGTCAGACCTGCCGCCGCCAACGCCGCACGTTCACGCGCCTGGCGCAGTTCGCGTGCTCGCCGCTCAACGGGGGTCTCCCCGGGCACATAAGCCCAGACCGCAGCGAGGGGGATCGTCATCACCAGTGCGGACACAAGACCGGTGATGACGAAAAGAGCCAGTCCATGAAGCCACCCAAGATGCGCCGAAGCTCCCACGATCAACATCAGTGCACCGACCGGCCACGGCGCTCTTGCGCCAATGGTGCGAACCCACAATGCGAAGTTCTTCATTCAATGCTCCTAGCGGTAATTGCAGAACCGGATTCTGGCGTGGGCAAACACACGCAAATCCGGATACCCGCAAGATCGAGGTCAGAGGAGGCTCAGTATGTAAAACAGGACCAACAGCACAGCGGCGACGCTGGCACTGGATGCCCATGAAATCAGCGTGGGGCTAGCCATGTCCTTGCTCACGACGCACCAAATGGCGTTCGAGAACGCCATGCCAAGGACGGCCGCCGGCACCTTGACGATTCCAGGGCAGAAATATGCCAGGGCGCCCCAAACACACCCGAAGGTGATGAGGGCGGCGAGAAAGAGCGGATCGTATGCGCGCTCCGACTCCTCCTGGACGATGCGCCGACGCTCTTGTATTTCAGGATCGTTGGCAATCCGATGCTCGTTTTTCTCAATTTCGGCCAGCAGAGAGTCCTCGTCGAAGGCATGCGGATCTGCTTGGAGAATCAATTTTCTCGCGATAGTTTGCCTCAGTCTCATTTGTTCACCTTTCCGCTATTCGGAGTCCGCCCAATTGGCAATCGCGTTCAACTAGGCGAACAGGTGTCAGGACGCTCCACCGCGCCAGTTCGGCGGTCTCGATCCAATAAGGACAGCACTTCGTTCAGCCACTCCCGTGTCGTCGCGGACTCCGCCACGAATGAATAGGTCACTACAACGGCAATCCAACCACAGCCGGACCCGGGAGCTTGACCAAACAGGAAAACCGCACAAAGGCTCGCCAACGTCAGCAACGTCAACATTCTGACGGTCGCGACAGTCCGATCATTCGATAGAACCGGCTTTGCGTCGGCTATGAACCGGCACAGTCCAGGGGCCATCGCCAACGCCATCAAGCTCAATAGCGCCTTCGCTGCGAATGCGGCAAGAGTTGTCAATTTGTTGGACTCCAATTGGTCGGTCGGAAAACGTTTCGGAATTCCAACTGGTGGGTTTCCATTCGCAAACCAGCCATAGACTGTGATTGACCGGCCCCGGGGTGCCAGGCAGGCCTCATTGACACCCATCGCGCCAGCTTCAACTGCTGGGATTGGCGTCTGGGCTCTGCGCCGGAGATGTCGAATGTGTGCGATATCGCCTCGCCGGCGGCAACATCGGAATACTCTCGTCGGTCCGCCATATCCAGGCGTTGACACCGAGCTTCTCGATCGCGGACGCTTTGTATGCTTGCTCCTTCGAATCGGCGAATGGACTCACGATGTTCAGCGGGAAATCGTCTCCCCCATCCGTTCGAGCGTCCAGCAGGAGGAAGTTGGCATAGGCGGCGGAACTCGGTGAGTCGTACGAAAGCGGCTTGACGAAGATCCGCCGTTCGGCCTGCAGCTTGTCCAGTAGGGGCAGTTCGTGCGTGTCGTTGAGCGGGATGTATTGATCGGACACCAGCATGAGCGACAGGCGGTCGATCTGGTACAAGGTCTCGCGCTTGGCGTAGACCACGGCAGCGATGATGATGCGGGGTTTGCGGGCAACGTCGGCATCGCGCGCTTCCAGCAGTCCGCGATACACGCGTTCGGCGCGCTCCCAGGCCTTGTCATCGATATACAGCGGCGTGTCCGGCATGTGCTTGACGAGGACCTTTCTTGCGCCAGTGCTGACCTGAACCTCCTTGAACTCTCCGATGATCAACCCGAAGGGCTGCTCGGTGCCGCCCTTGGTGGAGTTCAGGAAGGCGAGCTTCTCGCGTCTGCGTGCCGCGATCTCATCCTTGCGTTCGGAGTTGAATGGTTCCGGCACGAATAGGCGGCGGCTCAGAGGTTCGCCGCGAACCAGAATGTGCTCGGCGGCTTCGCCGAGGTACTTTGCGAGCACGCCCTGGTTTCTGGTTCCCTCCATGCCCGGATACCAGCGATTCAACCTTGCGTCCTCGTACAGCAGGTGCAGGACGGAGAGGAGGCTCAGCCGGCGCTTCGCGGTGTGCACGTCTTTCGGGGGCGTGGGTTCGCCGCGGGGTATCGCCTTTCCCGTCCCCTTCGAAAGTGCGAAACCCACGTGAACCTCCAACAGTTCCGCGGACTTCTCGACGATGGCATCCCCCATGAGCGCACCGCGCCCGGAGACCGAGGGGCTTGGTTCGTAGTCGGGGCAGGTCGGGTGGTGCAGGTGTCCCGTCCCAGGCATTCGCGCGAGGTAGAAGCCGGTGGCTCGCTTAGAGACGTACAGGTCGATGCCATCATCGACGCAAAGGCATCGTGGTCGCTCCGGCGTCTCGTGGATCGCGGCCAAAGCGGTCTGTAACGCTGGGTCGCATGAATCGAACACGCGACCCTTGACGTAGATGTCCTGCGTCATCATGCCTCCTCGGTCTCGTACCTTTCGTCGTCCGAAGAGTCCGGGTACGAATCCGGAACGATGTTCTGGAAGTACTCGGACAAGCTCCTGCGCTTCACGACGGGATCGGGCTCGTCCAGCAGAGCACGTGCCTCCCGCCTGTCCTTCAATCCCAGTGCGGCGCAGATCTCGTCGAGCGAGGCCGCCTGGCTCCGCAGCCGTACGGCGAGTGTTCTTCGGAGCGCGGCCACACAAATTCCCGGCACTCTTGCATGACGAAACACCAACCGGCAGGTTCGCAGCATGCCGCAACATTTGTGTCTATCCCTCTGAATACCCGCCGTGATCTCGATTTCGTAAGGGTTGCCTTGAGGGTCGGCAAAGAAGGGGGAATCCGGATCGAGGCCACGAAATCCGGCCGTGTCTGTCGTTCCATGCCCCGCGCGATACCGGAAGGTCGCATAGACAGACAGCGCCCGACGTACTGCGGCGCATTCCAGGAACACCGGTCGCGCGCTCGCGTCACTATCCGGCGGGAACGGCGCGTACTGGGTACGGTGTCGTATCGTGCCGTCCTCCGTCAGCACATCGCGGGTTCGCATCCGTGCCAACTCGAGCGGGCGCGCGCCAGTCGAGAGCATCAGATAGAACACCGCCAGCTCGAGCTGCGGGTAGGCCGCGATACGACAGATACGTGTCGCCGCTTGCTGGATGTCGTGATCTGAAAGAGTCTCCTTTCGGAACGTCAGCTCCGTGCCTGCAGAGCCTGTCGCCAGAGCGCTGCTCGTTCCATGCGGGTCTCGCAATGCCCGTCGCCGGCGTGGTTTGGTCGGCTCCGCGGGGAGGATCGACGTCCCGGTTGGTGTACTGGCGAGAGACATTCACCGCGTCCTTTCAGATGGATCGCGGCCATCTTCCAGCGATCCGCCGCCCAAAGCGAGCCGAAAGAGCGCGTATTTGGCGGGTGTTTTGCGGTTAGCGCCGCAAACATCTGACCGCGCCTGGGAATTATGCGGAGCGGGTCTTGAACCGGCGTTTCACCGGTGGGATACTGCATCCGCTTTGACTCCGGTCCCTGACATGGCGATCGGCTTCCGGCGAGAGCCGGCGTTGCAGACGATACCTGCCTCACAGTCTCATCTGGCTTCCCGAGAAGCCACGATTCTCTCGGTGGCGCAAGCCGCCACCACATTCCCGCGGGGAACACGTACCCCCGCGGGGGCGTGTTCCCCGTTTTTCTTGGAGGAACACGTTTATGGCGAAAGCTGTAGTTGACGCCAGCGAATGGCTCCCCGGATTCGCGCCACACCAGGTGCACACTCCGGTTTCCGTTCAGTCAGCCGAAGTCGCGCGCGAACGCTCGCTCGTTGCGGTTGCGCTGACGCAAGCGATACCCGCAGTCATCGACGATGCGGCGAGTGAAGTCCCCGGTGACGACCTACCGGCGTCGGAGCAGGCTGTCGAGCGGCGCTGGACGCCGGAAGTCACACTGGGCAGTCCGGTCAGGAACACGACCTGGCCAGCCTTGGATCCCCTGCTTCTCGAGCGGACGTTTTCGGGCGCGGCCAAATTCTCGGCCAACGTGGCTGCGATCAAGCTGCTCAAGGCGATCGAGAGCGAGCGGCGCGCCCCCACCGATGAGGAACGGCGCGTGCTGAACTGCTTTACGGGTTGGGGCAGCCTCCCGGCCGCATTCAACGAGGAACAGCAGGAACCGGCCTGGGTGGAACGTGCGCAGCAACTCGAACGATTGCTCGATGAGCAGGAGTACGAATCGAGTCGCCAGAGCATTCTCAATTCGCACTACACGCCACCGGTCGTCATCCAGGCCATGTGGGAAGCAGTCCAGCGGCTGGGGTTTCAATCGGGCCGCATTCTCGAGCCAGCTGCCGGTGTCGGATATTTCGTCGGACTCATGCCTCGGGTGATCGCGGAGAACAGTCAAGTGACCGCGATCGAGGTCGATCAACTGGCCGGGCGAGTACTCAAGGCGCTCTACCAGGACCATGGGGTCGACGTCCGGATTGCCGCACTCGAGCGGTGCGTTCTCCCGGCCGAGTGGTTTGATCTGGTGATCGGGAACGTGCCGTTCGGCGATTTCCGACTGTCCGATCCGGCCCATCGGCCATATGGGAGTTTCTCCTGTCACAACTACTTCATCGGCAAGAGCCTCGACCTGGTGCGGCCCGGTGGATTGGTTTGTCTGATCACCTCGTCATTCACGCTTGAAGCGTGGGATCGGTCGGTTCGCGCCTATCTGTCTTCGGAGGCGGAGCTTGTGGCGGCGATTCGGCTGCCATGCCGCACGTTCCAGGCGATCGCCGGAACCGACGTGCAGACCGACATACTCATGTTGCGCAAGCGCGAGTACGGTGAAACGCCGAGTGCGGCCTGGGTGGATCGGAATCAAGCACCAACGGCGCTGTGTCAGTCGAGTCGTGCCAAGGACGTGTTCTGCAATCGCTACTTCGTGGACCATCCGGAGATGCTGATCGGCAGGTTGTGCAAGCGGCGGACAGCGTACGGCGAGACAGATGCTGCTGTACTGGAAACCCCGCTGGAGCCGGAGCTGGCACGTTGCGTCTCGGCTCTGCCCGATGGGGTCTATCGACCAATGCTGCGTGACACGCGCTCGGCGCTGGAAGTCGCACCGGAAGTGGACCCGGCTTGGCGCCAGGGCACCTACCGCGTTCACAACGCGCGGATAGTCAGGCTATCTGGCGGGGAACTGGTCGATGTGCACGACCAGCACTCGAGCGCGATGCGCTCGCGCATCGCCGGACTCATCGAGATACGCGACTGTGTTCGTGAGCTGTTGCGCCTGCAACTGGAACTCCACGATTCGGACGAGGTTCAGGCGTCCCGTTTGATGTTGGGGCGTGTCTATGACCGTTACGTGGCAAAGTACGGCTTTCTCTCCGCCACGGTCAACGTGCGGGCGTTCCGCGGAGATCCGGATCTTCCGTTGTTGTTGAGTCTGGAAATCTGGGACGATGAGAGCGAGACTGCCGAGAAGGCGGTGATCTTCACTCGCAACACAACCCGGCGCGTATCGGAGCCGGATAGTGCCGCCTCGCCGGAAGAAGCGCTTATTGCATCGTTGGCATGGCGGGGTGAGGTGAATCTGGAGTACATGGCGCGTCTGTTGGGCAACGAGGTCGGGCCGGTAACGGCGCATCTCGTCGAATCAGGCCAGATCTATCTCGATCCAGCATCTCGATACGAGACCGCCGACGAGTACTTGTCTGGGAACATACGCAAGAAGCTGGCCCAGGCTTTGGTGGCAGGGAAGCAGTTTGCCCGCAATGTCGCCGCTTTGGAACGGGTGATGCCGCCTACGATCGACGCCAGCAACATCGTGGCTCGTCTCGGGGCGGTCTGGATACCCGCCGCCGACGTGGAGGGTTTCGCAAGGCACCTCTTCGGAGACGAAGAGGTGAAGGTCGCCTACTCGCCCACGGCCGGTACCTGGTCGGTGAAATACAACGACTGGGCTGTACGCCGCAATGTTCGCGCGTCGCAGGAGTTCGGAACCTCCCGAATGCATGGGATGGAACTGATCGCCGATGCGTTGAACGGGCAGGCGCCGACGGTGCGGGACAAGAATCCGGCGACGGATCGACAGATAGTCAATAGAGCGGAGACGCTCGCGGCGCGGGAAAAGCTGGAGGCGATCAACCGTGCCTTCAGTAGCTGGTTGTTCGAGGAACCGGAGCGGCGGGCGCGTTTGGAGAAGCTGTACAACTCCGTTTTCAATTCGACGCGCGCGCGCCAGTTCGATGGCAGCTATTTGACTCTGCCGGGATTCTCCGGCGCCATCGATCCCTATCCGCATACCTTGAATGGCGTGGCGCGGATTCTGCAGCGGGGCAACACCCTTATCGGCCACGCTGTCGGGAGCGGCAAGACAGCGCTCGCATGCATCGCGTCGATGGAGTTGCGGCGTCTCAGCCTCGCCAGGAAACCGATGCACGTCGTGCCCAACAACGTCCTGCTGCAGTATGCGGCGGAGATGCAACGTCTGTATCCGGGCGCATCGATATTGGTGGCCGGAAAGGAGGATCTGGAAAGAAGCCGGAGAAAGGAGTTCGCGGCGCGAGTCGCGACAGGCGATTGGGACGCAGTAGTAATTGCCCATTCGAGTTTTGAACTGATTTCGATGAGCAGTGAGTACGTGAGTAGAGCGATCGGCGAGACGATCGCGGAGATCGAGATGGTCATCCGGTCGCTGGCCGGTGCGGAATCCCGCGGAAACAGGATCATCAGGCAGCTCGAGACGATGAAGCGTCGATGGAGGACGCGGCTGGAGGAGTTGGCCGCGGACGGGAAGAAAGACGACCTGGTCACTTTCGAGGAACTGGGAGTGGACTACCTCTTCGTCGACGAGGCGCATGCCTTCAAGTCCCTGCAGTCGTTCTCCAAGTTGCCGCACGTGCCCGGCATGCCGAGCGCCAATAGCCAGAGAGCATTCGACATGTACCTGAAATCGCGCTACATCATGTCGTTGCACGGCGGCCAGGAGCGTGGCGTGGTGTTCATGACTGCGACCTTCGTATGCAACACGGTCGCCGAGCTTCACGTCTTCCAGCGCTACCTGCAGCCGAGAAGGCTGGATGAGTTGGGGCTGCAAACGTTCGATGCGTGGGTCACCACGTTCGGCGAGGTGGTGGGCTGCCTCGAGCTGAGTCCGGAAGGGAAAGGGTATCGCCTCGCGAACCGGCTTGCCCGGTTCAACAATGTGCCGGAGTTGATGGCCATATTCACCGAGGTGGCCGATATCCAGACCGACGAAATGCTGAGTCTGCCGAAACCCGCCATCCGGGGTGG